>Ga0007854_10001171_pt1 | contig 16924 bp, 16 predicted proteins | sample CryBogCBH12Aug08_FD_60382 | JGI IMG/M metagenome (GOLD analysis project Ga0007854, IMG submission 60382) | Freshwater microbial communities from Crystal Bog, Wisconsin, USA - CBH12Aug08 | ecosystem: Environmental > Aquatic > Freshwater > Lake | place: Crystal Bog, Wisconsin, USA | collected...
TTTACCCCATGAATTATTGGGTAAAGTTTCCAATCGCATTATTAATGAAGTACGTGGCATCAACCGTGTTGTTTACGACATCAGCGGAAAACCACCGGCAACCATTGAGTGGGAGTAGAAACTCAAGCTGAAACCCGCATAAATGCTGGGTTTCAATGTTACACAAAAGTTTCACAGCTCAAATAAGTGCTTGATTTTATTAACTGCTGAATTTAAAGTTACACACATTCCTACACAGCAATGCAGCTATTCAAAACAGTAGCCACTTGAGCCTAAAAAATGACGCTGAAAAAAAAGATATTTAAAGAAGGCGAAATATTAATTTACGATGAAGCCGTCATTTACAAAAGAGGCGACATTTGGCAATTTAGACTGTGGCTAAAAAAAGAAAATAGATATGCTAGATTGAGTTTAAAAACTCAAAAGGTATCGGTTGCTATTGATCTAGCAAAAAAACACTTCACTAAAATTAAAGCTCATGTTGATTCGGGTAAGACATATTACTCACGCACAACAAAAGACGGCGTTGAAATGTATTTGGAATATAGAAAAGGACATATTGACGGCAAGACCACTAAGGGCATTGTTAAAGGTCGATTTGGTACGATCAGAACCCACTTAGAGCATTGGCTTGATTATATTGATAAAGACGTAAAGCTAAAAGAACTGGATCGTATGAGTGGTGAAGGTTACGCTGAAGCGCGAGAAAAGCCAAACAGCAAAAACCCTATCAGTCTTTCGACAATCTTAAATGAGCAAAGCACTATCAATGCAATGATGAAATGGCTGCATAAAAAAGGTGAAACTTACATTGATGGGTTTGATTTTGAGACTATCTCTAAAAAGAATAAAACGGAGGAAGATGTAAGGAGATCATCGTTTACTGATGAAGAGGTTAGAGAAATTAGAGATGTAATTCCAAAGTACATATCCGAAGCTAAAAAGGATTTGACCAACTTAGCAAACCGCTCAAAAGTTTTAGCCGGATATTACTTGTTGATTGCTTCAATATCCGGTCTTCGTACCGGCGAGCAAAAGCAATTGAAGTGGAAGGATATACATTTTGAAGAGGTCAAACAAAACAAAATTGATGTCAGTGTAGTAAAGATAAGCGTTCGTAAGGAAACATCAAAAGTACGCAAAGCGCGGCAACTTTATGTGATCGACAAGGAGTATTTTGATGACCTATATAAATTGACAATACCAAATCACAAAAAGAAACCATACGCGAACAACTTTGTGTTTAGCTACGATGGGGAAGCGGTCGTTAGTCAACGTGCAATTCTTTACCACTTTAAGGAAATTTTAAAATTAGCTAAAGTGAATGTTAAAAATCGTGAATTAGTTCCTTATAGTTTTAGACATTACTTCATCACACATCGAATCAAAAGTGGTTTAAGTTACAAAGATATTGCAGATAGGTGTGGTACTAGCATTAATCAAATTGAGAAAACTTACTATCACATAGATCGCGAAATCATGCTTACCCAAGCATTTGCCGATTACATTGTTACTGATGACGGTATCATAGTCCCGCGTTGAGTGTGTTCTCTGTAAAAAGATTTGACAGAAGTTTTAGAGCGACAAATGTGGATGTGCTTTAAGTATTTTTGCTTTAATGTCATCCCAGTCATAGTAGGGAGTTATCACTTTAGCTTGAACAGGAAAGTTGTCAACTGATGCGTGTTCGGCAATGTATTGAGCCGCTCTTATTGCTCTATTGACATGCGCTGCTAATTCCGATTTCATAAGACCTGCATTGGGCTTATCCTTAGTTTGGTCAAGTTTTTTGTCGCGGTAAGAATTGCTGAATTCGACCATTTCTCCAATTTGCCATAAGGTCCGTTTGGGGTAAAAAGCTTTGCAGATGAGTAATTTTAATTTTTTTACCAATGCATCTGGTCTTTCTCTTTTAGCTGCGAGTGTTTTCCGCTTTCTATATTCAGCCCCTTGTACTTTTACGATCATGTCGTAATGCAATTGAATTAATAAAGTAGCGTGCTCAATTGCTAATTTTTTAGGCAAACTTGTTGGAATAGCCATCAATAAAGTTTTGGGCCAAGTTTGATTATTAGCAATCATTTCTATGTATTGGCGCGCTTCAGACATTACTTTAGGGTCGCTTAGATTTGAAATGCCAGGATGATTGGAGACTCCTAAAAATTTCACGTCCTCTCTATTTGTCCAATTGTCAAATATATGTCTTCCTCTATCCGCGTACCAATCGAAGTAACGGCGATGTATGTCGCCATACTCAGCATGCGTGTTTTGCATCTTTTCAAACACTACTTCAATGTGTTTTTCATCTTCCTTGTTTAGCTTTTTTGATTTCGGACTAACAAGGCTTCGCTGCTTAATGGTTTCAAGGTTGCGAATGTAGAGGCTTTTAAAGCCATCAAACAACTCCTGCTCCGATTGTGATGCTTGATTATTTAAGTAGCTAAAAGAGGGGCTTATGCGCATGAACTCAACGCGGAGCTGATCCATATCCGCTGTTTCAAAGTCCTTCAGGCTGTAGAACTTGGGGGGATCAAGTATCAGTTCATCTGTTTGATCAAGGTAACTTGCTGCAGGATCTTGCTTTTTGTTCATTTTATATAGTCAAATAAAAACAATGTTTTTTTGGTAAAAGACTATATCACAAAGAAATGCGACATTTCACTTCACAGCAATTTCGCTGTTATTCGAAAAGGAATTGAAATGAAACATATTGCAATGAATTTAGAGGCTATCCCTGCTGCAGTTGACATGGATGACGATCCACTTACTAAATATTTTGAGGGAGTGCAAGCTAGCCCAGCATTAGAAGTGGAACATCAAGTTAATACAGTTAGCCAGCCATTAAATAATTTTGACACTTGGTTTGAGGATGAGACGCCTGTAATTAAAAAGGGGGTAAAGGCTAAGGAACGAAAACAAATTGAAATTCAGAAATTTATTACGATTGCTGAAAATTTGAGTACTGAGTACAAAATAATTGACAAAGAGCTACTAACGCGCGGGACTAATTCTTTGTATGCGTGGCTGGCGTCAGTGCATAAATTAATTAATTCAATTGATGAATCAAAACATAAAAAATTCATTATTGCTAAGATGCGCTTCAATATCCAATCGCGTACGGTTAATGGCAATAAAGGCAAAAAACCATCTGCAAAAACACCAATTGAATCACTTGTTATCAAACATTCGTTATTTGGTGCAAGTCGCCAAACTATTCATAACTATAGCCGTACATTGAAAGTTGCACGCGCAGATAACATAGCTCCATCTAACCTTGCAAGTTATATTCATGCCGAAGGCGGCATTACTAAAATTAAGTCGTCAAAAGTCGAAATTCAAAAATCAAAAATTAATCGAGAAATTGTGGCTGAGCGTGAAGATCTAATCCGTCGTTTTTATATTGTAAAAGGTGCTCAATCTGATGATATTTTTGAGTACGACAAATGTACATTCCAATGGCCTGTAAATATTCCAAATGATAAAAATATATTTGATATAGATAGCTCTACACATACAGGAAGTTTTGCGATTTTCTTAACTTATTATGATTACAACATAGACAAGTATCGAATAATTAATGCAAATGATTTTGGTGCGACTTTCGAGAACACTATTCTCAATCACATCTCAGCCCGTGCAAATATAGATAACCACGATTTAAAAGTATTTGTTCAAAACGAAGAAATAAAGCTTTGGGGTAAATCTAAAGAACAACGTTTAGAAGAGCGTGAACTTCAGAAAGAAAAGAATTTACTTGAAATTGCAAAGAAACAAGTTGATCTTTTAGAAAATAAAGAGCTTGAGATTGTACAAAATATGGAGAAGTATTTGCAACCAGTTGGAGAAAAGAATGAGTTTGAGTCGGTTTAAGTTATTAGCATGATTTTGCCCAAGTCTGACATTGTCTTTGTAGACTTTTCTAACGTCAAATTATTTGACGTTAGATTAGTTCAACTGCATTACGCAAAACTCCTGGTCTCAAATCAATATAGCGTTGTGTAGTGCTCATGTTTTGGTGTCCAGCTAAAGCCATCATCACCCGAACGCTAACGCCTTTTTCAGCTAGGTTAGTTAGGAAGCCACGACGACCACTGTGGCTTGAACATCCATCAAAGCCAGCTTTTTTGTAAATTCCATTAATAACTTGTGTAAGCGAATTGGCTGAGAAGCCTGCGCTACGCTGGCTTGGAAATAAGGGCTGCTTTGGGTCGCGTACACGCACAGTAAGCAAATAAGAGCCTAATTCTGCTTGCATGCGCTCATTTAGCAGAACAGTTCGACTTTTATCGCCCTTAGTTTGCGCTGCGCTTAGTTGCACTTCCTTGCGAACAGTTCCATCGCTTGCCAGTACGTCGCAAACACGTGTTGCAGCAACTTCGCCAATTCGCATGCCCGCTAGGTGAGTAAGCAGCAGGATCGCACGGTTGCGCTTTTGGTTTTTTGTTTTGGTAACGAAATCGAGTAAACGCTGTAGTTCACGCTCATTCAAAGTTTTAGCTTGCTTGGTCATTGTGAAAGTCCTTTTCATATGGAAATAGTGCTATTAGTATGTTTTCATATGATGAAAATTCCTACCCCTAAATTTCCTGTTCTGTATCAACTACATAGCGGCACTGATAATGTTTTGTGCAAAACATGCGCAGTTGTATTTAGCTCGAGCTTGTGGCTTATTTGCCACTAGTTCATTTGAACTTACAAGTTCGATGCTCTACATGCGCTTTTGGGTTTGGGTTGGCTTGGGTAGCTGAGCATTGCTTTTTGCAGCTTGTAGGGCTTGTATATAAGTCTGCAGCTAGCCCAAATTGGGTCTGCAGCCCAAAAAAATTAGCTCGCAGTTTTTTGCACCTAGTTACTTACAGTTTTAGGGCGGTGTTTTTACTTCGGTACCCATTGCTAAACGTGATACAGTGGATACACATTGGGTACACGGAGGTGGTATGAAGGATGCTGGAATGCGGATACGGGTTGAGCAGGACTTGCGGGAAGAGTTCATTGCCGCTTGCCAAACCCAACACACACCTGCTGCCCAAGTACTTCGTCAGTTCATGCGCGGCTATGTTGAGCAGGTGAAAACTACTGCACCCAAAGCCAATTCCAATAACAAATCCAAAAAGACTACGAGTTAATAATGGCTGAAATTGTTTATGTGCTGACTAATGAAGCAATGGATGGGCTTGTAAAGATTGGCAGGACAACTACAAGCGTTGAGCAACGCATTAAAGAACTAGACAACACCAGTATTCCTTTGCCATTCCAGTGTTTTTTTGCTGGGGAGGTTTCTGATTGTGCTTACGTTGAGGCTCACCTACATAAGGCTTTTGCTGATAAACGTGTTCGTAATAACCGTGAATTTTTCCGTGTTGATGCCAACCAGGTTCGTGCAGCAATAATGATTGCTAACCCTAAAGACGTTACACCTAAAAACGACGTAGTTGTTGATGCAAGCGATGTCCAAGCATTACAAAAAGCTGCTGTAGCACAGGACAGACGCTCACGACTTAAATTTAGTGAACTCAACATACCTGTCGGCGCCACTCTTGTTTTTGTTAAGGATGATGCTGTTACATGTACTGTTGTTGCTAATGGAGAGGTTGATTTTCAAAATCAAATAATGTCGCCAAGTAAAGCTGCATTACTTGCCGTGCAAAAGCTGGGCTACAAGTGGGCAGCGGTTAGCGGTAGTGACTATTGGAAATACGAGGATGAAACGCTTACTGCTAGGCGTTTACGTTTGGAGGATGAGCAAGAGTAAAGCTCAGCAACATGCGTCAATACTCAAACCATCAAGCTAAATTGTTTGCTACTCAGCTAACATTAAGGCAACCGGCAAATAGCATAGACAAGCTCAGTCATGCAATAGCCTCTGCTCGTGTTGACTTGAATCCGCACCAAGTTGACGCAGCGTTATTTGCAGTCCGCAGCCCACTCAGCAAAGGCGTGATATTGGCTGATGAAGTTGGGTTGGGCAAGACAATTGAAGCAGGCATCGTCATTAGCCAAAAGTGGGCTGAGCGCAAACGAAAGTTGCTCATCATTGCGCCTGCAACACTACGTAAGCAATGGCAACAGGAGTTGATGGATAAGTTCAACATCCCAAGCACAATTCTTGAAAACGCATCCTACAAACAACTTAAAAAAGAAGGTGCTTTGCTAAGCGGCAATAGTTTGCTAATTTGCTCATACAACTTTGCTGCTGCTAAGGCTGAAATGCTTGAAGGTGCGGGTTGGGATTTGGTTGTGGTTGATGAAGCACACAGATTGCGTAATGTGTATAAAGTTGGCAATAAGATGGCATCTGCCATAGCTGGTGTTGTAGCGGATGTTCCAAAGCTACTTCTCACAGCAACACCTCTACAAAATAGCTTATTAGAGCTGTACGGATTAGTAAGCATCATCGATCCACACGTATTTGGCGACATTACTAGCTTTAAAGAGCAGTACATACGGGGAGTTAACGAAGACCTACGCAATTCAAGGCTAAAAGAACGCATCAAACCTTTTTGCCAACGTACTTTACGTAAACAAGTGCTTGAGTACATTAAGTTCACTCAGCGTGTAGCTATGACTGAAGAGTTTGTGCCAAGTGATGATGAGCACAGGCTTTATGAGCAAGTATCTGCATACTTGCAACGTGAGAAGCTTAATGCACTTCCTCGCAGTCAGCGCACCTTAATGACATTGGTACTGCGCAAGCTGTTAGCTTCCAGTAGCTATGCAATTGCGGCAACACTACAAAAACTAGTAGAGCGTCTTGAGCATGCTCAGGCTCGTCAAAGCGTTCTTGAGTTGTTGGAAGGCGAAGTGGAAGGACTTGATGAGCTAGCTGATGAAATTGGCACAGAAGCTTTGGAAGAAGCTAGCGGCAAATTAACAGAAGAGGAGTTGCAAGACTTGCGCCTAGAGCTTGCTGAGCTAAGAGACTATGCGAAGTTAGCAAGTGGTATTCGTGACAATGCTAAAGGTGCGGCACTACAGAAAGTCTTGGCTACAGCGTTCGACAAGTTACAGGGCATAGGTGCCGCTAAGAAAGCGGTAATTTTTACAGAGTCCACCCGAACCCAGCGTTATTTGGCTGAGTTGCTTAGTAATAATGGCTTTGAAGGCAAGATTTGCATGATGAACGGGACAAACACCGACCCGCAATCAAAAGCTATTTACGCTGAGTGGGCAAAGAAACACGCTGGAAGCGACAAGTTGTCGGGATCTAAAACAGCAGACATGAAGGCTGCAATTGTTGAGTATTTTAGAGATAGCGCCACAATATTGATTGCTACAGAAAGCGCAGCTGAAGGAGTGAATTTACAGTTCTGCTCTCTAGTAGTTAACTTCGACTTGCCGTGGAACCCACAGCGAGTAGAGCAGCGTATCGGGCGTTGTCATCGCTACGGTCAAAAATTTGATGTAGTTGTCGTAAACTTTTTGAATAAACGGAATGCTGCTGACCAGCGTGTATATCAGTTGCTTGCAGAAAAGTTTAGGTTGTTTGATGGTGTATTTGGCGCAAGTGATGAGGTGCTTGGAGTTATTGAGAACGGCGTGGATATTGAAAAAAGAATCGCCAGCGTTTATCAAACATGCCGTACAGAAACTGAAATCCAGTCGGCATTTGACGAAATACAACAAGAGTTAGATGAACAAATTAAAGCAGCACTTGAGACAACACGGTTGAAATTGCTTGAGAACTTTGATGAAGAAGTAAATGCACGTCTTAAGGTAAGTCACGATCAAACAAAGGCTATTCTAGATAAGCGCAGCAGTTTGTTGCTGATGCTTGCAAAGACTGAACTTGCTGACACTGCAGATTTTGTAGGAAATGGCACAGTATTTGACTTAAAGACAAGTCCAGCTAACAGTGGTGCAGCTGTTGGAACATATAACTTCGACTGGCGAGCGGCGGACAGCAAAGACGAGCATTTTTTTGCAGAGACGAGTCCACTAGCAACTTGGGTGGTAAACAATGCACTTGGGCATGATTTAGATGGCAACGTTACGCTTGAGCTTGATTACAGCGCCTATCCATTCAAGGTAAGTGCACTAGAACAGTATGTTGGTAAAAGTGGCTGGATAGCAATAGAAAAGATTACTGTTAGTAGTGTGGAAGATGAAGACTTCTTGGCTATTGCAGCAATAACTGACGCTGGCGAGGTTCTTGATGCAGAGTTGGCTGAACGCCTAATGGCTATAAATTGTTCAACTGTTTCTACCGGAAATTCTCAAGCACCAACAGAGTGGCTTGAAAAGGTAATTGCAAAACAGCGTGATTCGATAGCAAGACAGCTTGATGAGCGAAATGCTATGTATTTTGATGAAGAAACAGGAAAATTGGATAGTTGGGCAGATGACTTGAAGTTTGGACTTGAGACTGAAATAAAACAATTGGATAAAGATATTAAAGAGGCAAAGAAGGCAGCCTCAACATCCATGTCACTTGCTTCAAAGCTTGAACATCAGAAAAAATTGCGCGAGCTAGAGCAGAGCAGAAATGCTAAGCGTAGAAGTTTGTACGAAGCACAGGACAACATTGATGAGCAGCGTGATACGCTGATTCAAAAGGTTGAAAAACAATTGCAATGCACTGTAAACAATACAAAACTGTTTGTAGTGAAATGGAGTTTGAATTAAATGACAAAGAAAAATAAATTAGAGCTAACATGGGTCGATAAGGAGCAGGTAACAAAAGTCGAGCCTCGTATTCTTATTGAGGATTCAGCGTATTCATATCATGCAAATAAAAGATACACTGCTAATGATCTATATGAAAATAAATTGATTTATGGCGACAATTTACTTGGCTTGAAAGCTATAGAGCTAGAGTATGCAGAGAAAGTAAAGTGCATATTTATAGACCCTCCTTACAACACCGGTTCAGCATTTGAGCATTATGACGACGGAGTCGAGCATTCAATTTGGCTTTCACTAATGCGCGATCGAATTCAAGTATTACATAAACTTTTAACAATAGATGGTTCGCTTTGGATAACAATTGATGACAATGAAGTTCATTATCTAAAAGTTCTTTGCGATGAAATATTTGGTCGAAGCAACTTTGTAATTCAAAATACAATCAAAAGAAGTGCTCCAACTGGGCATAAAGCTATTAACCCTTCTCCCGTTCAAGTTGCTGATTATTTGCTTGTTTATGCCAAAAATAAAACCAAATGGAAATATAAGCAACAATTTACTGAGCGTGAGTTCGATACTGCCTATAACAAGTTCATCGAAAATTATGAGCTTGGAGTAGAGCACTGGAGCTTCATCTCCTTAAAAACTGCTTTAAAAAAATTAGGCTTAACTCTTGAGCAGTGTCTTGAGCAGTACCCTGAAAGAATCATTCGAACAGCTCAGCCTAATTTTGATGGTGTAGGCAAAGATACTAAAGATTTTATTTTGCAGTCTAGAGCTCGTCCAACTGAAATTTTGGTTCAAAAACGTGAAGATAATCCTGACATTTACTTGATAAAAGGAGATAGGATTCTTTTCTATAAAGATAAAATGAAATTAATTGATGGGAGACTGGTTACTGGCGAGTTGCTGACAAATATGTGGTTAGATATTCCATATCAAGGTATTGCAAGCGAGGGCAATGTTGTTTTTCCAAAAGGAAAGAAACCTGAAAAACTGCTACAACGAATTATTGAAATTTCATCAGAACCCGGAGATATAGTGCTTGACTCTTTTGCAGGTTCTGGCACGACAGGGGCTGTTGCCCACAAAATGAATAGAAGGTGGGTCATGCTAGAACTTGGGGAACAGTGTCATACACATATTCTGCCGAGAATGAGATCAATCATAGATGGTCAGGATCAGTCAGGCATCAGTAAAAGTGCTGGTTGGAGTGGCGGGGGTGGATTTCGATACTACAAATTAGCTCCATCACTGCTAGAAAAAGACAAATGGGGTAACTGGGTAATCAACAAAGAATACGATGCGAACATGCTTGCTGCGGCTGTTTGTAAGCATGAAGGCTTTACTTATAGTCCAAGTGAGGTTGATTGGTGGTCTCATGGTTACAGCACTGAAAGTGATTTTATTTACGTCACCACTCAAACGCTTACTGAAGACCAGTTGTTTGCATTAAGTGAGGATGTTGGCAGTGATCGCACCTTATTGGTATGCTGCTCAGCATATAAAGCCAGTGCAAGTGTTTTGAGTAACAAGCTAACTAACCTTACTCTTAAAAAAATGCCAAATGCATTATTGTCAAAGTGCGAATGGGGTAAAGATGACTACAGCTTGAATATTTCTAAGTTGTCAATAGATGTGCAGGAGGAAGAAGCTGCGCCTGTTACTAAGTCTAAATCCAAAGCAGCTAGCAACGAAGCTGACTTGTTTAGTGATAACGAATAAGGGACGCAGACATGGAAGCCTTCTATAGCCTTACCGAACAAAGTAAACGTAATGTGAATGCTATTAGTTCACGTCTTAGCCTTCGTCAACCTCAACGTGATAGCCTTGAAATCTTAGCAAACATACTTGAGATTAACCCACCGGTTAAAGGGGGTGACTTAACTGCTGAGTTAGCCAGAGTACAGCAAGCCTATCCAAATGTTGCTAGCTTTGACCGAGAGTTTGTATCTCTTTGTTTTGCTTTAGCTACAGGTGTTGGTAAGACTCGTTTAATGGGTGCTTTCATGGCGCTGCTGTACACGCAATATGGTGTACGTAACTTCTTTGTGCTCGCACCTAACTTAACCATCTATAACAAGCTGATTACCGATTTTTCACCAGCCTCAAAAAAATATGTATTGAACGGCTTGCAAGAATTTGCTAACAATCCTCCGCTAGTTATTACAGGCGATAACTATGACAGTGGTATCGACGTTGGCAGTGGCAGACTGAATCAAGACGAAGTAACAATTAACGTTTTCAACGTAGCCAAGATTAGTAGTGAAGTGCGTGGCGGAAAAGCTCCTCGTATTAAGCGTCTTAGTGAATACATTGGGCAAAGCTATTTTGAGTACTTAGCTGGCTTGGATGACTTGGTAATGATTATGGATGAAAGCCATCGTTACCGTGCGAGTGCAGGCTTCAAAGCCATTAACGAACTCAAGCCTATGTTGGGCTTAGAATTAACTGCTACGCCTCAAATTGAAAGTGGTACGACACCAGAGCGTTTTAAAAACGTCATTTATGACTATCCGCTTGCTAATGCTATTGCCGATGGCTTCGTAAAAGAACCCGCTGTTGCTACACGTGAAGACTTCAATGCTGACAATTATGGTGAAGAAGAGTTAGAGGATTTGAAGATACGCGACGGTGTAGTGGTGCACGAAGACACCAAAATTGAGTTGGCTACGTTTGCTCGAAATCATAATCTACCAATTGTTAAGCCGTTTATGCTAGTTGTCGCTAAGGACACTGCACATGCCGACCATATTGTTGAGCGCATTAAGCGTGACGATTTTTTTGGTGGACGTTATAAAGACAAGGTAATTACGGTTCACTCAAATCAAAAAGGCACTGAAAGTGACGAGACTATTGCTCGATTGCTAGCTGTTGAAGACCCTAATGAGCCAACTGAAATTGTTGTGCACGTAGATAAGTTGAAGGAAGGCTGGGATGTAACGAATCTATACACTATTGTTCCATTGCGTGCAGCAAACTCAACTACGCTTGTTGAGCAAAGTATTGGGCGTGGGCTAAGGTTGCCATATGGAAAACGAATGGGTGTTACGGCTGTAGATCGCTTAACCATTGTTGCGCACGATAAATTTGATGCAATTATTAATGAAGCAAATAAACCCAATTCCATCATTCGCTCAGTTGTCCGTATTGGCAAAGACGTTAACCTAGTTGGTAAGAAGGCAGTCACAGTTACCAATACAGCGATTGAGCAGCTTATTGGTCGCCCTAAAGCACAGCCTGTACCCGAGCAGCAGTTTGAGCTTGGAATACAAGAAAAACCTGCACTTACAACAAGAGAAGAGCAAGCTGTTGTTAACCTGATTGTTGAGGCTATTAAGGAAAATGAACGCAGAGTTGCAGATGTTCCTAACCTTGAATCTTTAATTAAGCCTGATGTACAAGCTCGAATAGCTGAGTCTGTCACCAAAGCTTACGAAACAACTTATCAACCTGCCCAAGCTGAGTTTGATGCAGTTAGCACTAAACCTGATATCAGAGCAATTGTTAAAGATAGTCTGCAGCGATACTTGGATTTGAATATTGGCATTCCGCGTATTAGCGTCAGACCAAAAGGAACTGTGCGTACTGGGTTTAATGACTTCGATCTTGACGTAACAGCTATAAATCAACAGCCAGTTGACCAAAATATCCTTATCCAACATCTACGTACTAGCGATAGAGAACGTATTCATGCTGACTTGGCATATTACACAGAAGAGCGGCTTGAGAACTACATCGTACGTAATTTAGTGGACTTTGAAGACATAAACTATGATGAACATGCTGATATTTTGTACAAACTATCTGAGCAACTTGTGGCTAAGCTACGGAGCTATTTAAATACTGATGATGAAATTCTCAACGTAGTTCAGTTCAATCAGCGTCAATTTGCGACTCATATCCATTCACAAATGCAAAAGCATTGGTGGCAAGAGGCGGATGATGGCTATGAAGTTACTGTAAGCCGAGGTTATCAAACATTTACTGATACAAGTTACTCAGCTGACGGTAATGAAAAGTTACGGAACGTTCATCAACCGCTTGTTAGTGGTGAGCGTGACAGGATTGGTGGCATGTTGTTTGGTGGCTTTGAGCGTTGCTCCTACCCAGTTCAAAAATTTAGCAGCGATAGCGAGCGTATGTTCGCTAGCTTACTAGAGAAAGACTTGGATGTGAAAAAATGGTTTAAGCCAACACGTGATCAATTCGCAATAAGTTACAGGGATTCTAATGGTAGTACTTCCAGCTATGAACCAGATTTTGTTGTTGAAACTGCATCCCACAAGTTCATTTTTGAGCCTAAGCAAGCAAGTTTAATAAACGATGCAAATGTTCAAGCAAAGAAGCAAGCTGCAGTAACTTGGTGTGAGAATGCTAGTAAACATGAATTGAGTAATGGTGGTAAAGAGTGGTCATATGTTCTTGTTCCACATACCGCTATATTGCCAAGTGCAACATTGAGTGGACTTGTTAAGCAATTTGGTAATTAGTCGAAAGAATTAGGGTTCTTACATGTCTGCTTTTGCTGGTATTCCGGAATTCATATTTGCTATAGCTGCTAAGTTATCTCTTGGCTTACTGATTTTTGCTTCACTACTTCTTTTCATTTCAAATTCAGCTTTGGAATATTTAGGATTAATTGAGTTTGTTAATTCTTATAAAGCTCAAATATCAATATTATTTTTACTATCTGCAGCAATATTATTGTCTTCCGTTATTAAATTTTGTTGGGAGTGGTTTCTTGCAAAACGCTTTGAGTGGACTGCAGAAACAGAATTAAAGGCTAAAAAATCAGAAGCACTCGTTAAGATTGCAAAGCGATTAGATAGTCTTACGCTAAGTGAAATGCAATGGGTTAAATATTGCCTTTATCACAACCAACAGACCTTTGTTGCTAACGCTGGGAATTCAACAGGCAATTCATTAGCTAATAAAGCACTTGTAGTGGTTGGTGAAGGACATGTAATGAGTTTGCCATTTACATTTCCTGACCATGTATGGCAGTACCTAATTGAGAATAAGGGCAAGTTCCTTCCTGAAGTTAATACATCAAATAGGGCTTCAATTGAAAAAGAACTTGAGGGTTTCAAGCGATCACAAGGCATTATGTAGACATATCTATTTCTTCAAACATAAATAAGTTTGGAGAACTGATATGAAAATAATTGAAATACAACCAAACCAAAAATCCAAACCCGATACCAAAAATACCCCACGCACTAGTCAAAACCCCACGTGGGAATCTGGTTTATGAGCACAGTAGAGCGTGATAAGGACTTATGGAAGTTTTTAGTAGTAGGAGCTGAATCCGAGCTGACAATTCGTGATATCAAGAGGCTTACTAAAAGCAAATCCCTTTTCCAAATAAAGCAATTCAAATCTAATCCAAATAAAGACGTTGCAGAAATGCTTAATGTAATTGGCATGGCTTTGGACTGCATTCACATTCAGGGTGACTTTGCACGTAAGTTCAAAGTTTATAGGGTTGATTCCAGTGCGATTTCAACCTTTTATTCTGTTGCTGATCCAGCATTTATTGCTGCGCTTGAATTAGATCCCTATCAATATGCCGAGCTAGCAGCTTGTGTAGCTGTAATGGTTGGTGTGATTTCTGTATGGGAAAAAACAGATGAATTGTTGAAAGACTTTAGGCAGGTATATACAGAAGCCAGCAATGCCAAGATTGAATTGGGCGTATTACAGTATGAATTTCGAGATGTTGAATCTTGGCGTTACAAGTTGGGTAATACTGCTTTTAAGGATGCAATAGCAAGTATTGAACGTTTGACTAAGTCCAAGTGGTAATACGCTACAGCGGGGCCTTGGTTGGTATTTTGATAGGCTCATGCCAAACTGCGATTTTGATTCATTAGAGCACTTTAATCTGATATTCAAACGTCAAATGATTTGACGTTTGGAGGTCGATTGAAGCATAGTATTAATGATTAAGGAGTGAACTGCGTTCACTCGTGCTGCAACACTGTTTCGTTTCGCGTTCGCTCACTCACAGTGTTTTGCACATTTTTCATAATTTTTAGTAAAAGCCACATGCTACGCAGTAGCTTGTGGTGTTGTTAAGTTGATCTAGATTGCAAGAGCGAACGACGGCTATAGCACGAGATTATTTTCTGGTGCTATTAACCGCCGTTGCGTGATTTGATCTGAGTTACATTTCGCTTCACGTCCGTAATAGAGTTTTTTGGAGACTGATTTATTGGAACTCCCAGCCGTTTTCGCGTGCTGCTCTGCGGCATCACCTATTGATCACATGCTATTACGGACAACATGTGTAGGGCGGGGTCATTAGCCGTCATATTTCAACCCGCGCTTTACCTGTTTTTTACGGTTGGTTGTACCGTGGTCTTGCCTATCTTTATGCCTGCTGTTGTTGCTTATACAAAGTACGAACTATTTTGGTCTTGATATTGAGTACTGAATTTGCAGCTTGCGGTTTCAATTTTTTACGAATGTGTCCCGTGTTTATTTTGCGTTGAAATTCTTTAAGTATTTTAATTTGACTAGGAGTCAGCATTTCTAGATGCGTAGTTAGTAGTTCATGTGCCATTTTCTGTGCCTGTATTAACTTCCCGTTAGTATGTGCAACTGTTTGTGCATTAACACCGTTATCACGAAGCCATTTATCAGCAAGTAGCGTATCTGCATTTGTTTTATTTCGTATGCAGTATTGAAGTTCTTGCTTGTTTAGTTTTGGTTCAAGTTGTGTATTTTTCATACACTTATTTAGCTTAACTGATAATTAATTGTGGAGATTTAGAGCGAAATCATATCAATCCATATCTTTTTGGTTGTCCACTATATGTCTTGAAAATAAAGTTGTGTTGCCCTGTTAAACACGAAAGGAAACACAATGGCAACTTTAAGTTCACTTAAACTCGTAGCAGCTAAAAAACCAACTAGTCAAAACCCAGTTCATCATCGTCGTAATAAGCTCAGTTTAAAAGTGCTAGAGCAGCTAGCTTTGGCAAAGGCTTTGAAAAGTGGCGAAACGTATTCGCCCACCCGCACCAAAATGATTACAAATGCTGAAGGCGAGCGTGTACAAGTAACCCAACCTAAACGCATCAAACAGTGGTGGTTTGTAGACGGCAATAAAGTGTTGCTGCAAGTTAGATACGGCGCAAAGGTTCTTAGCTTGAATGGTAAAAGCAATGCGATTGAATGCGCTAATGCTGAAGGACTGATCACGGCACTCACTACAGTAAATGAGATAGTTTTAGCTGGCGAGCTTGACGACCAAATCTCAGCTGTATCAGGTCAAATTCGCGGTGCATTTGGAAAATGATTGTCAGTTGGTGTGCTAGCCACTTAATTGTGTCGGCACACTAACTTGCTCAAAAGATTATGAATAAGAATGCATCACAGTTAGTTAACGAACTAGCGCAATTTACAGGTACACAGCACTACTACCAAATAAGCCCTTATGCAATGCTAACTGACGGGACAAAGTATTTGGCTCAAGAGGCGGGTGCATATTGGTTAATGGACGCTATAGCTAGCTATTTGCCGCAATTTAATGGGCGAGAAGAGTTCATTGTTGCCAAACTATCAGTTGATTATCCTGAAGCTCGCTTAGTGCTAGATAACGGCAATGGGCGAGTTTTGGATAGGCAATATATTGAGTACACCAATTTTCCTTTATCCAATATTCAGCTATATGCCTGTTGGGGTGGGGAGTACTGGGTAATTATGTTGACAACTGAATATTGATTGGCTTGATCTGATGCTCAATCTAAATTCAAACCAAATAAGCGAAACCAAAATTATGAAAATGAACACTTATGAAGCTGTGATACGTGTTGCTGGTACAGATACATTCTTGTGGACTCATATTGAGGCTGCAAATGATCAAGATGCCTTTTGGTTATTGAAGGACTTGTACGGCTCGAGTAATGTAATTACAGTTCCACACCTTTTTGAACGTAAAAGTATTTGACGTTTCCATTTGTCAAATATTTGACGTTGTAAATGATTTTTAAGGTAACATTAGCCGAAATAAGTCACGCAGTGTGTAACTTTTCGATTATGAAACTCAACTAATTCAACTGGTTACGCAATTCGCAAAGATCTCAAAATGACCTTAAAAACTTACACAAATGTTACACAAAGCTACGAATCGACCGGAAACCCGCATGGATACTGGGCGTTTTTTAGAGTAACTATTGAGTGGGAGTAGGCGATTTAAGCCTGCTATCACCCATGCTCGAGTTACGAGAAGCCTCCCTCGCAATCTTGGCAAACACAGATGTACAAGCTAAGGTAAGTCAGCTATATCACTTGT
>Ga0007854_10001172_pt1 | contig 16920 bp, 13 predicted proteins | sample CryBogCBH12Aug08_FD_60382 | JGI IMG/M metagenome (GOLD analysis project Ga0007854, IMG submission 60382) | Freshwater microbial communities from Crystal Bog, Wisconsin, USA - CBH12Aug08 | ecosystem: Environmental > Aquatic > Freshwater > Lake | place: Crystal Bog, Wisconsin, USA | collected...
GCGGACGTGACCCTGACCTCTGGACGGTTGGCCCGAGTGGTTCGACGGGGCGTAACTTTTCTGGACGACACATACAACGCGAACCCCGAGTCGATGATCGCGGCACTCGAGACGATCGGGGGGCTTTCCATGCCGGGTCGCAAAATTGCGGTTCTTGGAAGGATGGGGGAGTTGGGGATTCATGCCGCCGCGGGATATGAACTCGTGGGCCATAAATCCGCATCCGTGCTCTCGACCCTCATCACCGTGGGTGACGAAGCCTCCGCCATGGCGGAGGAGGCATCGAAAGCCGGTCTTTCCGATGTGCGTGTCGTTTCGGACAATACCGCAGCCGCTAGACTTCTCTCCTCCCTGGCCTCTGAGGGTGATCTGGTCCTTTTGAAAGCCAGCAGGAGCGCACACATGGAGGAGATCCTTCAACACTTCAACTGAACATCCAACCAATCACACGATGCTCTATTACCTGTCACAGTTCGGATCTCTCCTGCACGGGGTGCAGCTTGGAAAGATTCTGAATGTTTTCCAGTACATCTCCTTCCGCGCACTTTGTGCTGGGCTCACTTCGTTCCTGATCTGCCTGATGTTCGGTGACGCCCTCATTCGACGCTTGGTCGAACTCAAGCTTGGGCAACCGATCCGTAGTGCTGAGGAGGTGCATCGTCTCAACGAACTTCACGGAGGAAAGAGGGGAACCCCGACAATGGGTGGTATCCTGCTGATTGCCGCCGTCATTCTTTCAACGCTGCTTTGGGCACGTCCCGAAAATCCTTTTGTCTGGCTCTGTATTGTCACGGTGCTTGCGTTGGGTTCTATCGGGTTTTATGACGACTGGCTCAAGGTCACCAAGAAAAGTTCCGACGGGATCAGTAGCAGACTCAAGTTCCTGCTACAGTGCATTCTCGCGGCTGGAATCACCGCATTCTTTCTTCTCTCCCCCTCGCTGGCCAAGCAGGCTCAGCAGCTCTACATACCCTTCATGAAGGGGCCGGTATTAAGCCTCGGCATCTTCTGGACCTATATTTTCTACCTGCTGATCATCGTCGGATCGTCGAACGCGGTGAACCTTACGGACGGGCTCGACGGATTGGCTTCGGGGTGTACGGTGATGGCGGGCGTTTGCTTCGGTGTTTTCACCTATCTGGCAGGGAACAGCAAGGCTGCGCTCTACCTTCAGATTCCCTATTACGGCTTTTCCGGAGAGCTTGCAGTTGTGAGTCTTGCCCTCGCCGGTGCGGCGCTTGGTTTTCTCTGGTGGAACTGCCATCCGGCCAAAGTCTTCATGGGGGACACCGGTTCCCTGGCAATCGGAGGTCTTCTTGGCGTTCTAGCCATCTGCTGTAAGCAGGAACTGATGCTAGCCATCGTCGGGGGAGTTTTTGTCGCGGAGGCACTCTCGGTGATTCTCCAGGTGGCGAGCTTCAAGCTGACTGGAAAACGCATCTTCAAGATGTCTCCTCTGCATCATCACTTCGAGCTTTCCGGGTGGAAGGAAAACACCGTCACCGTGCGCTTCTGGATCATGGCCATTGTGTTCGGACTTCTTGGCATCGCCACGCTGAAACTTCGCTGACCCATGTCCCTTCAGCTCGCCACCAATCCTTACAACGGCAAGAAGGCCGTCGTCCTCGGTTTGGGAAGAAGCGGTCTTGCCGCTGCCAGGCTGCTCAAGCGATCTGGCGCCGAGGTGACGGCCTGTGAGAGCGGGGAGTCACCAGTCCTGGTGGAGCGTGCCGACCTCTTGAGAAAGGAAGGAATCACCGTCCTTACCGGGACGGATGCAGCGCGAGATCCCATCGTCCATGATATCGCCATTTTAAGTCCGGGAATCGAGGAGACGGCACCGATTGTAGTGAATGTCTTGAGCAAGCGAACCCCACTTGTCGGTGAACTCGAATTGGCTTTCACTCTCTGTCCGTATCCGGTTGTTGCCATTACCGGCACCAATGGGAAAACCACCACGACGGAACTCGTCACCCTCATGCTCCGCAGTGCGGGTCTCCGAGCAGCATCCTGCGGCAATATCGGAACCCCCATGTCGGAACTCCTGGAGGGAGGATTGACCTGGGATGTGCTCGTTGCCGAGGTCAGCTCGTTCCAGCTTGAGACCGTCAGGACATTCCATCCGAAGGTCTCCGTTTGGCTCAATCTGAGTCCCAATCATCTCGACCGCTATCCCTCGATGCACGAGTACCGCGAGGCGAAACTCAGGATCTTTGAAAATCAGAGCTCGGATGACTGGGCGGTTATTCCTCGGGACACAAAGGATCTGGATCTTTCCAAGATCAAGGCCCGGAGACTTAGTTTCAGTGTCACGGATGAAACCGCTGATATATCTTTGTTTGACGGTCTCAAGATTCACTATGACGGGAAAGAGCTGCTCGACCTCTCCAAGACTCGTCTCCGTGGCCCCCACAATGCAGCCAATGTCATGGCCGCCTTTGCAACCGGTATCGCGCTTGGCGCGGATACGATCAGAATGGCTGCCGCAATCCGTGAATACACTCCGCCGGCTCACCGATGCGAATTCATCGCAGAGAGTGATGGGCTGCGTTGGATCAATGACTCGAAGGCCACGACCCTTGACGCCATGGAGCAGGCAATTAGATCCGTTCAGGGGCCGCTTATCCTGATCGCCGGAGGAAAGGACAAGGGTTTTGAATTCTCTCCCATCGCACCCTTGGTCCGTGATCGTGTGAGTATTGCCGTTCTTATCGGTGAGATGCGTCACAGGATTGCAAGGGATTGGGCTCCCGTTCGCTGCCTTGCGGCAGAGAGTCTGCAGGAAGCCGTACAGATTGCTCGAAAGGAAGCCAAATCGGGAACGACTATCCTCTTTTCCCCGGGGACCTCATCCTTCGATATGTTCCGCGACTATGTGGAGCGGGGTGAGACCTTCAGAAGGCTTGTGATGGAAGCGGCGGCGACGACGGGTCTCCCATCGCACAAGGAGCCACACACAATCCCTAGCAAAAATAATCTTTTAGCCCATCAATAACCACAATATCTAGTAGTACTAACAACACACTCCGACCAATGAATCCGATGAATCCCAAACGTACCCGTCGGCTCCGCGCACGCGCTGCAATCATGAACTCTCACGAAGAGGAGTTCGAGGACTATGGTCCTGAACCCAATATGAAGCTCTCCCATGCTTTCATGGTGGTTCTACTACTTCACGTGGTGGCCGTTGTGGGGCTTTATGCCTTCAATACCATCAAGGCCGGCAAAAATTCTTCTGCAAAAGTTGCGGCGCGTTCTTCGGGCTCCGTTGTTCCTCGACAGGAACCCTCAAACGACCATGGATCCGGCAATGGGGGTGCCTCCGGTTCTGGCCCAGGCGAGGAGCCTCCAGCACCTGCCAAGGCTCCCCTTATCGCCAAGGCCAGTGATGCTCCCAAGTCAACGAAAGCCTCCAGCGAAACTTCTGCCCATAACTCCGAAACTGCCCTCTCAGCTCCCAGGGGATTTTTTGCAATGGCTCGAAGCATGATTGGAAAGACCATGGGCGCCTCGGGCCTTGGTGTTGAAGCCACGGCATCCGCCCAAGAATCCGCCGCTTCAGCACCCCAAGCAGGCGCGGCAACAGCAGCTTCCGCTCCAGTCGCAACTGCAAACACCTACATGGTCAAGGCTGGAGATACCCTCACCCGAATTGCATCATCGCTGGGAGTGTCGATTCCCGAACTCAAAAAGGTGAATGGAATGACGGAAAAATCCGTAATTCAGGTCGGACAGATCCTGAAGGTCCCCGTTAAAGCAATCAGTCAGTTCTCTTCCAATGTCTCCGCCCAAGCCGGTAATGTGGCGGAAAGCATGCAACATGCACCTGCCGCAATAGCCGGAGCTGTAAGCTCCGCAGCCAATGTGGTGTCAAAATCAGTGCCTGCGACCATTGAGCCCGCTGTGGCCGGAGATCAGGGGGCTGCCACCGAGTACACTGTCGTCAAGGGTGACAGCCCTTACAAGATCGCCAAAAAGTTCAAGATCACTCCTGATGAGCTAATCAAGGCCAATGGCATTACTGATCCCAAGAAGATCCAGATCGGCCAGAAGCTGAAGATTCCTGTCTCCACTGCAGCGGCTGCGTCGAAAAAAGCGGCTCAGTAAACATTTTAGTCTTCCGGCGTAACCCCCTCTTCAAACCCTCTGGAATCCAGGAGCCGTGCAGCGCAGCAGTATCTACCTCCTCTTGATCTCTGTGGTCGGACTGTTAGCTCTGGGGGTGGTGATGCTCTTCAGCACGAGTGCCTATGCACAGGAGAGTCATGGTGATATCTACTATTTTGTCAAAAAGGATATTTTCTGGCTGATCGTCGGGATGGTGGTTTGTGTTCTGGGTGCCAGGACCGATTATCATCTCTGGCGTCGCTCCTGGAAAATCTGGTTCGGTACCTCGGTCATTCTGCTCGCCCTGTGCTTTGTTCCCCATGTGGGAATGAAGATCAACGGGTCACATCGCTGGATCAATCTGCATGTGACGAATTTTCAACCCAGCGAACTGGCAAAGATCGCAGCAGTTTTCTTTGTCGCATGGTGGTTTTCCCGTGAGGAGACAAACCCACGTAAATTTTTGGACGGCTTTGTGATTCCGATCGGAGTCGTTGCCATCCTCATGGGATTGATTGCCAAGGAAGTCGATCTTGGCACGGCTGCACTCATCGGCTCCACAACCCTTACAATCTGTTTTATTGGGGGCGCCAACTGGATGATCATGGCGGGACTTTTCGGGGCGGGACTTGCGGGACTTCTTGGAATCGCGATGCTGATCCCGGAGCGTGCCGCCCGCATGATGAATTTCCTTCATCCCGAGGCTGATAAACTAGGGAAAGGGCTTCAGCAGTGGCAGGCACTCATCGCTTTCGGTTCTGGCGGGTTTGAGGGGCTTGGTCTTGGGAATGGCCGTCAAAAGCTGCTTTACCTCCCCTATGCCCACACCGACTTCATTTTCCCGATGATCGGCGAGGAACTTGGGCTGCTCTTCACCTGGCTCGTCCTGCTGGGTTTCATTCTTATCATACTCTGCAGTGGTCTCATCGCAGCCAATGCCAAAGATCGCTTCGGAAAACTTCTCGCCACGGGAATCCTCCTATTGATCTCGTTGCAGGCAGCAGTCAATATTGGAATGACAACTTCAATGCTTCCCAATAAAGGAATGCCCCTGCCGTTCATCAGTTACGGGGGAAGTAACTTGGCTGTCTGTCTCTTCATGATTGGAATCCTTGTCAATATTCACCGCATCGGTATTCCGATTGCTTCCGTTCCTGAGAGACAGGTAGTTCTTGCGGCCCGATCCGTCCCCAGAATCTAGTCCTCATGGCGGTCCCCAAACAATTCGTCATCGCCTGCGGAGGAACCGGGGGACATCTCTTTCCCGGACTTGCGGTCGCCGAGGCCCTGCATGAACGCGGGCACGAAGTTCTCCTCCTTGTTTCGGAGAAGGAAATCGACGCCGTGGCGTTGAGGGATCATACCGAGTTTAGGTGTGAGAAACTCCCCTCCATCGGGATGCCTGCGCTACTCTCCCCTGCGTTTCCCAGGTTCCTGAAGCGAGGTTGGGAGAGTTTCAGTACCTGCAGGCAGCTCTATTCACGCTACCAGCCTGCGGGAGTTCTTGGGATGGGGGGATTCACCTCGGCAGCGCCATTGCTTGCGGCTCGTCTCTCGCGGATTCCCTGCTACCTACACGAATCCAATGCGATTGCCGGCCGGGCCAATCGACTTGCCTCACGCTGGACTGATCGCGTTCTCCTTGGATTGCCGGTCTGTGCATCCTCCTTTCCGCAGGGTACCTGCATCGTGACGGGAACCCCGGTGCGCCGTAATCTCGGCATCCCTCTAGCCAAGGGAGAGGCTCGTGCCGCTTTCGGCCTCGATCCGGAATTGCCCACGCTTCTCGTCATGGGTGGAAGCCAGGGGGCTGCCGGTATTAATCAGCTCCTTTTCCGATCAGCTGCTTTTCTCAAGGATTTTCGCAACGAAGAAGGTAAGCCCCTGCAAGTCATCCACCTCACCGGTGAGCGCGATGACAACCTAGCAGCCATCAATTATCAACGGGAGGGGATTGCTTCGCATGTCGCCTCCTTCCATCACCGGATGGAACAAGCTTACTCCGCGGCTGACCTCGTGGTGTCGCGTGCCGGTGCGGCAAGCCTCAGCGAAATTTCGCAGTTCGCGCTTCCCTCGCTCCTGATTCCTTTCCCCTTTGCCGCCGATCTCCATCAGCATCGTAATGCCGAGGCTTTCAGGGATGCCGGTGCCGCAGAGCTGATTGAGGAAAAGACGGCCGACCCTGAATCCTTCGCCCTGTTGGTTCGAAATCTTCTTGCCGACGGACGCCGTCGCGAGCGCATGGCCGCAGCAGCCTATTCTGTTCTACCACGGGGTGCCGCAGGACTCGTCGCCGATGTCATGGAGCAGGGAATCGTGACCCGGGAGGCGGCACGATGATTCCCGAGAGGAGAACCTCCGGCATCCGCCTTGAGGGAGCGGAGTTGGCTTACCTTCTGCTTAGTTCCACATCGCGACGCATCCATCTGATCGGAGTGGCTGGTTCAGGGATGAGCGGCATTGCTGCCCTTCTCCTGGCGCTCGGTCATCGGGTTAGTGGTTCTGACAAGGTTGACACGCTGGAAGTTGAGCGCCTGCGCCGCAAAGGGCTAGAGTTTGAGTCTCCCCACGGTACCCGCATGGTCGCAGATGCCGAGTTGGTGATCTTTTCCTCGGCGATCCATGCCGGTAACCCCGCCTTCGACGCCTCTCTGGCCCTTGGCAAGCCGATGGCGCGCCGGGCCGAAGTCCTTGCGGCCGTGATGACCGGCAAGCAAGGGGTGCTGGTTTGCGGAATGCATGGAAAGACCACGACCTCCGCCATGGCCGCTCATGTCTTGCGTGCAGGCGGGCTCAAGCCCTCCCATTATGTCGGGGCCGAGATTCCTATCCTCGGGACCAATGCCCGCTGGGACTCCGAGGGGACTCATCTCGTGGCCGAGGGGGATGAAAGCGATGGAACGCTGGTCCATTACCACCCAAGCCACACGTTGGTACTCAACATCGAACCCGAGCATCTCGACCACTACCATGACCTCGCTGCGATCGATGCGGTTTTTTCTAAACTGCTCGGTCAGACTTCCGGGAAGGTTTATTACTGGGCAGATGATCCGGGTGCGGCACGTCTCTGCACCTCTCATCCGGGAGCGGTTGCTGTGGGAAGCGGATCCGATTGCCTCTATCGTCTCAGCGACATCGAACAATCGGGACTGACGATCCGCTTCGCGGTCTTCCGAGGGAAGGAACTGCTCGGGCATGTCCATCTCGGGATTCCCGGGGTGCATAATGCCCAGAATGCGCTCCTGGTGATCGCTCTGGCGACCGACTTGGGGATTTCCTTTTCCGACATCGCCTCGGCGTTGGAAGACTTTCGTGGGGCAAAGCGTCGGTTTGAGCTCAAGTATGAGGACGAATCGTTCAGGGTCTTTGATGATTATGGTCATCATCCCACCGAAATCGCGGCAACACTTGCAACGGCTAGGATTGCACTGAGCGAAAACGGCGGAGTGGGGCGTTTGATCGTCCTCTTCCAACCGCACCGTTATTCCCGCACGGCTTCACTCAAAGCTGAGTTCGGACGTTCCTTTCGAGATGCCGACCTTGTCTTTGTTGCCCCAATCTATCCTGCCGGTGAGGTCCCGATTCTGGGAGTCGATGAAGGGAGCGTTGTAGAGGCCGCCCGTGCCGAAAGCCACCAGGGAATGACGCGCACTGCCTCGGTGATTGAAGCTGCTCGTGCTGCCGCGGCCTCCCTTAGAGAGGGGGATCTTGTCATCACCCTTGGTGCCGGAAACATTCATGAGGCCGGCGCGCTGATTGCCCGGGAACTGACCCTTCGTACACGACTCCGCAAGGTCATGGGGCCCGGAGTGATTAGGATGTCCGAACCTCTTTCCCGCCATACCACGATGAGGGTTGGAGGGCCGGCGCGCTTCTGGGTGGAGCCCGAGAGCGAGGAGGGCTTTGCGGAAGTGCTCCGTCTCTGCCACGACGAGGGGATACCCTTTATGGTCATGGGGCGGGGTTCTAATCTCATCGTCCGGGATGGAGGCTTTCCTGGTGTTATTGCCCATCTTGCCAGGGGTTGCTTTGCCGAGGCCTCGGTCGATGGGAATGAGGTCGTCGGCGGGGTCGGGGTCCGTCTCAAGCAACTGGTCGCTGTCGCCCGCAATGCCGGTCTGAGTGGGTTCGAGTGGATGGACGGGATTCCGGGAAACCTCGGTGGGGCATTGCGAATGAATGCCGGTGCGATGGGGGTTCAAACTTTTGATCAGGTCGTCAGGATTCGCTTTGCCGATCGTGACGGGAACATCGTCTCCCGCACCCCGGATGAAATTGAAGTGCGCTACCGTGACGTTCCGATTCTTCATGATCATTATGCCCTCTCAGCCACGCTCTCCGGGGCACCGGCCGACACCGGAAAGATAGACGACCTGCTTGTCGAATCGCTTCGTCATCGCAAGGAAACTCAGCCCGTGGCCGCCAGTGCCGGCTGTATTTTCAAGAACCCGGACGGCATCTCCGCAGGGCGCCTCATCGACGAACTGGGACTCAAGAACAGCTCCATCGGAGGTGCCCGCGTTTCGGAAGTCCATGCCAACTTCATCGTCAATGACGGTGGTGCCACGGCTGATGAGGTCCTCGCCCTGATCAGTCGAATCCAGGATCGAGCGCGTCTGGAACGAGGTATCGAACTTGAGACGGAGGTCTCCATCATTGGAGAGGAACCGGAAAATCACGAAAAGACCCATGGACACTGAAACTCCCTTCAATCCCCGCAACCGCCGTCTTGTTGTCCTCAAGGGAGGTCCGGGTTCCGAACGTGAGGTCTCGCTTCGCTCCGGCGCCTCCGTGGCTGCAGCACTCAGGAAAGCCGGTGCTCAGATCGAGGAGATCGAACTCACGGACACAAAAGTCCTGATTCCTGAGGGAACCGAACTCGTGTTCAACCTAATCCATGGAACCTTCGGTGAGGATGGTGGAATCCAGCAGGTGCTCGATGATCTTGGTATTGCTTACACGGGCGAAAGGGCTGCGCAGAGCCGTGTGGCCTTCGATAAGATCCTGACCAAGAAGGCTCTCGTGAAAGCAGGGGTGCCAACACCCCGTTTTGAGATTCTGCGTGCGGGGGATCATCCCACGATCCCTCTGCCCATCGTGATCAAGGCTCCTTGCCAGGGATCGAGTGTCGGAGTTCATCTTATCTACGATGCCGCCTCGATTAAACCGGCCCTTGCCGACTGCCTGCTTCATGGTGAAGAGATTCTTGTTGAGGAACTTGTGATTGGAAGGGAACTGACCGTGGGCGTGATCGGTGATCAGGTATTGCCTGTGGTGGAGATCAAGCCAAACGAGGGATTCTACGACTACGCCAACAAGTATACCAAGGGAGCGACGGAGTATCTGGTGCCTGCACCCCTGAAGGACTCCGAGACGGAAGCCGTCCAGAGGGTGGCACTTGCCGCGGTGCGTGCCCTCGGACTTGGCGTTTATAGCCGGGTTGATGTCCTTCTTTCACCTGCCGGACCGACAGTCCTAGAAATCAATACCATCCCCGGAATGACGGAGACCAGTTTGCTTCCCAAGGCAGCTGCCGCCATGGGGATCGATTTTACGGCGCTTTGCTGCAGGATAGCAGAACGATCACTTATTGCCTGTAAAGCTCTTCCATGAACACATCTCGCAACACCAGTGGAAACAGGCGTAAAGGAGTCGGGCCTGCACGCCGACAGCACCTTCTTGAGGTGAATGTCCGTACAGCCAGCCTGAAGCGTCAGCGTCGCGGTCAGGCGAGCGGTTTTCTTTGGAAGATTGCTATCTGTCTGATCTTGACGGCTTTCCTGGCGCTCGGTGTTTGGATTGGTTGCGAGAAATTCTTTTTCAAGAATCCTGAATACGCTCTCAGGCATCTCGTCACTCATCTCAACGGGGTCATGACGCAGGAAGAGTTGGTAAAACTAACGGGCTTCACCGAAGGGAAAAACATATTCAGTCTCGACCTTGAAATGGCAAACCAAAAACTTGCTTCCATTCCTGAGATTCGCTCCTTCAGCATCGAACGAACGTTGCCTGACACGATCGAGATCGGCATGGAGCCTCGCACACCGGTTTTCCTGTTCGTTACTCCGGGGGAGAGTGAAGTCTCTTCCCAAGAATCTTTCATTCCGGGCAAGAGCTTCCTCTGCGACAAGGACGGCGTGATGATGCGTCCCGCCAGGCTTGATGATAAATTTCTTGGACTTCCCGTGGTTTCAGGTGTTTCGCTGACAAATGCCCTTCCTGGCAAAAAGCTCGAGAACTCTTCCCTGGCCACCGCATTGATGCTGAGGCAGGCCATCTCCGAACTGCCCGAGGAGACGTTTCGGATCACTTCATTAGATGTTTCCAAGCCTTATATCGCAGTTGTAACCGATGCCTCTGGTGCAAAATTCACCTTCGGAACCCTTGGTGAGGTTGATATGCCGTCACAACTTGCACGACTCAGCAAACTGCTTGGCCATTGTCAGGAAACAGGCCGCAGGATCCAGGCTGCAAATCTGATGCTCAGTCGCAATACCCCCGTCACTTTTGTGCTTACGCCTGAGCAAGTTGCTGACAAAATAGCTCCAGTCGCAACTCCAAAAAAAAACCCGAAACACAACTAGTCTACTAGACTACGGCAATCCACCCTCCCGCCATGACCAACGAGCAAATCTTTGTGGGACTTGAGATTGGAACGACTAAGATCAGCGTTATCGTCGCGGAAGCCAGGGACGACGATCAAATCAGCATTCTCGGGGTTGGAGAGACTCCGTCACGCGGTGTTCGCAAGGGGGAGATCATCGATATGGAGACCGTCACCGAGTGTGTACGCGAAGCGATCCTGGATGCCGAGGACAAGACAAACGTTGAAATCGGCAACGTCTGGGTAGCGATCACGGGATCTCATCTTGCTAGTTTCAATAACCGAGGTTCCTTTGTGCTTCCCGAGGAGAGGCAGATTGAGTCCGAAGATCTGCAGGCCGTGGAAGTGAATGCAAAGGAGGTCGCCATACCGACGCCTAACACCTTCCTCCACACCATTCTTCAAGCCTACCATGTCGATGGAAATCAAAACGTCATTGATCCCCTGAAATCTGAGGGAGCATTGTTGGAGGCGGATTTTCACATCGTTCACGGGATTAAAACGCGTATTCGCAATACCCTCCGCTGCATCGAGTCGCTGAAAATCGATATTGAGGATGTGGTGCTCAGTTCACTTGCTAGCGCCCAAGTAGTGCTGAGCCAGGATCAGAAGAACTATGGCGCTCTCATGATTGATATCGGGGGAGGCACCACCGATTATTTGGTCTACTTCGACGGTGCCATCCGTCACAGCGGTGTCCTTGCCCTTGGAGGGGATCACATCACCAATGACATCTCCGTCGGGCTGAGACTTCCGATAGCAAGAGCCGAACTCCTTAAGATCGAGGAGGGCTCGGCTGCCAATCCAGCGGGTTCCGAGGGAGGCACCATCTCGTTGAAGAACGATCCCAGATTCCTTGGTTGCGATGTCGACCGAACCGCGCTCAACACAATCATCCATCTCCGAATGAAGGAAATATTCGAACTTATTCATCGTGACATCGAGTCCTCCGGAGAGGGTATGCTAGGTCTCATTCGCGGAGTTATGATCACCGGCGGGTGTTCCAAGTTAAAGGGAATCGCCCAGGTCGCCGAGGAGGTCTTCGATATTCCGGTGGAGCTCACACGAGCACGGAATGTAAGCGGTGCCACCCAGATCTTTGAGGATCCACAGTACTCCACCGCGATCGGGTTAACCAAATACGCGAGGGTTGTGACCAAGAATTTCGCACCCGAAACGGTCTTCGGTCGTATCACCCATGGACTTGGCAGTCTCTTTAAAAAACGTTCCCGATGAACACCTCCCCTTCCCGCCGTATCATTGTTGGTGTTGGCAATGCGGGTGTCACTGTGCTGGACCAGCTTTCCGTTGAGCTTCCCGGCATGGCCGGACTACTGGCTGTGAACACTGATCCTGATTCATTGAATGCCTCCATCGTCCGTGAGAAGATCCTTGTTCCCGAGGGAGATCTTGGGGATGGTTTCCGCGCTATTGACGAACAGTTCAGTCATGCTGTTGAGGGTTCCTCCTCCATCATTCTTTGCGGAGGCCTTGGAGGGGATTCCGGTTCCTTCCTTTTGCCGGCTCTGGCCATTCATGCCAAGGCTGCGGGCATCACCACGATGGCCTGCGTAGGGACGCCTTTCTCTTTTGAGGGAAAACACAAGAGAGAGACTGCAGAGAGGGCCTTGGAAAAGTTACAGGGGATCTGCGATGCCGTCGTCGTAATTGGGAATGATCAGCTTTCCGGCAGCTCCCCATCGACAGCCGCGGTGGGGGAGGCCTTTGTTCTTTCGGACCGTGCCCTCCTCTCCTCCGTGATGGCATTGACCGGCATGCTCTCGACTTCGGGCCCGGTGAAGATCACCCGTGCTGATATTCACAATGTGCTTGGGAAACCCGGATCGCTGACCCATTTCGGATTCGGGAAGGCGGAGGGATCCAACCGTCTTCACGAGGCCCTCGAAAGAGCCCTGAAGAGTCCTCTCCTTGCCTTACCCGGCAAGGGATCGGCGCTCAAGCAGTCCCCGATGATTCTTCTCCTGCTGCGCGGAGCGATGGATATCTCCTTTGCAGAGATGCAGTCAGCCGTGGGGAAAATTGAACAAATTGCTGGGGAAAGCTGTCAGATAAAGGTAGGAGTTCATGCGGATGGGCCTCTCGGATCGGCCTTGGAAATTCACATCCTGGCCTCTTCTGGAGGAATCGCTAGGAAACCTGTCAAAGCAATTGAAAGCAGCCCAACCATCGAGCCTACTGGTTCCATCACTCCCATCACGAAACAGCCGCAACGCCAGCCAAAATCCGAAGTTTTGGAAGAGATTCCTTCCGCCAACGATGGAGATGGCAAGGGGGGTGACGAATTCGTTCCCGTTTCGAAAAATCCTGCTTCCAAGTCCGGCAAGAAGCCTGTTGCTGCCTCTAAGCAACTGCAGGGAACGCTGGCACTCGACACCTATCAGCGTGGCCGTTTCGACAAGAGCGAGCCGACTATCGTGGAGGGTGAGGATCTCGATGTCCCCACTTTCCTCCGCAAGGGGATCAAGCTCAACCCTCCCAGCAGGAAATAGAAATTGGAAATAACAAGTACCCTCTTATGAAACCCGATAAATTCACAGCCAAGATGCAGGAGGCCTTCAACGGGGCGATCGACATTGCCTCAGGTCTGGGCCAGCAGGAGATCGGCAATGAGCATTTTCTTCTTTCCTTGCTCGCCCAGAGCGAAGGCCTCACCCGTCCCGTCCTTGAGAAGATGGGAGTGGTGGTTCCACCCTTTATCGCGAAGCTCGAGTCAAGCGCCGCCGCTCTTCCCAAGGTGCATGGAGGTGCCCAGCCCTTTGTTGGCAACGAACTACGCAAGACCATCGACTCGGCCGAGAGTGAGATGGCGAAGCTCAAGGATGAGTTTCTCTCCGCCGAGCATTACCTGTTGGCCTTGAGTCAGGAAAAAAGCGCCGCCGCGAAATTGCTCCAAGCCAATGGCGTCACCCATCAGGGGCTCATGAAGGCCCTGGTAGAGATCCGCGGTAGCCAGCGCGTCACCGACCAGAATCCCGAGGGGAAATACCAGACCCTGGAGAAATACGGCCGTGATATCACCGAGCTTGCCCGTAAGGGGAAGATCGATCCCGTCATCGGTCGCGACGAGGAGATCCGCCGCACCATGCAGGTTCTCTCCCGCCGCACCAAGAACAACCCCGTGCTGATCGGTGAACCCGGTGTCGGCAAGACTGCCATCGTCGAGGGACTTGCCCGCCGCATCGTGAGCGGTGATGTTCCCGAGTCGCTGAAGAACAAGCGCCTCGTCGCCATGGATATCGGCGCGATGGTCGCGGGAGCGAAGTTCCGAGGTGAGTTCGAGGACCGTCTGAAGGCCTTCCTGAAGGAAGTCACGTCCTCGGAGGGGGAGATCATCCTATTCATCGACGAGCTTCACACCATCGTCGGTGCCGGAGCCGCCGAGGGATCGATGGACGCCTCCAATCTCCTCAAGCCACAGCTTGCGCGTGGGGAACTACGCACGATCGGCGCCACCACGCTCGATGAATACCGCAAGTATATTGAGAAGGACGCCGCTCTCGAGCGTCGCTTCCAGCCCGTCATGGTCAAGGAACCGAGTGTGGAGGACACAATCGCTATCCTTCGCGGGCTCAAGGAGCGCTACGAGGTTCACCATGGCGTTCGCATTCAGGATGCCGCACTTGTCGCCGCCGCCGTCCTCTCCCACCGTTACATTGCCGACCGTTTCCTGCCTGACAAGGCGGTCGATCTTATCGACGAGGCGGCTTCCCGCTTGAAAATCGAGATTGAGTCCATGCCTACCGAGATCGACCAGATGGAGCGGCAGATCATGATGCTCGAGATGGAGCGGCAGGCCCTCCGCAAGGAGAAGGATGCCGCCAGCAAGGAGCGTCTGGAGAAGCTTGAGAAAGAACTCGCGGAGACCAAGGAAAGCGGCTCGGGACTCAAAGCCCGTTGGCAGAAGGAAAAGGATGAGATCGGCAAGTCGCAGAAGATCAATGAGCAGATCGAGGCGGCGAAAAACGAGTTGGCGATTGCGCAACGTCAGGGCGACTTCACTAAGGCGAGCGAGATCCAGTACGGTCGGATTCCGGAGCTTCAGACCAAGCTTGAGGAGCATAATGCCAAACTCGCCAAGAGCGGCCAATCAGCCCTGCTAAAGGAAGAGGTCACCGAAGAGGACATCGCCAAGGTGGTCTCCGTTTGGACAGGCATTCCCGTCTCCAACCTGCAGGAAGGGGAACGACAGAAACTAGTCAAGATGGAGGAGCGCCTCATCGAGCGCGTGGTGGGACAAGGACAGGCTATCAAGGCTGTTTCCAATGCCGTTCGTCGTGCCCGTGCCGGTCTTCAAGAAGAGAATCGTCCCATCGGTTCCTTCATGTTCCTCGGGCCCACCGGTGTCGGTAAGACCGAGCTTTCCAAGGCTCTCGCCGAGTTCCTGTTTGACGACGAGAATGCTATCATACGCCTCGACATGTCCGAGTACATGGAGAAGCACACCGTAGCGCGTCTCATCGGGGCGCCTCCCGGATATATCGGATACGAGGAGGGGGGGCAGTTGAGCGAGGCTGTCCGCCGGAAACCCTATTCCGTGGTCCTCTTCGACGAAGTGGAGAAGGCCCATGGTGATGTCTTTAATGTTCTTCTGCAGGTTCTCGACGACGGCAGGATCACCGATGGTCAGGGACGCACGGTCGACTTCAAGAACACCGTCCTCATCATGACGAGTAATATCGGCAGCCAGTACATCATGGAGGATCTGGCCGTGGAGGAGCGTAATAAACGCGTCATGGAGGCCCTCCGTGGACACTTCCGCCCCGAGTTCCTAAACCGTGTCGACGAGATCGTCATCTTCGACCGCCTGAGCGACAAGGAGATCACCAAGATCGTCGACATCCAACTGGCCCGTCTTGCCTCACGACTTGGCAAGCAGAAGCTCCATCTGGAGCTCAGCGACAAGGCCCGCGCCTACCTGGCAAAGGAGGGCTACGACCCGGCCTACGGTGCCCGTCCCCTGAAGCGTGTCATTCAGCACAAGATTCTCGACCCTCTCAGTATGGAGATCCTTGATGGGAAGATCCATGAGGGGCAGACGATCAAGGCCGATATTGCCGGTGGGGAACTCGTTTTCAAGACGAAGTAACTTTATTCCTCCGGGTGTCCCTCCGCGAAGTCACGATCAAGAAAGGACTTCCGACACTTGAGGAGGCGAAGCGGCGCCTTTTAATAGAGATTCGGCGTTGCCATGGCGACGGCATTGCTGTTCTCAAGATTATCCACGGATATGGCTCGGGCGGTCGCGGTGGAGTTTTACGGACAGGTTTAAGGAAGGTCTTTGCAGAGTATCAGCACGATGGCGACATCCTTGGCTACGCTTCCGGCGAGGAGTTCTCGATCTTTCATCCCGTCTCCCTGGAGATGATCACAGCGGCTCCGGAGCTCCGTACGGACCGCGATCTGGAGCGTTCCAACCCCGGAGTCAGCTTTCTTTGGATTCAGTAAGTTGGGAGTTGGAAGCTAGTAGTTAGATGGTAGGGGTATAACCCAAGACCCCATCTCCTATCTCCCAATTCCCAAATTCAGCCCACCCAGCGGAACTCGACCGATGAGTCGATATCCGGGGATAGGCTCTGTTTTACGGGGCAGGCCTTTGCGGCACCCTCGAGCAGAGCGCGCTGCGGGTGATCTGAGGGAAGGGGAATCATCATGACTGACTTGAGGCCGACGATACGACGTGGCAGATCCTTACTCATCTCTTTACCGATCGTGACAGTGGTTCCTTTCAGTTCGATACCATGACGCTCCGCGGCGATTCCCATGACGGTCATCATGCAGTTGGCGACGGCTGTGGCGACCAGATCTGTCGGAGAAAAGCTCTCTCCCTTACCATGGTTATCAACAGGGGCATCGGTGATCAGTTTGATGCCCGATGGGCCATGGGTGGCGGAGCAGCGGAGGCCGCCGTCATAGATGGAGGTGATAGTTACCATGAATGGAGAAAATAGCAGAATTCCGCGGAGGAAAAGAGGAATTGAGGGGAAAATCCCATGACTTCCCGGTAAGGTCATTTCTGTCATGGAACTCTTTCTGCTCCTCCTTATCTTGGTTCTGTTGATCGCCATGCTGGTGATCCAGTTGTGGAAGTCATCATCTCCCGTATCCCAGGGCCCCAGATCCGAGCAAATCATTGCCAAGATGGATCAACTGCGTGGTTTGCACGATCAGCACACCGCCGTCCTCAGCAA
>Ga0007854_10001173_pt1 | contig 16910 bp, 15 predicted proteins | sample CryBogCBH12Aug08_FD_60382 | JGI IMG/M metagenome (GOLD analysis project Ga0007854, IMG submission 60382) | Freshwater microbial communities from Crystal Bog, Wisconsin, USA - CBH12Aug08 | ecosystem: Environmental > Aquatic > Freshwater > Lake | place: Crystal Bog, Wisconsin, USA | collected...
CCAATCGAAAAGCACGGCAACAAATTGCGCCGCGATTTGCTGGCCAAACGGGTAAAACCTTTTATTTTGCGCAGGCGTAAAGAAGAGGTTGCCAAGGAGTTACCAGCGAAAACTTTGATCGTGCGCACCGTTGAGCTGGAAGGCGGGCAGCGCGACCTTTATGAAACCGTCCGAATCGCCATGGATCAGCGTGTACGTGATGAAATAGCCGCTAAAGGTTTTTCTCGTAGTCATATCATTATCCTCGACGCACTGCTGAAATTACGTCAGGTCTGTTGCGATCCACGACTGCTGAAATTGACCAGCGCAAAAAAAGTTAAGGAGCGTGCCAAACTCGATTTGCTCATGGAAATGTTGCCAGAGCTCGTCAGTGAAGGTCGGCGTATTCTGGTGTTTTCGCAGTTTACTTCCATGCTTGAATTGATCGAAGCCGAGTTGGCAATTGAAAAACTGTCGTATGTAAAACTGACCGGCGACACGCAAAACCGTGAGGAAGTGGTGCGCAGTTTCCAGGATGAAGAGGTGCCAATCTTTCTGATCAGTCTCAAGGCGGGTGGGGTGGGTTTGAACCTGACAGCTGCCGATACGGTGATTCATTATGATCCGTGGTGGAATCCCGCGGTGGAAAATCAGGCCACGGACCGCGCGCATCGTCTGGGACAAACCAAGAATGTATTTGTCTACAAGCTGGTTGTTGCCGGAAGTATCGAAGAAAAAATACTTGCGCTGCAAGAAAAAAAGGCCGAATTGGCTGCCGGAATCTTGTCAGAAGACGCCAGTGGTCTGGTCAAATTCGGTGAGGCAGATATTGCCGCGCTGTTGGCCCCGTTACCTGATGAAGACAGCGTATAGTGAAGGATGATTATTAACGTGAATTTTCCTTTGTCTCTTGCCGGGTATGGTGGTCTAGCAAAGACCCTATCAGTTGTTTGATCAGGGTCGGAAATCTCTGCTATTTGTGTTTGGATTTGCAAGACCATTTCCATCTATAATGCTACTATTTGGTACATTTGGGTTAATAAATCCTGAATTATAATAACTACCTGCATACTAATTCAAAATATAAGTGGACTAAGGGTTATGAAAAACTGGTTACGAAATCTGATTGGAGGAGCGGGCAAGGGACCAAACAATCCTTCAGCAAGGGTAGAGAACAGCACGACTCAACATGCCGCCCCACAACTGCTCAGAAAACTCGGAAATTATGAGTTAGGGGAAAAATTGGGTACCGGCGCGATGGGGTATGTTTATATTGCCAGAGATCTGGTAAATGATCGAGAAGTGGCAATTAAAACCATGGTATTAACCGGCAATTTTGATACTGAACAAATGGCAGATATCAAATCAAGGTTCTTTCGTGAAGCTGAAATTGCCGAACGAATGGATCACCCGAATATCGTATCCGTCTATGACATGGGGGAAGAAGATGAGGTGGCCTATATTACGATGGAAGTCATTAAAGGCAAAGATTTAGAAGCACATTCCAAACCGGGTCATTTACTTCCCTATTCCAAAGTGCTTGACATTATGGCCTGTGCTGCAGACGCACTTGGTTATGCACACGAGCAAGACGTAGTTCATCGTGATATCAAGCCGGGCAATATTATGTACGATCCGGATACTGGCATAGTGAAAGTTATGGATTTTGGTATCTCCAGAATTACGACCGAAGCTAAAACCAAACTGGGAGTGGTATTTGGAACTCCTTACTATATGTCTCCTGAACAATTACGAGGGTTGAAAATTGGTGGCGCTTCAGATCTATTTTCGTTGGGAACCACTATGTACCAGTTGTTATCCGGAAAATTGCCTTTTGAAGGTAATTCAACGATCGAAGTTATGTCACGTATAGCAAAAGAAGCTCCAGTCGATATTTTGAAGCTTTGCCCTGATTTACCACCTGGCGTTGGTAAAGTGATTAACCGATCATTGGAAAAGGAGATTGAAAACCGTTTTCATAGCGGACAAGAGATGGCTGCAGCTATCAGGCAATGCATAACATAGCACCAATACCCCGTATGACCGAAATTGGCAAATACCAAATTATCCGCGAACTGGGGAAGGGTGCAACCAGCTGCGTTTATCTTGCTCGTGATTCTTTTGCAGATCGACAAGTCGCTCTTAAAGTATTAAACCTTCACGAGATGAAAGAGGAAGAGGCAAAGCGATTTAAAGAATTATTTTTGACAGAGGCATCACTCGCGGGAAAAATTGAACACCCTTATATTGTTTCAATCTATGACGCGGTTATTAGTGATGAAATAAGCTACCTGGTGATGGAGTTCGTGGGGGGAGGCACGCTTGAACGCTACTGTCAGATTGATAATTTGCTGCCAATAGATAAAGTCATTGAAATAGTATTCAAATGTTGTCACGCACTCAAATACGCATCGCAGAACGGGATTGTTCACCGTGATATCAAGCCGGAAAATATTCTAATTGCTGATGGGACCAACATTAAAATCTCTGATTTTGGTGCAGCCATTGTATTGAAAGGAGAATTCAGTAGGACAAACCATAATATGGATGTGGGCTCGCTGGCTTATATGTCTCCGCAACAAGCGCAGGGTATGGAGTTAAGCAGTCAGGCAGATATCTATTCTCTGGGTGTAATGTTCTACAAGTTGCTGACGGGCTCACTTCCTTTTTTCGCTAATAACGATGCCGGCCTTTTCTTTCAGATTTTGCATGAAGCGCCACGCTTACCCAGTACGTACCGTTTGGATATTCCAAAAGCTATTGATGACATCGTATCGCGTGCAATTGCCAAAAATTTAGAAGATCGCTATCAAAGTTGGAATGAGTTTGAGCAGGCTTTGGTTTCCGCTTCGGTCGAGTTAACCAAAGAAGTGTCTGGTTTTAATGATACTGAAAAGTTTAATACGTTGAGCTACTTAAGTTTTTTTAAAGATTTTGGTGAGCTGGAACTGTGGGAGATATTGCATATTTCAAAATGGGCGTTCTATCCTGAAGGTACCTCGATAATCCGCGAGGGAGATGAAACAGCCTCATTTTTTATCATTATTTCCGGAGAGGCCGAAATTCGCAAAAATGGCAGGGGAATTGCCACTTTGAAAGCCGGGGTGTGTTTCGGTGAAATGTCAGGTGTTCGAAAAGGGGCAGCCCGGCGTCGAACGGCGAGTGTTTTTGCACATAAAGACATCAAGTTGATTGAGATAAATGAACAGGCATTGGGCCAGTCTTCTGAGAACTGTCAGCGGTATGTTGACAAGGCGTTCCTTGAAATTCTGGCAGAAAGATTGGCTTCCGCCGGAACACAGGATAAGTCAAAAATTAAGCCTAAAGTGATTTCTCAGAGCGAAGCTGGCCATGCGGCTATTGCTGAACCTGGCAAAAATAAAATATCCGAAAGACCTGAAGTTAATTGGTCAGTTCAAGTGAGTAGCAATTCGGATAACCCTTCTCTTGCTTCCAGCAAGCCTTGGGTGGCGGTGGAAATTGTCGGTGTCAAGTTGAACGTTGCCACCTTGATTGGCGTTTTGATACTTATTGTGCTGATTCACTTCTTTTCTTTATCTCAACTATTTCAAACCATTTTGGGACACGCATGATGGAAAATCAGAGCCCGACTGTAACTATTGACTCCGCCGACAATAAGCATGGTGCGTTTGATTTGGCTTTGGATCAGGTCAACTTGGATATTGGTGATCCAGTCGAATTGCACCTTGCGCATCCCAATTCCGTCCAGCCATTGCAAAAAAGACAGTATGATCGTGTGAGGGTGAATATTACCGGTGTTGCCAACACAGCAGACGACGAGAGCACTCCCTGCGTAGTTCTTGACATCAGTATTGGGGGAGCATTGATTGAACTCAATGCTTCCCAAGGTACAGTGAACGATCCGCTGAGACTAATATTGCGCGTGGAGATTAATGGTTCCCAGTTTGAGCTCGCGCTGGATAGTAAAATTCGTTCAGTCAGGCTTGGGGAATCCGGAGCAAATATCCTTCAGGGATTAGCGTTCAATGATCTTTCTGAACAAGATATTCTGGCCTTGGCAGCTTTTGATCTATTCCCGGATTAGGATGCCCGATCGGATTCCCTTTTATTGAGCCACCTCAATAGTTTTTTCAGACGGCTAACAGGAGCTGCAAAGTCGGCATTGATTTTGATCAATATGACCGACACATTATCCTGTCCACCGTTATCGTTAGCCAACTGAATAAGCCGTTCTGCTGCTGCATGCAGGTTTGACTGCATGCTTATCAACACCGAGCCTATCAGCTCGTCGTCAACCATAGTGTTCAGTCCGTCTGAACAAAGCAAGTAAATATCCCCGACGTTGACTGGATGGGTGCGTGTCTCAACCTCAACCTCATTTTCGATTCCGATCGCACGTGTTAACAAATTTTTGATTCTGGAAAAACGAGCCTCTTCCTGACTAAGCAAACCTGCATCAATTTGTTGTTGTAGCAGAGAATGATCGTGAGTGATACTTTCAAAAGTATCTGCCCGAAGACGGTACACCCTGGAATCTCCTACATGAGCCACGGCCATACGATTATCATAAAACAGAGTCGACACAACGGTCGTTCCCATTCCAGCATATTGCGCTTGGCGACGTGAGGCATTTAAAATTTCAGTATTGGCTTTTTGTACACTTTCTCGCAATATCATTTCGCCAACATCTTCAGTATTCAGAGTTGTCTTTTCGGGTCGCATAATACCCTGATGATGCTTGACTTGGCTGGATATAACTGTGATAGCGATATTGCTTGCAATTTCGCCAGCGTTATAGCCTCCCATGCCATCGGCTAGGACAGCCAAACCGCTGGCAGTGTCATAGCTCAAACTGTCTTCATTATGGGAGCGCACCTTACCACAATCAGTTTTGCTGACTATTTCTATTGCTTGTTGAATGTTCATTATCTAAATTGGGTGAGGCAGATTCAAAAGATTGCAATACATGTAACACATTTTCAAAATAGCCAGCATAGCTATTATGTAAATTGAATGATTGTATCAGGCTGAGTTAATAATCAGCACAGTTTATTAAATGGGGCCACTATTAATTCAAATTTTCGAGCATCCGCTACGCGGTTTGCCTGCTTACCCCACTTTGTTGCCATACTGCGTTGCTCATAAAAAATTACTCCAAACATATCAAATATATGCGTCGTTAAAATTTTTTACTCGCGCCTTTTCTGGCTTAGAAATTTGAATTAATAGAGGCCGCCTAAAGCAAATTCTTGCATGGTCTATTTTATTATTGATACAATCGGTTACGAATAGACAATTCCATCCGCCACTATTTAGAGCACTCTTTTTAGATTTATTTTCGCCGACTTCTTTTCAACATTGGATATTAGTAATGCTTAAAGGGTTTCTAATTATTCTGATAACAATACTGAGCGGAAATGCTTTTGCCGAAAGCAATGCTGAATCATATTATTTTTATCGGTTAGAGGCGGAAAAACTGGGTAGTTCAAGAGCACAATTTTATCTGGGAGATTTGTATGAGAGGGGGATTGATGTACCTCAAGATTATAAAGAGGCTGCCAAATGGTATTTGTTGGCGGCAATCCAAGGTGTTGCGCATGCTCAATCCAGACTCGGTGGGTTATACGAAAAGGGATTAGGTGTTTCTCAGGATTATCAACAGGCGGCCAAATGGTATCAACTGGCCGCAATTCAAGGTATCGCGTTAGCCCAATCCAATCTTGGGCTGCTCTATGAAAAAGGTCTGGGAGTTCCTCAAGATTACAAAATTGCGGCAACGTGGTTTAAACAAGCTGCTGACAAATGGTATCCGCTAGTTGCACCCGAAGGGGTTGCCCAGGCCAAACTCAACCTTGGAATTCTTTACGAAAAGGGGTTGGGCGTTAATCAAAATTACGTTGAAGCAGCAAAATACTATCAGCAGGCAGCAGAACAAAATGTTGCCCAAGCGCAACTTAATATTGGAATCCTTTATGAAAAAGGACTCGGGGTTTTCCAGGATAACGAACAGGCAGCAAAGTGGTATCGGATGGCAGCAGCGCAAAATGTGGCAATAGCGCAACTTAATCTTGGGGTAATGTATGAAAAAGGCTTGGGTGTTGCACAAGATTACAAGGAAGCAGTGAACCTTTTTCAGTCAGCTGCAGCGCAAGGTGTTACACAAGCACAACTCGAATTGGGAATCATGAGTGAAAAAGGTCAAGGTACCCCGCAAAACTTCAAAGAAGCTGCCAAATGGTTTCGGCTGGCTGCCACCCAGGGAAGTGCGATAGCGCAAGTCAGTCTTGCGAATCAATATGAAAATGGGCTAGGCGTTCAGCAAGACTTCAAGGAGGCGGCAAACTGGTATCGCCTGGCGGCAGTTCAGGGTGTAGCATTGGCACAGTACAGACTGGGATTCCTGTATGAAAAAGGAATCGGGGTTTCTCAAGACCCTGCAGAAGCGGTGAAATGGTTGCGTTTGGCAGCAGCACAGGGTATGTCAATTGCCTTGGCTCACCTGAGGGGACTGTATAAATTTGAAGAACAAAAAAATAAACAAGGTAACTTGACGGATGTTCCTCAACGCAAAGTAATGCCTTACCACAAGGCTACCGGGGCGAATTGAAGTTCAATATAGTTGTCAGCAAACTGTTCAATTACGCTATTGAACCTTATTCGTTACATTCGAAACGGGTGCCAGTGGAACTGTGCTGAGTTCCATAAATTGTTCCAGCAGGGATTGTTTCTTTAAACTAAGCTCTGCTGTTCTTGCCAGAACTGCATCGATACGTGTGTTAATCGAAATTTCGCGATCAATAGCCTGGCGCTGTGCAGTTGCCAGATCGGTCATATTAACCACATCCGGCGAGCGACCCAGTGCTTCAAGTGACATTCTGGAATTGGATTTCAGCGCTTCCTGCAATATTAAAAGCTGATCGAGATCTGACTTAATTTCAGCATTGATAACGGCAAGCACATTTTGAATTCGATTCATTTCCTGTATTCTTTCTTGTTCCTGCGCAGGCACTTGGGCAAACAAGGAACCGGAAAAAATGACCAAAAATGTAGCGAGAAAAAAACTGCGAATATATTTTGACATAATTAATCTTTCAAGTAGCGGTAGAGGGGTAGAAGTGATTGCTTGGAATATTGGCTGCATAAAACTAAAGTAGTCATACATAGAATGCCCCGTTTCTTAGCTAAGGTCAAATACTTGAGTCGATCAATTATATCGAATCATTAAATATCAATTTTAGCGGCTGAATACATAGCCGTTATAGTTAAACACAGCTTTATCATCCAGTATTTTAACGAGCACCAGACCGTGAGATATTTCTTCGCCTTCATGAACCAGCCGATTGTTTATCATAGCTAAGTTTCCAGTTTGTGTATTATGTATATACCCGGCAATATTCAACTCCGGTAATCCTTTGAGCGGATCATCACCGGCAACAGCTTTGTTGTTAGTTATTTGAGTATTGGGAATCGATTCAGTATGAGGGGGGGGGGCATGAGTTATTGTTTGCTGGATTGGTGCTTCAGTTTTCTTTTGTGCAAAATCACGGACGACCTTTTCTTTCTTATTTTTTTTGTTTCGAAGTAACGATGTATTTTCAGGCGGTGGCATATTAGAAATAACCCGAGGTTGATCGTTTCGAAGTAATGATGTATTTTCAGGCGGTGTCACACTGGAAATAACCCGAGGTTGATCGATAGCTGAGTTTGACGGTTGGGTTGAGTTGATTGAGGATTCCGTCGGAATAGGCCTGAATTCTATCCACAGCACGATTGCAAGAATAGCAATCAGCGTAACGACGAGTAATGTTATAAAGTGCCAAGGCTTGCCTTCCGGCTTAATCTCGATCGGATACAGCATGCTGGTGCTCTGTCCTGAAGCTACTTGCCGATCATGTTCCGATTTCCTTAACGCATCAAGTATAGAAGACATAATTATCCTCTCCTCTCGTTAACCAGGCGTGGCCCATCATTACCGCCTATTGCATTGAGACGAATTATGGTAAGCGGGCCAACCTGCCCGTCAGGCTCAATCCCCTGCGTTATCTGGAAAGCGCGTATGCGGGCAGAAAGCTCTGAGTCGAATAAATCAGAGCCATTGGAGCGAACACCATCGGCTGGTTCAAGCGCATGGCGTAACCAAGTCACAAAAGGTCCTCGATAATTAAGTGACATTCGTTTTACGTATTGGGGAGGCGCGTTCCAAATAACGACAAATTGCCCAAACCAAGAGTTGGCCAATTCGTGTAATGAGACTCGTTGCTTGACACCGGTGGTCATCAAAGTCGCAGTTTCACTATCCAGTCCGATGAGTGTTGCAAAATATTTATTTCCTTCAGGAGAGGTGAGCTGCAACAGCACTGGCTGATCAAGTTTGAGTAAGTCAGACAAACCTCCATGCCAGGAAAAACAGCGCATGCGTTCGTCGATAGTGTGTAGGCATGCGCTTTTACTGGATTCAATGTCAACATTGATACCATAAAGATTGAATAGTGACTGAAACGCAAGATTGTCGCTATAGGTAACCTCATTGTTGCGCGGGTATTTGAGGGTGACAATAGCCAACTCGGCAGGGGGAGCGTTTAGCACTTTCGTGGGAACCGGAGAAGAAGCAACGGTTACTTGCACGGGCAAAGCTGAAATCGACGATTTTTTTTCATTTTTAAAATTAAGATTTGTCCAGCCAAATTTACCCTCTGACAATAGAGTGAAAAATATAATTCCGATGCTTACAAACAGCGTCAATAATCCCCCCAGAAAAAATTTTGTTCGAGGTCGATGATGATTGGCAGCCAAAACATCTTTGATTGCCTGACGAAGATCCGGCAAAGAAATTTGTTGATTACTTTTGGCGTAAGCACCGAGCAAAGCACGATCACAAATCAGATTGATCAGTCTTGGCACGCCACCGCTTGCCCGATAAACATACTTAGTCAGTTTTTCAGGGAAAATGAGTGGAGAAGCTCCGGAGATGCGAAGCCGGTGTGTGATATAAGCATTTACTTCAGATAAATTCAGGTTGGATAAGTGATAGCTTGCGATCACCCTTTGAGTGACCTGACGCAGCTCGGGTTTTGCCAACATGCTTTTCAGCTCAGGTTGACCAATCAGGAAAATCTGCAAGAGTTTACGTGAATTGGTTTCCAGGTTAGTCAGCAGTCGTAATTGTTCAAGAACCTCTGAACCCAAATTCTGGGCTTCATCCACGATCAAAATTGCGTGGCGTCCCAAAGCGTGATTAGCGAGCAGTCGCGCATTAAGTGCATCAATAAATATTTTGATGCCGGGTCGCTCTTGATTAACCTCAATATGGTATTCTTCGCAGATTGTTTGAAGGAGATCTTCCGCGCTCATACGCGGGTTCAGAATTAATGCCAGGTCGATATTTTCAGGCAATTGATCTATCAGGCTCCGGCATATCGTGGTTTTTCCAGTGCCTACTTCACCCGTAAGCAGCACGATTCCTCCCTCCCCCTGAAGACCATACAGAAGATGAGCCATCGCTTCACAATGCCGCGCACTCATGAACAGAAAGCGCGGATCGGGCGCAATCGAGAATGGCATCTCATTTAGGTGGAAGTGATCCTTGTACATGGATGAGTTATCCTGAAAAGATTAAAACTGCCAGCGCAGCATCCGCACAGGGATTTCTCCCTATTTTAAGGTCCTGTTAATTTTATTTTACTATTCTTACTATTCTATCGTGAAACCTTTGGAAATGGAGTCAAATATATCGACGTTAATTTTGAACAATTCTCTTTTGCGTTTTGCTTAACAGATTTATAATAAATAACCCCAACCTAATGAAACCTGAAGGAGCCGGCAAGTGGGTTCAGAACAGCGTAAAGAAGTACGATCCGTTGTTACACAACAACCGAATGGCAAACTGCATATTATTCTCGGTGAAGAAAGCATTGAAGTTTTCAAAGTGAAAGATGTTTCACAAACCGGGATACGAGTCCAAGTTGCAAAGCAGGTAGAGATTAATCAGAATATTTTAGTCAGGTATCAAACCAGGATGATTGATTTAAAATTGAATGGTACGGTTGTGTGGAACTCTGGCGCAGCCACCGTTACTGTGGACTCTAACGCTTTGGCTACTTATCTCATCGGTATCAAGCTGAACAGTCCGTCACTTCTGGAAACTTTGTGGTAAAAATGCTCCAATTGCTAACTTCGAGATTTACTGGGAGAAAAAATGATGATCAAGTTGAAATGGTTTTTTTTGTTTAGTTTGGGCTGGCTTGCATTTCAGGCACAGGCCGAGCAGTCCGTTGTGATTGACGCGCAGTCTGTGGGGCAACAACCGGATATAGCTACATCAAACCCCGACACACCTGCACCTGTAACAGTTTCCCCGGAATCTGCTGTAGGAGCCACTAAGGAGGCGACTCTAAATAACGTCAGAATAAGCCCCAGGCAAAAAGCCGCGTTTCTGAAAGCGGATTTGTTGATCAGCAATAAAAAGGAAGGCGAAGCTTTTCTGTTAGCCAACAAGTCAAGTCCAGGGGTGGTTGTGTTGCCAAGCGGTGTGCAATACAAAATTATAAGACCCAGTAAGGGTAAGCAACCGTCCGACAAGAGCACGATTGTGTGTCGTTATAAAGGCACTCTGATTGACGGAACTTCGTTTGATAAATCTGAAGTCAAGAAACCTCTTACGCTTGCTGTCGCCGGTCTATTGCCGGGCTTGAGAGAAACAATCAAACTGATGACTACTGGATCGAAATGGCAGATTGTTATTCCTCCTTATCTCGGTTTTGGTGAGCGGGGTAGCCATGGAGTTGGCCCGAATGCAGTATTGATTTATGACATGGAAATAATAAGCGTTAAATGAACTTTGGAAATTTATGTGGCCAGACTTTCTTTCTGGCATTCTTAACGCAGTAATCGGATTTAAATGTAAATGAATTAGAGGTAATGTTATGAAGCGGGTATTTTCTTTTTTTTCAGGCATTCTCCTGAGTTTTTTTGTATTCACTCTCGCATCTGCCCAGAATGTCGCGACTTCCAGTGAAGACGAAATTAATATAGGACGTCGTATATACCTCGAAGGAGTTCTTCCTTCAGGAACAGAGTTGACTGGAACCCGCTTCGGAGAAACACTGGTTTCAGGTTCTGCCGCAGCCTGTGTGAACTGCCATCGTCGGAGCGGCATGGGGCAGGTGGAAGGCGATATTCAGGTACAACCTATTACCGGGAATTTCCTGTTTGCCACCGCCAAAGATAAACAATTTGCAACCATGGATCCGCGTGTCAGCAAACGCTTTAATCAGGCTCACGAACCTTATACAGATGCCACTTTAGCTAAAGCAATAAGCCAAGGTATCAATAGTCAAAATCTTGAAATGAATCAGGCTATGCCGCGATATAACCTTAGTGAGACTGAGATGAGGGCACTAACTGCCTACCTCAAACAGCTTTCATCAAAATGGTCGCCCGGTGTTACTGGAAGTAATATTCGCTTTGCCATGGTGATTACCCCGGACGTTGATCCATTGCGCCGGAAGACTTTAATTGACATGATGACACTTGCTGTCCGTCAAAAAAATGGAAGTACTGAAGTGGCAAAACAAGGTGCCGGCGGTCGTCATCACATGGTCTCAGCGGCTGAGTTTGTCTTGGGAACCGAGCGTAATTGGACGCTTGACGTTTGGGAACTACAAGGTGCCCCTGAAACTTGGGGAAAACAATTGGAATCACATTATCGAAGCCAACCAGTATTTGCGCTGATTTCCGGTTTGTCAAATTCGACTTGGCAACCTGTCCATGATTTCTGTGAAAATCAGCAAGTGCCTTGCTGGTTTCCCAGTGTTGATCTTCCGGTAAATTCGACTTCCCAATACTCGTTTTATTTCTCGGGAGGGGTAATGCTTGAAGCGGATGTACTGGCACGGCACTTTTTAGGACAGTCTAAACAACCACGGCATGTGGTACAGATTTACCGTGATGACGATGCGGGTCGCGCTGCTTCACTTGAGTTTGTACATGCTCTTGCTGATTCAAAAATATCGGTTGAGAATCAAATTTTGCAAACGGATGTGAGTGCTGAAAGTGCTTTGCGGAAATCTTTGTCTAAAATTAAACGAAATGATGTTGTAATGTTCTGGCTACGACCGGGTGATCTTTTGGCCTTGGATAAAATTAAGCCATTAGCCGGGATTAATTATTTTTCAACTATTCTTGCCAAAGTTGAATATTTGAAAATTTCTCCCGCTTGGAAAGTTCGCGCACGATTGATCTATCCTTATGAGTTACCGGAAAAGCGTGAAGCGAATTTAGCCTATTTTCATGCGTGGCTTAATCTGCGAAATTTGCCCCTGATCGATGAACCAATGCAATCCGAGGCTTTTTTTGCTTTAAATTTTCTGACGGATACGATTGCAGAAATGTTGGACAACATGTACCGGGATTATCTCGTTGAACGTGCTGAGATAATGTTAAGCAAGCGTGAAGGTGAAAAGGCTGAACAGGAAACAAGAGATCGTGTGTTTCTGGGGCAACCAGGTGAACTGGAAAAGAAACATGGAGCCATGACTGCTGATGAATCCGTGCGGATACACATAGCGGGTAGTCAAAAAACCAAAGAAGTCAAGAGTCTGGGCACGACCATCTACCCGCATTTAAGTTTGGGGCCAGGACAGCGTTTTGCCTCTAAAGGTGGCTATATTGTTCGTTTTGCCGAAGGTAAAAGCGATAAGTTGATTGCAGAATCCGACTGGATCATCCCTTAAATTAACTGGTTACTTAAAGGGATCTTTATGTGCACGATAGTATATCCAAAGCCATCATTTTCGACTCTAGTTTCTCCTTTAAGTGATAGAACTCGCTCATAAATTGATTTTGGAATAAAGGATTTGAACTCACTGAAATTTGATTTTATTTCGTTGCCAATTTTTATTAAAACATAGCTATTGGTGGTTTGAATAGAAACAAAAGCTTTTTTGGCCTCGGTATGTCGTAAAATATTACTAAGTCCCTCTTTGATGATCTGGTAGACTGGCTCTGATAGTCTTTCGATTGCCAGCGTATTGATAGTCCCCTCTACCTCAACTTTAATACCATAGAAACGCATTAGTCTCTCGGCATGTTTTTGAATTGCCGGTATGAGGAAATCTCCCCGTATCAACAGTTTTTCTTTGAGGTGGTCCTTGTAACTGCGAAGGTCTTGAATCGTCATCTTGGCCATGTGAATGATTTCGCTAATTTTTTCATTCAGATGGGGATCTTCATTAAACTCTCTCGACAAGGCATCCAGAGCAAGAGTCAAGCCAATGTAGGGTTGAATAGTCGTGTCGTGCACATCTAGTGATAGTTTATGACGTTCCAGCCCAACTGCATCTTCGACAACATTCTCAATCAGTAGCATATTTTCGACGACTGAAGACAGGACATCTGCTACTTGCTTGACGAAAGCAATATCAGAGCGGTTGAACGACTGGTTTGCCGCGATTAAATAAATTCTGCCTGAAATTTCACCCGATTGCCAATATGGCACCGAAATAAAAGATTCATTATCAAATAAATTGGATAACGATACGCAGCTGGTAAAGTATTTATCGGTTGAATCAAGCATATTAACGTCATATTCAACATATTTTTTGAAAAGTTTCATGCCATTCGCTGTCAATCTGTTGTAAGCAACAGCTATTGAAGCAGGTAATCCCAATAGTTCTTTTGCAGTCGTTTCGGTGATTTCTTTGGGGATATTTGAAACATTAACCTTGCCTTCATCCGCCACATACATCAGGTATTTCGGTGAAAGTTTGACACGATCCAAAACTATGATGCATCGGCTTCCCTGGTAAAATTTAACCAGTCTGGTTAGGCAGGCCATGATTGCATGATTGGAGCCAAACCGCGGATCCCAATTAATGTTTATTTCTTGCAATAGCTGTAACCTGTGCTTGAGAACAATTTTTCCACTTCCCCAAAATGCAATCATGTATCCAAAAACAATCAAATAAACTGGACGTATGACTGCTTGCCCTATGTCGTAGCCAAAATGCGATCCGGAAGCCAAACCTGCAAGCGTAAACAAAAAGGCTGATGTAAAAGTCACTTTCAGACCTTCAATGAAGCCACGCGCAAAAGAAGCGATCAAAATCGGGAAGAATAAAAAGGTAAAGAAAATGCTGTCAACACCTCCCGTCAATATAATCAAGGTTGAAAAAAATAGTGTATCAATCCAATATGTAATCCGACGCGAAGCCAACTCCATAATCAGGTGGGATTTGTACATGAATACAAAAACTGCGCTGTACAGGCAGTAAATAATGAGCAGGTAATAGGTAAACTTGTTCGGAAAACCCGACTGTACCGGATCGACAATAAACACAAACAAACCGGCGGAGGAAAGAACAAGTCTCATCAAGCGCTGAATAAATAAATCAAGCGACTCTTCTGACTCCTGGTTTGCGATCTGTATTTTCTGGAACATGAGAATGTTCGTTTAAGGTGAGATTAATGAGCGGCAGCAGGATTGCTCACTACCGGAGCCGATGCCGGCAAGAAAACCCAATCGGAATATTTTGTCTTGCCTTCGAAATTCTGGTCAGCCAGTCTGAAATTATTCTGCTTGACAGGTGTTTCCTCGGACAGGCTGTAAACCGCGTAAATACCACCGTTGGGCATTTTCACCACACCCCATTCAGCGTTGCCGGTGATTGGGTCAAGATAAACTTTACGCAGATACCGTTGGGTTGATGGATACCGTGGATCTTTTACCAAATCTTCCAAAGCGTTGGGATAAATTTGCAACCTGTTTGTGGGAGGCGTGTGGGCCTTATATAATTTAATGGCGAGTCTAAACTGATTTCCGACAAACAATAACTCTTGCTCCTTTGAACGCTTCTGTGCAACATGCCAAACCTCTCCCACGGAGAGCAAGCCGATGCCCATGATGGTAATAATGACCAGAAGGCCTATAAAGGTAAAGCCTCCAATTTTCCTTTCAGCAACGCCTCTTGAATAAATCGTTGACTTATATTCGTGTGAAGCAACTTGCATCACCAGTCCTTGTAATTCGAACCATCCAGCGCGGTTCCCTCGGCACTACTTTTAATGTCATACACAGCGCCCTTGTCTGCCGATTCGGGCGCTACAATCACCCAGGTCGTGGCACTTTCTGTAATGGGATCATAGGGAGCGCTGCGCAAGTATTTTTTAGTCACAAGATCATCAAGACTATCAGGATATTTTCCGTTATCACCAAAATATTTATCCAGTGCTTCACGGGTTAACTGAAGATTTTGGTGCAACACGGCTTCTTTAGATTTGTCCACACTATGAAAATATCGGGGCACCGCAACTGTTAATAGCACGCCGATAATCGCCATAACAACGATCAATTCAATCAGGGTGAAGCCATTTTTCCACTGTATTTTCATTAGAGTTTCTGCCTACCAATCCTTGTACAGAATACCGTTGAGTCCCGTACCCGCAGATAAAGAGTACACGTCGAAAATATCATCTCCCTCTTGTGGATCATCAGCACTGCTTTGATAACTCCGTTTTCCCCAGGTTTCTTCGTTCGATTTATTCGGATCAGTTGCCATAGGGTCGCGTGGAATGCGTCTCAGGAAGTAAATTTTGTTATTGGACGTCGGGTTTTTAACATCAGGCGCTCCATCCACCAACACTTGCAGCGATTGAGGATAACCTGATTTTTCTGCCGAAAGTTTTATTCTGCCGTCATCAACCGCCTGTTTATAACTGTCCACTGCCTCACGAATTTCACGCAGTGCCAAACGCAAATCCTGTTCTTTACTATGCTGATACGACATTTCGGCCAAAGGCAAGGTCAGCATTGACAGCAAACCTACAATCGCAACTGTAACAATCACTTCTACCAGCGTAAAACCGTTTTGGTAACGTGTTCCGACTGAAGCTTCCCCGCGTTTTATATGCAAAGGGGAGGGCAGGGAGTGCCTGTCATAGAGTGCTTGATCAACCTCTGCTGCGAAACTACAACAATCGTAATCGCTTTCTTTAATCATTGCGTCACAGCAATAACATACGGATCTGGAGCTGTGAGTGAAAGTATTTCTCCATTCGTTCCTGTAGCCGTTGTGGAGTCAAGCGTGATCGAAGACTCGGGCGCAGAAGAAATTACTTCAAATGTCAGAGCAATGACACTTGCAGAGCCGCTCGATCCTGTACCCGTCATATCAATCGAAATGCTTCCAGCCGCTTGATCAATGGTCTTGTTGAGGCTAGAGGCGGCGTTATTTCGCTTGAGGGCATCTCCTTCGATGACATCGACCGGTTTTAATACCGATGGATCAAAACCAATCTGGAATCCAATAGCTTTTGCTCCCTGAGTGGATTGAGTGTTCAGCAGCACAGAAATTTTATCGCCAACCTTGACTTGCTTGGGCCCTTGCCACGAAAGCGTCATGGGGGGGGCAGAGGAAACGGTCTTATCCTTAAGTGTTGCAGTGGCTGCCGGGGCTGCAGTTGTCACCGGCGGTACTGGTTTTGCTGATATTCCGGGCAAAGGAATTGCTGCCTTGGGCAGTTCTTTAACTGCCTGTGGTGTTGCCGGAACGGCTGTGGGGGAGGGAGTGGACATTGCTGCAGGGGCCGTTGTTTTGGCTGCCTCTTTATCACTTGCTGCAGGCTGCGTGACAGGAGCAGCTGGACGACCTGCCGGCATAGACGTAGGAGAAGCCGCACCAGGCGTAGAGCCCAGCGTGACTGTACCTAATGGTTTTAATACCAGCTGGCTGCTGCGCAATTCAGATTCTGTGCCGGACCAGTATTCCATTTCCCTTGCGTCAGCCAGTTTGGCATGTCCAACCACATGGGGGGTAATCGAAAGAATAATTTCTTTTTTAGATTTATTACCATTGTCATTGGAGAACAGATAACCCAGCAACGGTATCTGACCTAATACGGGCACTTTGTCTACTGTGCTGGTATCGCTGTCCTGTACTAAACCGGCCAGAATC
>Ga0007854_10001176_pt1 | contig 16879 bp, 16 predicted proteins | sample CryBogCBH12Aug08_FD_60382 | JGI IMG/M metagenome (GOLD analysis project Ga0007854, IMG submission 60382) | Freshwater microbial communities from Crystal Bog, Wisconsin, USA - CBH12Aug08 | ecosystem: Environmental > Aquatic > Freshwater > Lake | place: Crystal Bog, Wisconsin, USA | collected...
ATGGGCGGTATCGCCAAGCAATTCAGTAACGAAGAATTGCAGATTCTGGCCGAATACGTGGGCAGTTTGCCGGGCGAACTGAAGACCGTTCAGCCCACCCGTTTCCGCTAATCGCGGGTTGCCTGTCGTTGAACGCACGACAGGTACATGGCGCCGTCCGGCGGTCGGCCGGCGCGTTGGCTTTCCCACAGCATCTGACCCAGGCAGTCCATGGCGGCGTGGTGTGCTGCGTGCAGCGAATTGCTTTTCTGGCTGAGTAATTCCACCGCCTGTCGAATCCCGCGCGGCTGATCAATGCTGCATTGTTCACTAATGGACAAATGCATCGAAAGGTGCAAAAACGGGTTTTCGCGGCTTTCATCCACCTGCTGCATATCCCTGACAGCCTGTTCCACATCGGCCAGCTCGGCGTGGTAATGCGGGTGCTCGGCTATCCATTGGGCAGCCAGAGTTTCGATGGCCTCCATGGGGGCACCGTTGCGCGATTTTTCATACGCCGCGCAAAAAAAGCGGCGAACATCTTCTTGTGACGGGTTGAACATGTGGCTAATTTAGCATGCATACGCCCTTTCCATTGAAGGGGGGCTTGTGGTGAGCTGCACCGTGGCCGTAACATAGGGCTTGTCGCCTCGTTGCCCCTTCACCTCGTTGCCTTTTCGCACAGACTGTTCAGGAGTTCAGCATGCCGGTCGTTGTTATTGCCAACCCCAAAGGTGGTGCGGGCAAATCCACTTTGGCCACCAATGTGGCGGGCTACTACGCCAGCAAGGGGCATACCGTGATGCTCGGCGACGCTGATATTCAGCAGTCTTCGCGGCTGTGGCTGGGCCTGCGGCCGCCCGGTGCGCGTGTCATCAGCGCCTGGGACATCGGGCCTGACCAGATTGCAAAGCCCCCGGCGGGCACCAGCCATGTGGTCATCGATACGCCTGCCGGCCTGCATGGCGGGCATCTCAAAACCTTGTTAAAGCGTGCGGACAAGGTGCTGGTGCCGATTCAGCCCAGTGTTTTTGATATTTTTGCGACCCGGGCTTTCCTCGATGAACTGGCCCAACATCGCCACGCCCAAGGCGTTGAAATTGGCATGGTGGGAATGCGGGTCGCGGCCCGGACCATAGCGGCAGAACAGTTGGCAGCGTTTGTGCAGTCGGCCGGATTTACCATGTTGGGGCACGTTCGCGACACGCAAACCTACGTCCATCTGGCGGCACAGGGCCTGACCCTGTTTGATATTGCTCCGGCGCGGGTGGCGCGCGATCTGGCAATGTGGGAGCCTATTTGCGACTGGCTGGATAAACCGTAGCCTCAAAAACCTGATCAGAAAACAGGGGGCGACGAAAGCTATTTGTGAAAACTATTCGCAAAAAACTACTCGCGTCATTCAAAGCCGGTTTGTCGCCACGCCTCGAAGACTGTAACAGCCACCGCATTCGATAAATTCAGGCTGCGTTGACCATCGCGCATGGGCAGGCGCAAGCGCTGTTGTGGCGCAAAGCTGTTGCGCAGCGACTCGGGCAGACCGCTGGTTTCGGAGCCGAAAACAATCCAGTCGCCTGCCTGAAAGCGGACTTCAAAGGGGCTTTGCTGGCCTTTTGTGGTGAGGGCAAACATGCGCAAGGGGTCGGGCTGCATGGTCTGCAGGAACGCTTCCCAGTCGGCGTGGCGTTTCACGCTGGCATATTCGTGGTAGTCCAGACCGGCGCGGCGCATGTGCTTGTCGTCCATGGAAAAACCCAGCGGCTCAATGAGATGCAGGCTGCACCCCGTATTGGCGGCCAGACGGATGATGTTGCCCGTATTGGGCGGTATTTCGGGCGATACCAGGACAATCTGAAACATGCCCGATTATTCCGCACGCGCGATCACCAGTGCGCAGATGTGTTTTACGCCGGCATTGCGCAGCACACTTGCCGCAGCCTCCAGAGATGCGCCGCTGGTCATGACGTCATCGAGCAGGACGACTCTGCTACCCCGAAGCGACCGTGCCTTTTCCAGCGCGACGGTATAAGCCCCCCGCACATTGAGCAGCCGCTGCTCACGCGTCAGTTCGCTTTGAGCGGGCCTGTCAAACGGGCGAAGCAACACGCCGCAGTGCAGTTTTGCAGGGCTCAGTGCGTGTGCAACCAGTTGGGTCTGATTGAATCCGCGTGACTGCAGCCGGTTCACCGACAAGGGCATCGGAAGCAAAAACTGCGCACGTGCAAGTGCTTCATGGACTCCGGGCGTATTGCGCAGCAGGCTGGCAAAGTGACGTGCCCACCCCGTGGCCTGGTGAAATTTGAAGTCCCGTAGCAAAGTGGTCCACGGATAGCTGTAGCTTACGGCAGCCAGTGTCTGGTCGAGCTGAGAAGGCTGCAGCAGGCAGGTCTGGCAGCATGTTTGCGATTCAGGAGTTGAAGGCAATGGCATGGCGCAGCGGTTGCATCGCTTGAGCGTTGCCGCAAAACGATGCAGGCAGACCTGGCAAATTGCCTCGCCGGGCCAGGCGTGGCATACCGCGCACTGGCAGGGCAACGCGCGGTAAAACCGCTTCAAGGCACGGACAAGCATGTGCCCAATATACTCATGGGCCGGAAAACATGCCATGAACATTGAACGCCCTCCAACCATCGATCCCCGTGCCGCCGAGCGCTGGCTGGGCCGGGTTGCGCCCGAATCTCCGTGGCTGCATGAGGAAGTGGCGCGGCGCATGGAGTCGCGGCTGCAATGGATTGTCCGCTCGCCCAAGCGCTGGATGCACTGGGAGCCCTTGTCGGGTGGGCTTCAGACGCATGCGTTGCTGAGCCAGCGCTATTCGGGTGCCGAATGTTGCGTCGTTGAGAGCAGTTCGCACAAGCTGGAAGCGGCGCGCAAGAAGCTGGCCCGACGCTGGTGGGAACCTTCGCGCTGGAGCGGCGGCGCTTTGACTTTTCAAGAGCCGCAGAACCATCAACCTCCGGCCCAGCCTGTAGAGATGCTGTGGGCCAACATGGCGCTGCATCACCACCCGGACCCAGCGAGGCTTTTAAAACAATGGAGCGACAGCGTTGCGGTGGACGGGTTTTTGATGTTTTCCTGTCTGGGGCCCGATACGCTACGCGAGTTGCGTGGCGTATATAGTGCGGCGGGCTGGCCCCCGCCGAGCCACGAATATACCGACATGCATGATTGGGGCGACATGTTGGTGCAGGCAGGATTTGCAGAGCCGGTTATGGATATGGAGCGTATAACTCTGACCTATTCGTCTGCGCAAGCCTTGCTTGATGAACTGCGCGGTCTGGGGCGCAACCTGCACCCGCAGCGATTTGCCGGTTTGCGCGGGCGGGGTTGGCTGAATCAGTTACGGGGTGCATTGCACAAGGGGTTGGCGAGCGGGTCAGACGCACAAAACGGCCGCCTGCAAATGACCTTCGAAATTATTTATGGACACGCTTTCAAGCCGGCGCCCCGCCTGTCAGTGCAGGAGACAAGTGTCATAGCGTTGCAGGATATGCGCGCTGCGCTGGCACGGGGCCGAAATACTGCGGGCGGTTCTGGCTAGAATAGAGGATTGATAATTATCAGAAGAATTGCGACGGTATATGGGTGAACTGCGGCAACAGATTCAGTGGCTATTAATGGTTTTCTGCCTGCTGGTATTTGTAGTCGTATTTATTGCGATGCTGGTGTCTATGTGGCGACAGCACCGTAACGGACAGCCTGACAGCACCAATTTTCACGCGTCTATTGCCGTGGAAATTTGCTGGGCTCTACCCCCTTGTGCCATAGTATTTTTGATGGTCTATCCCACGGTAAAGGCTATTTTCAGAGTCTGACGGGGTGGAGCAGGCTGACTGCCATTAGACTCGCAGGGCGGGCGGCGACTTGGAATGTGGCTAAGAAAATAATGAAGGACAGACTTTTATGCAAGGCGTGAAAAAATTGGTCTTGGGGATTTTTGCGGTACTGGCCGGTAGTTCGGTGCAGGCTGCATATAACTGGAGCTTCCCGACTCCGGTGACGCCGATTGCGCATGAAACACTTCATGTTCATAACCTTTTCATGGTTATTGCGCTGACGCTATTCTTTGTCGTGCTGGCCCTGATGCTTTATTCGTTCTGGGCGCACCGCAAGGCTCGCGGCGCGGTTGCGGCAGATTTCACCGGACCCAAGTCCCGCAACCAGTGGTTGTTGGTGCTGGCCCCGTTTGCAGGCCTCCTGATACTTGACTATGGTGTATTCGGCATCCCGGCTTTTCATGCCGTGAATATGTATGAGAACACCCGGGCCGACGCCGAAATGGTGGTCAAAGTAACCGGAAACCAATGGTTCTGGCAGTATGAGTTCCCCGGTCAGGGCGTAAAATTCAGCAGCCATCTGGCAACTCCGCGTGAACAGATTGACAACCTCGAGCCTAAGGGGAAAAACTATCTTCTCGAAGTAGACAAGCCGCTGGTGCTGCCGGTTGGAAAGAAAATCCGCTTCATCACGACCTCCAACGACGTGATTCACAGCTGGTGGGTGCCGGCTTTCGGCGTCAAGCGGGACGCGGTTCCTGGCTTTTTGCGTGAATTCTGGGCGACGGTCGACACCGAGGGCACTTATCGCGGACAGTGTTCCGAACTATGCGGCAAGGAACACGGATACATGCCTATTGTTGTAAACGTGGTTTCACAGCAGGAGTTTGACACCTGGCTGGCAGGTATGAAGGCCACCGTTACGGCACAGGGCAACTGAGGCAGGGCCGAGCGCCACTTTGGTTATTGCACACACTAAAAAATTGTAGATAAGGAGCTGCCCATGGCACACGATTTGGCACACGAACTGCCGCTCGCTGGAGCACACGATGCATACCACCCGTCCGGGGTGATGCGCTGGATTCAGACCACCAATCACAAGGACATCGGGATCATGTATCTGATCTTTGCGGTGACCCTGCTTCTGATTGGTGGCGCCATGATTCTGGCGGTGCGGGCTGAATTGTTTCAACCGGGTCTGCAGTTTATGCAACCGGAGTTTTTCAACCAGCTGATTACGCTGCACGGCCTGATCATGGTGTTCGGTTTTGCCATGCCCGCTGCAACCGGTCTGGCCAACTACATGTTGCCGCTGGTGCTGGGTGCGCCTGACATGGCTCTGCCGCGTTTGAATAACTGGGGCTTCTGGATTTTGCCGCCTGCAGCCGTGATGCTGGTGTTGCCATTCTTCCTGGGTATTTTTGGTATTGGGCCGGGCGCGGTGGATACCGGCTGGACCATGTATGCGCCGTTGTCCGTGCAAAGCGGCTGGGGCATGGACTTCGCTATTTTTGCGGTTCACATGCTGGGTGTGTCGTCTATTTTGGGCTCTATCAATGTGATCGTGACTATTTTCAACATGCGTGCACCTGGCATGACATTGATGAAAATGCCGCTCTTCGCACACGGATTCCTGGTCACTGCTATTTTGTTGATCACCATCATGCCGGTGCTGGCCGGTGGCGTCACCATGGTGCTGATGGACCGCCATTTTGGAACCCATTTCTTTACCGCAGTGGGCGGTGGTGATCCGGTGCTCTGGCAGCATATTTTCTGGTTCATGGGACACCCTGAGGTGTACGTGCTGCTGTTGCCTATCTGCGGCGTTGTGCCGCACGTTCTGACTGCGTTTTCGCGCAAGAACGTATATGGCTATAAGGCACAGGTCTACGCAATGTGGGGAATTGGCGTGCTGGCGGTTATCGTCTGGGCACACCACATGTTTACCAGCGGTATGTCGGTGGGCGGGCAGCTGTATTTCATGTACAGCACGATGCTGATTTCATTGCCGCTGGCGGTATTGTTTTTCTGCTGGATAGCAACTCTGTGGCGCGGTTCGCTCAGTTTTGAGACGCCCATGCTGTTTGCAGTCGGATTCATCATCCTGTTCGGTTGGGGCGGCTTGACCGGCCTGGTGCTGGCAGATGCAGCGGCCGATCCGCAATATCACAACGGCTATTTCCTGGTGGCGCACTTCCACTATGCGCTGTATCCGACCACGGTTATGGGTGCCATGGCCGGCGTCTATTACTGGTTGCCAAAGTGGACCGGCCATATGCTGGACGAAACGCTGGGCAAAGTGCACTTCTGGATTGTGATGGTCGGATTCAACCTGACCTTTATTCCGCAATTCCTGGTTGGACTGTCTGGCATGCCGCGTCGTATTCCCGACTATCCGCTGATGTTTGCAGAATGGAACATGCTGTCGTCTATCGGGGCATTCATCCTTGGCGTGTCGCATCTGCTGTTCATTTATAACGTGATCAAGTGCATTAAGGGTGGCCCCAAGGCCGAAGCCAAGGCATGGGAAGGCGCTCAGGGTCTGGAGTGGACCGTGCCTTCACCGGCGCCTTATCACACCTTTGAAACCCAACCGACCATTGAGTAAATGAAGCAAGCCGCACCGTTCGAGCTGGATCCGCAGGAGTGGGAGCGCCGCAAGCGTGCGAGTGTTCGTATGGCCTGGAGACTCGCCCTTGTTGCGGTAGCTCTTTTTGCGCTGGCTATCTGGAAGTACCGACCGCTTTGAAAGCAGACGACATCAATTTGCAGCAACAGGCCAATAATCGGTTAGCCTGGAGGTTGGCCCTTGTCGCCCTTTTATTTACCGGGTTTGGCTTTGCCATGGTCCCGCTATACGACGTGATTTGCCGGGTGACCGGACTGAATGGCAAAACCAATGCGGTGGCTGAAGCGGTTGATGCTAATACGCAGATAGACGCCACCCGTTGGGTCAAGGTTGAATTTTTAAGTCATACGCTGCCCGGCAGCGGACTCGAGTTTTCGCCCGAGCAGTTTTCGATGCAGGTGCATCCGGGTGAAGTTATTCATACCACGTATGTCGTAAAGAATAGAACGCAGCACACCTTTGTCGGTCAGGCGGTTCCCAGTGTTACGCCTGCTGTGGCAGCACCCTATTTTCAAAAAATTGAGTGTTTTTGTTTTAGTCAGCAAACGCTGGCTGCGGGCGAGAAGCGGGCCATGCCCGTGGTATTTGTAGTGAAACCGGATATGGACCGTGAAGTCGGTGTCGTTACGCTTTCCTATACGTTTTACGAAGTGCCGGCCTGATAAGCGCTGGTCCGAATTGATTGTGATGATTTGAAGAAGGAAGGAACCATGAGCAACCCGACTGCGCCTCAGGCCAAAGGCCACTATTTTGTTCCGGCGGTTAGCAACTATTCGACGTTTCTGTCGGTCGGCATATTTTTGCTCGCGCTGGGATTTGTATTCCGACTGAATGACGTGCCGCCCGGCCTGTGGAGCATGCTGATTGGTGCTGCCCTGATTCTTTATGTGATATTTGGCTGGTTTGGTGAAGTGATCCGGGAGAGCGTAAGCGGTGTCTATACGCGCTGGGAAGATCGCTCATACCGAATCGGCATGGTGTGGTTCATCTTTTCGGAAGTGATGTTCTTCGCATGCTTTTTCGGTGTGCTGTTTTATGTTCGACGCATAGCTTTGCCAGAGCTTGGTGGCTACGAGGCATCGTTGACGCCGTATACCGGATTTACCGGTGCTTGGCCGAGCAGCGGCCCGCTGGGCGAAGCCTTTACGCCGATGGAGGCATGGGGCGTTCCAGCTATCAATACACTGCTGCTGTTGACTTCTGGAGCCACCCTGACCTGGGCGCACTGGGGCTTACTCAAAAATAACCGCAAACAATTAAATCTGGGTCTGGCTCTGACCGTCCTGCTCGGTTTCGCGTTTGTCGGCCTGCAGGCGCAAGAGTACTATCATGCCTACCACGCGATGGGACTGAATCTGGGTGCCGGTGTCTATGGTGCTACGTTCTTCATTCTGACCGGATTCCACGGACTACACGTCACGCTGGGTGCCATCATGCTGTGCACTATGCTGGGCCGCGGTTTGAAGGGGCACTTTTCGGACCACGACCATTTTGCTTTTGAGGCAGTGGCCTGGTACTGGCACTTTGTGGACGTGGTCTGGCTAATCGTTTTTGTATTTGTTTACTGGATTTAGCCCGCGTAACGGTTAACTATTAGTTTCGCAGGCTGCCCTGAAATGGGTGGCCTGATACGAATAAATAGCGTGACCGGGAAATAGTGATCAGACCCGGATTGCGCTTGTAAACTCTAGCGCAGTCCGTGTGACGGAATCAGGCCAAAATAGAAGCTTGCCAGCAAGACTATAAATAAGCCGATTGAAAGCGATACGCGCACGGTAAAGGCCTGCGCGACGCGACTTCTTTCTCCCTCTTTGCGAAATAGCAGAGCCATTGCCGAAGCCAGGCTGGCAACGATCAATACCAGTACCGCGAGAATGAATATTTTTGCCAGCATGTTGAATATGGGGAAATTGAGCGCCGATTATGCGGTTGCATCCTGAGCCATGCAACATTATCACTACAAGTTCAGATGGTTACCCGCTGTGGCTGTCGCGCTGACGGCCGCACTGTTTATACATTTGGGCAACTGGCAGGCGGACAAGGCTGTGAGTCGTGCCGCACAGATTGACCGATACAACGAGCGACTCTTGCGTCAGCCGACGGAAGTGGGAGCGGTACTGGCCGCTGCGGCGCAATTGCAGGATGCACCGGTTTCGGTGAGGGGCTATTTTCTGGCGGATGAGCAGTTCTTTCTGGACAACCAGCAGGAAAATGGCAAGCCGGGTGTCCACGTGATTACGCCGTTGCAGATTGAAGGCAGTAATACCCGCGTGCTGGTCAATCGTGGCTGGGTGGCCTGGGGCGCAAACCGGCAAGTCTTACCGGCTGTAGATGTGCCGGCGGGTCTGGTAATCGTTACAGGTTTTGCCAGCATTCCGTCCACCAAAAAGTTTTTCCTGATGCCAAACCGTGACGAACCCAACCAGCGCTTGTGGAGTCGCATTGATCTGGCACGCTATTCGACATTGCACCCACAGCCTGTGCAGCCTTTTGTCGTGTTGCAGAATCCGGGCGACGCGCATGACAATCTGGTTCGCAACTGGCCGCAGCCAGAAGACCGGGTTGCCATGCACAAAAGCTATTCGTTGCAGTGGTACGCGATGGCCGGGGCCTTGTGCCTGTTCTTTTGTATAGCGACCTGGCGTAAGCGGGAACTTCCATGAAATATCAACTAGGCGACGAGCCTCTGGGGCTGGCCGTGCATTCATTGCCAGACCCTCGCGATGTGGCGCAGACGCATTCGCTGGCCACCGGTCGGTGGAAACTGCTGTCCATTATGCTGGTCTGCTCCATACCGGTTATAGCCGCCTATCTGACTTACTTTTTTCTACAACCGCAGGGCCATGCAGGACTGGGTGTATTTATAAGTCCGGCACGCCCGGTGCTGGAACGCACGGGCGTAACGCTGGACGGCACAACGCAGCCGTTGGCCGCACTCAAAGGCCGCTGGCTGCTGGTATCGGTTACGCATGGCGACTGCAACGAGATATGTCAGCGGCAGCTATTTATTCAGCGCCAGTTGCGAGAGACATTGGGTAACGACAAGGATCGGGTCGACCGGGTCTGGCTGATTGACGATCAGTCCCCGGTTGATGCCGCCCTGCGCGCGGCGATGGCCGGCGCCACGGTGTTGCGCGTGGCGCAGCAGGACCTCAATTCCTGGCTTGCCATGCCTGAGGGCGGGGCTTTAAGTGATTACCTTTTTGTCGTAGACCCGCTGGGTAACGCCATGATGCGTTTCCCGTCTCAGGTGAATATTGCACAGGCGGGCGCAATGCGTCGTGATCTGGACCGACTGTTGCGGGCCACTGCGTCCTGGACACCTATTACCCGCTGATAGGCATGAACGTGCAGACCCTGACCGACCTGACTCCATTGGCGCGTCTGCTAGCGGGTGCCGCTGCACTCAGTGCCGTTGCATTGCTATTCTGGTGGTTTCGTAATGCACGGGCAACACCAAAGCAAAGGCAGCAGGCGCTGGTCTTGTTGACTCTATTTTTTACCTTCGATCTGATCGTGGTGGGGGCTTTTACGCGACTCACCGATTCCGGCCTGGGTTGTCCCGACTGGCCCGGCTGTTATGGAAGTGCGAGTCCGGTAGGCGCCCAGATCCAAATTGGACATGCGCAGGACGCCATGCCCGACGGTCCGGTTACGCCGGTCAAGGCGTGGATAGAAATGGTGCACCGCTATCTGGCAATGGCCGTGGGTGGTCTGATACTCGTTTTGACGGCGCTATCCTGGCACGATGCATGGCTGCGACGGCGCAATATTATGAAAAAGTTCGGACGCCCAATATATAGCCCGGGCTGGTCCGCGTTCACGCTGGTGTGGGTGTGTATTCAGGGTGCTTTTGGCGCGCTGACAGTGACCATGCAATTGTTTCCATTGATTGTCACGATGCACCTGCTAGGCGCCTATATCCTGCTGGCGGCGCTTGTGCTGCAAGTTCACAAACCGGAGCCAGATCCAAAGCGCCAGACGCCGGAATCTGCGACAGTGTCGCCAGCGCACCGGGCCGTCAGTCTGGCGCTGTTGCTGGTTGTTTTACAGGCCTTGTTGGGGGCCTGGGTGAGTACCAATTACGCCGTGCTGGCTTGTAACGATTTCCCCACCTGTCAGGGCCAGTGGTGGCCGCCCATGGATTTTCATGCGGGCTTTGAACTGTGGCGTCCGCTCGGCAGTACCGGCGACGGAGCGGTTCTGAGTTTTCAGGCGCTGACAGCTATTCACTACGCGCACCGTCTGTTTGCCGCTGTGGTTGTTATTGCTGTAATAGCCTTGCTGATAGCCTTGCGCGCCCGCATGGAATTGCGCAAGCCATTGCGATGGCTGGGGATAGTGTTGGTGCTGCAACTATTGACGGGCCTGAGCAATGTGGTGCTTGACTGGCCTGTTGCCGCTGCGCTGATGCATACGGCCGGTGCCGGCGCCCTGATAGCCATCCTGACGCGACTGCTGGCGCTTTCATGGCCCGCCAAATCAGTGATGAACGCATATGCCCGCGAAAGCCGGGATCAGGTGGCTGTATGAATCAAACGGCAGTTCAGAAACCGCAATCACGGGCCCGGCAGTTCCATGTGTTGACCAAGCCGCGTGTGATTCAGCTGATCGTATTCTGTGCCCTCATCGGCATGGTGCTGGCCGTGCCGGGCCTGCCCACGCTGGTGCAGTTGCAGACGGCGCTTCTGGCTTGTGTGGGAATATATCTGGTGGCGGCAGCGGCAGCGGCTTTCAATTGCATTGTTGAAAAGCAGATCGATTCCAGAATGAAACGCACGGCCTGGCGGCCTACCGCACGTGGCACCCTCAGCGACAGTCAGACGCTGGTTTTTTCGGCCGCACTCGGACTGGCAGGATCGGCAGTTCTCTACTGGCAGGTGAACCCCTTGACGATGTGGCTAACGTTTGCCACATTCATCGGCTATGCCGTGATCTATACGGTGGTTCTTAAACCGCTGACACCGCAAAATATCGTAATAGGCGGCGCTTCTGGCGCCATGCCGCCAGTATTGGGTTGGGCCGCAATGACGTCGGATCTGGGGCCCGAGCCACTGATACTTTTTCTGATTATTTTTCTGTGGACACCTCCGCATTTCTGGGCCCTGGCGCTCTATCGGGTGGACGACTACAAGAAATCCGGGCTGCCGATGCTACCCGTCACGCATGGTAGTTATTTCACACGCCTGCATATATTTTTGTATACGCTGGTACTGTTTGCGGCGTGTCTGCTGCCGTTTATTTACGGCATGAGCGGCTGGCTGTATCTGGTTGCGGCCGTAGTGCTAAGCTCGGGTTTTTGCTGGTACGGATGGAGCTTGCTGCGTCACTATTCGGATGCGTTGTCCCGCAAGACATTCCGATTTTCACTGATTCATCTCAGTGCACTTTTTGCGGCGTTGCTGATTGATCACTACCTGTAACTGGAATCCTATGCGTCCCCAAGCCTTGCTTAAATATTTATGCGTCGTTGTGCTGGGACTCACCAGCGTTTTGTGGCTGGGTGGGTGCTCCGAACACAAAGCCAGCTTTAATTCGGTCGACATTACGGGCGCCAATTATGGCCATGATTTCACGCTGACCGACCACAACGGCACCGTAAGGCACCTGACAGATTTTCGGGGCAAGGTCGTCGCGTTGTTTTTTGGCTACACTCAATGCCCGGATGTTTGCCCGACTACGATGGCCGAACTGAGCGAGGTGAAAAAGGCGCTGGGCAACGACGGGTCCAAGCTGCAGGTCCTGTTTGTCACGGTGGACCCCGAGCGCGACACGCCTGGTGTGCTGAAGCCGTATATGGAGAATTTTGATCCCACTTTTCTGGCCTTGCGCAGCGCGCCCGAGCAACTGCCCGAGGTTGCCAAAGAATTCAAGGTGTTCTATCAGAAGGTAGAGGGCCGGGAGCCTGGCAGTTACACCATGGACCACTCGGCCGGTACTTACATCTACGACCCGCGCGGACAAATCCGACTATTTGCCCGCAATGGCGCGGGCGCTGCTCCGCTTGTCAGCGACATCAAAACGCTGCTGAGCGAAGCCCATTAACGGGCAATAGCCTTCAGGAATAGTTCGCTAGCGTAGCCTTCATTTTCTTCATTGCAGCGACTTCGATCTGACGAATTCGCTCTGCGCTGACGCCATACTCTGCAGCAAGGTCGTGCAGGGTCATGCCGCCCGAGTTGTCGTCATTGACACGCAGCCAGCGTTCTTCGACAACCCTGCGGCTGCGAGGATCGAGGCTGTCGAGCGCGGCAGCAATGCCGTCACTGGCCAGCACATCGCGCTGGCGGGCTTCAATGATGGCCTGTGGCTCATGCGTGGCGTCTGTCAGGTAGGCAATCGGGCCAAAGGCGTCATCACCGTCGTCTGAAGGACTGGGGTCGAGCAGTACATCGCCCCCGGCCAGCCGGGTTTCCATTTCCAGCACTTCTTCTGGCTTGACCCGGAGCTCTTGCGCCATGGCGGCTACCTGCTCGGGGTTGAGGGTGTCGCGGTGGGTGTCGAGGTCGGCGGCGGCGTCGTCACTCTTGTAGCGCTGCTTCATGGAGCGCAGGTTGAAAAACAGTTTGCGCTGGGCTTTGGTGGTTGCCACCTTTACCATGCGCCAGTTTTTCAGGATGTATTCGTGGATTTCAGCCTTGATCCAGTGCATTGCGTAGCTCACCAGACGCACGCCCTGTTCCGGATCGAAACGCTTGACGGCCTTCATCAGGCCCACGTTTCCCTCCTGAATCAGGTCGCCGTGGGGCAGACCGTAGCCCAGATACTGCCGAGAAACCGAAACCACCAGACGCAAATGCGAAAGAACCAGCTTTCCGGCAGCTTCCAGATCGCCTTCAGCCTTCAACTTGCGCGCGTATTCCAGTTCTTCTTCCTGGGTCAGCATGGGCATGCGATTGGTGGCGGAAATATAGGCGTCCAGATTGCCAAGCGGGGGCACCGCCGACCAGGGGTTGGCAAGACTGAGTGCGGTGCGGCTGACTGGCAAAGTAGCATTCATTGAGAGCTCCTTGTGTTCATACCCCGAATGTTAGCACTCTATTGAATTGAGTGCTAATGGTCAATGCAAAAACCAACAGGGGTCGATTGGACAGGTCCGGTTCAATAATAATGGGCGGTGGTCGATTACCATGCCCAAAACAATCTCTTGCAAGCTTTTACCGGGACTCCATATGCAAATTCTGACGCTCCACGGCATTAACCTGAATATGTTCGGCAAGCGTGACCCGGTCCACTATGGCACGGTTACGCTGGAACAGATCGATGCCAGCCTGCACCGTCTGGCCGCTGAACTGGGGGTCGGGTTGACCACATTCCAGTCTAACCACGAGGGTGCGTTTTGCGAGCGAATCCATCAGGCATTCCATGATTCTGTTGATGCTGTGCTGATCAATGCCGGTGCCTGGACCCATTATTCATACGGTATCCGCGATGCACTGGCGATGCTGACCTGTCCGATCGTCGAATTGCATATGTCCAATATTCATGCGCGGGAATCATTTCGGCACCAGTCAGTTTTTTCTGACATCGTCAAGGGACAGATTTGTGGATTCGGTGCAGATAGTTATTTGCTGGCCCTGCGTGCAGCAGTTACTCTGGCAGGTAAATCCAGTGCCGCAGGGACATAAATACGGGCCAGCAGACTCTAATTTGTTAATACTCGTGTAAGAACGCGGCAAGTGCTGTCCGCCACAATATCATTCCGATAATATCGGGCCATCTTGGGGGCAGACGTCAGCGCACACAGTATGCGCGGCGCGCAGACAGTTCGGGATGCAATGAAAAATACCGTTGGAAACAGCGACCACGAATCGCAACGGATAGCCGCGCTGCATGCGCTTGACGTGTTGGACTCAGAACCTGAACCGGAGTTTGATTCTCTGGTTGAAATTGCGTCCAGATTATGTGCAAAACCTATTGCATGCATCAGCCTGCTGGACTCAGACCGCCAGTGGTTCAAGGCTTCGGTGGGACTCGGGGGATTGACGCAAACCGATCGGAATATTGCCTTTTGTGACCATACCGTGCGTTCCGGCAACTTTCTGGAAGTATGTGACACGCTGAAGAGTCCGGAGTTTGCGGACAACCCGCTGGTAACCGCGGCTCCCAATATTCGATATTACGCCGGTGCACCTTTGCAACTGAGTTCGGGTGAATATGTAGGAACCCTTTGCGTGCTGGACCGCAAGGCGGGGCAGCTCGACCCGGCACAGAATGCCTTGCTGCGCAATCTGGCCAAAATAACCGTGCACAGTCTGGAGACTCGCAAGGCGTCACGCGAACTCAAGGCGCGTCAGGCAGAACTGCAGATTTTGCAGGAACGTGAGCGCAGCTATTACGAATCTACGCCTGCAATGCTTTTTGCGGTCGATCCAAAAGGACGCATTCAAAGTATCAGCAATTTGCTGCTGGCGAAGCTGGCGGCTGAACGCAACGCTGTTATTGGTGAATATCTGACGGATTTCATGTCGCCGGCGAGCAAATTGCACGCATTGGAGACGGGCTTCCCCGAGCTTTTGAAAACCGGCAGGGTACAGAGTGTGCCATATCAGTTGTTGAGCCGGCGTGGCGAGTTGTTTGATGTTTTGATATCCGGCACGCTGCAGCGCGATGCCACCGGTGCTCCCGTTTGCGGCCTGTGCAGCGTGGAGGACGTAACCGAGCGCCTGCGGATTGAACAGGCACTTGCGGACGAGCGCAAGCATTTGCGCAACATCGTCAACGGCACCAGCGCGGGAACCTGGGAGCTCGATTTTGTGACCGGGCAGGACCTGATCAATGAAACCTATTCCCAGATGCTGGGTTATACGGTTGAAGAAATGGAAGCGCGCATCAGCGGCAATTTCATGAATGTTGTGCACCCGGACGACCGCGACCACGTGGGCGTTCAGTGGAGGGCCCACCTCAGCGGAATGACGACCGAATATGAGACTGAGTTTCGGGTCCAGCACCGCGAAGGGCATTGGGTGTGGATTCTCAGTCGGGGTAAGGTGGGCGCGCGTGACGCGCAGGGCAACCCCCTGCATATATCGGGAATTCATCTGGATATTTCTGCGCGTCGCAATGCGATTGACATGGCAACCCGTGCAGCGCACGACCTGCAGAATACTCTTGACGCACTGCCGTCGCGCGTTGTGTATTGGGACAAAGACCTGAATTACCGGTTCGGCAACAAGGCCTTTCGCAACCGGTTTTCGCCCAATGGCCGTGATCTCACGGGTAAGTCGATGCTGGAAGTGTTGGGCCCGGTGCTGAATGCGCAGAACCTGAACGTGATGCGGGAAATGACCGACGGCAAGGAGCGTCAGACCGAACGCCGTGTTGATTTTCCTGACGGCAAAATAGAGCACAGTATCGTCCGTTTTTTACCCGACCTGATGGACGGCGAGGTTCAGGGCTACTATGTTTTTGTATTTGATATTACGGAAATAAAGGCCGCGCAGGCGCAACTCGAAGCGCTCAATGAGGAATTGGCCAGACGCTCCGCCCAGGCCGAAGCCGCCAGCGTTTCCAAGAGCGCGTTTCTGGCAAGTATGAGCCACGAAATCCGCACGCCGATGAATGCCATACTGGGCATGCATTCATTGATACAAAAAACGTCGCTGACGCCGCGCCAGCTCGATTATCTGAAGAAGAGCGAGCGTGCTGCGAAATCGTTGCTGGGACTGTTGAACGATATTCTGGATTATTCAAAAGTTGAGGCTGGAAAACTGTCGCTCGACCCGCAACCGTTTCGCATGGACGATTTGCTGGACGAAATGTCGGTCATATTCTCAGCGTACGTTGGCAACAAACCGGTAGAAGTATTGTTTGATGTCGGCAGCGGCCTGCCGGAGGTGCTGGTGGGCGACTCACTGCGAATTAAGCAGGTGCTTATCAATCTGGGCGGTAATGCGATTAAATTTACGGAACAGGGGTCGGTCGTTATTCGCATCGTCTGGGATGGCAATCGCAACGGTATATCGAAAACCCATTTTTATGTGATTGATTCGGGGATTGGTATAGCGCCAGAACATCAGAGTCATATATTTGATGGCTTCTCGCAGGCAGAAGCCTCTACGACACGTAAATTTGGCGGAACCGGGCTCGGGTTGGCCATCAGCAAGCGTCTGGTGGAAATGATGGGTGGCCGCATTGCCCTTGAAAGCGCGCCTGGAAAGGGCAGTTCGTTTAGCTTTGAGTTGACTTTGCCGGCGCTGAGTGAGGTTCCACCTTCGCTGCAAAAGAGCCGGGCCGGGGCGCACCCGATTCAGAGGGTGTTGGTCATTGACGACCATCCGCTGTCTGGCGAACTGCTACGTATCGCGGGGCGATCATTGTCGTGGGCGGTAGAAGTAGTTTCCAGTGGAGCGCAGGGTATTCAGCGGGTTAAGCAAGGCTTGTCAGACCCCGATAAAGCCTACGATCTCTTGTTGATTGACTGGCAAATGCCCGAAATGGACGGTTGGGAAACGGCCCGTCATCTGCGCGAAGTAACCCGAGGCGCGGCGCATCG
>Ga0007854_10001177_pt1 | contig 16873 bp, 10 predicted proteins | sample CryBogCBH12Aug08_FD_60382 | JGI IMG/M metagenome (GOLD analysis project Ga0007854, IMG submission 60382) | Freshwater microbial communities from Crystal Bog, Wisconsin, USA - CBH12Aug08 | ecosystem: Environmental > Aquatic > Freshwater > Lake | place: Crystal Bog, Wisconsin, USA | collected...
CGGCGAATGGGGAACTCGCCGATCTCCTTGATGTCATAAAAGGTGGTGATGTGGCGGCGTGAACGGGCGATGGTTACCGAATCGAGCAGCTCGAAGAAGTCGAAATCAAGCGATCCGAGGATGGCCTGCGGCGTTCGCTGCTCGGCCGGGAGCTTGGACCACACATTGAAGGCGGCCTGCGCGCGGCGGAAGATCTGGTCTATATTTCTGCTGCCCTTTAGCTTCGAGCTCAGAGACTCGGGCTCGCCTTCGTACGCCAAAGCTAGCTGATTCTTGAGGTCATTGAACCGGTTGTTGACCGGCGTTGCCGAGAGCATCAAGACTTTGGTGCGAACGCCCTGCTTGATGATCCGATTCATCAGCCACTGGTAGCGGGTTTCCTTATCCTTATAGGTGTCATCATTGCGGAAATTATGGGACTCGTCGATCACGACCAGGTCATAGTTGCTCCAGTTGACCCGGCTCAGGGGAATTCCCAGCGATTCGCCGCGCTCGCGCAACAGGTCGGTGTGGCAGAGGACGTCGTAGTTGAAGCGGTCTTTCAACAGCGGGTTGTTCTTCAGGTTCTTGGTGTAGGTGACCCAATTGTCGGTCAGCTTTTTGGGGCAGAGAACCAGCACGGACCGGTTGCGTAGCTCGTAATACTTGATGACCGCAAGAGCAGTGAAGGTTTTGCCGAGACCGACGCTGTCAGCCAAAATGCATCCGTTGTATGTCTCCAGCTTGTTGATGATGCCGGTGGCGGCGTCTTTCTGGAAGTGATAGAGCTTCTGCCAGATGGCGCTGTCTTGGTAGCCGGTCCGCTCGTTCGGCAGCAAGTCTTCGGTCACGTCCTCAAGGAACTCGCTGAAGATGCTGAACAGCATAAGGAAGTAGATGCGTTGGGGCGAGTTCTCTTGGTAAACGGATGCAATGTGCTCGCAGATCAGCCCGGTGACGTCGGCGACCATGCTCTCATCCTGCCAGATCTGGCCGAACAACTCCATAAACGTTCTGGTGGCGACCGGCTCATCCATGCGATTGACGATGTTGGAGACGGCATTCCCCTGCTGGTAGCCGAGATCCACGGCTGTAAAGCCGTGTAGCGGCATGTAGACAGCCGCTTGTTCGGGAGACTTCACGCTGGCGAACTGCTGCATGGGAGCGCCGCTCCGGTTGGAGCGAAACTGCGCCTTCCGGCGAATCCAGTCAGCACATTCCTTTGCGATGGCGCGCTGGGTCAACTTGTTCTTGAGCCGGATCTCAAAATCCGTGCCGAAGAAGCCCTTTTCCTTTGCCGGCGGTGGGATGTGAAACTCGCGCAGTTCCCTCCTGGCACGGTCAGTCACTTCACTGGGAACAAAGGTTGGCGTGGTGAAGATGAACTGAAGGCAATCAACCTGCTCCAACTCATGCTTCAGCGCCTCAAAGGCATAAATCGAGAAGCTCGATGCCGCAATGGACACCTTCGCGCCGGAAACGATCGTCCGCTTCAAGTCATCCCCAAAGAAGCGAGTCACATTGTCAAGGATTTCCATAATCAGATCCGTGAGTCTCAAGATAAATCAACGACTCTTGGCCCTCCTCCGATGTGCCTGAAAAACAGGAATATAGGGAAAACTTCCCAAAATGCTCAGAACATCAGATTCTAGCATCGGCGACATGTAATCCTTGCCTTTCATGTCCGGGATGACTCTTGGCAGGCGCATAGTACACATTATTCAATCCCAGATCGAAGTCGGGCAACACGGCGGGCGGTAGTGCCTTAATCGAAGTTGAACTATTGTGGTCAGGATGGAAAGCTATCCAAACCACTGGAGGGGACTTAGTTGCTTTGATTTCTGTCAATCGTCTCTATCCTGAATGAACACAAGGCTACCCCCGCCGCGCGTCTGATCTTTAGGGATATGGATCTTGGAAAGCAGTGAGGTAGGCAAAATAGGAGGAGTGCTTCAAGTCAGAAGGTAAATTGCGAAACTGGAGCATTGGTGATTACTCGGCACGGAGCGTGCTGAATTCATTTTCTGCAGGACTCATCATCAACAGTGACCAACCCTTGGCGATCGCGCAAAAGTGGGCACTTGTCGTCACCTGAAAACCGGCCACTTTGGTGACCACCGGCTTTGCCGCGTTCACACCGGCTCCAGCGCCGACGCTGAAGAGTTTGGCCAGTGCCTGTACGCCTACCGCGAGATGATCGAGTTGAAACTATCGCGCAGCCACAGTGACTGCCCACTTTTGCGCTGTGATGACATCTGAATCATTTCATGACACTAGGCGACTTCAGGGGATCTATCCGGCCCTGCTGAGCGTACAGGCGATTTTTCGTGTTGCAGAATTCATTAGGGTGCAATCGACTTTTCTCAAGACTTAGGGTTACATCGCGCGCTATCAAACTGCTTCCTCCGAAATAAGGAGGCGCACAGGCTTGGCTGAGCGTGGTAGGATTGGGGCAAATCTCCAAGAACGGCGGGTCCTCTGTGTCTATGGCTGATACCTATATGCTTAACTTTGCCCTGTTACTTGAAGGCCTGACTCTCGATGGCGGTTACCGGGTGGCAACCCTACTCCCAAGGAAACCACAGGCAACTGGTGGCAATTTCAGCCAATGTTACGTCGTGACTACACTGGACGGTAAGCATGCCTTTCTAAAAGCTTTGGATTTTCACGCCGCATTTGCCAATCAAAATGACACGATGCGAGTTATCGAGGATATTACAACCCTTTTTAACTTTGAACGAAACCTGCTTGAAGAATGTGCCGAGCGAAGGATGGACCGGGTTGTGCGTGCCATCGCGAGCGGCACAGTTCGTGTTGACTCTGGTAACCCCTTCTCGGTGGTTCCTTATCTCATTTTTGAGAAGGCGGATTCAGATATCCGTGTCCAGCTAGATGAAAGCCTTGGCGATTCGCTATCGGGCAAATTACGCGCACTTCATCATGTCGCGACAGGATTGAAACAGCTTCACTCAGCAGATATTGCTCATCAGGATCTCAAGCCAAGCAATGTGCTCGTATTCTTCGTAAGTTCACTTCTGACGGTATCAAAGGTTGCCGATCTGGGACGGGCTTCGCGGGCCGGCAATCCATCCCCCTACGATGATCACGCTTGGGCTGGAGATCCCAACTATGCCCCGCCGGAAGTACTGTATTCTTTTCTCGATCCGGATTGGAGCAAACGGCGAATTGCTGCCGATATGTATATGCTCGGAGGCCTTCTTTCCTTTTTGTTTTGTCGTACGACCGCGGTCGCTGCGCTGTTCCATGCTTTACCGCTTGAGTTCTGTCCTTCGAATTGGAACGAGAGTTTTGAAGACGCGCTTCCTTACCTTCAGAACGCCTTTGCAAACACGATCGCTGATTTCGCTAGTAGCGTCCCTGAAAAACTGCGGGAGGAAATAGTGCCGATCTACCGGCAATTGTGCAATCCCGACCCGCGGATGAGAGGGTTCCCTGGAACTCAAATCAACCGCAATGCGCTGGAGCGCTATCTCTCAAGTCTCGACTTGATGGCTTCGCGCGCCAAGTCTGGACGGTACGACTGATGGCCATCATTCTAGAGAACAAGGATCGGAATGTAATACCGCGGTGGCGACCATTTGTTACGACGGCGGGAATGGGGGAACTCAGTTCTCCTGCGGTCGCAACCCAGAAGGTGATGATTGCGCATGATCTCAGCCAGTTGCTCAACGACTGGAGCGAAAACAGCTCGATTTCCTACGCTGGGGACCTAATCTCTGCATCTATAGTGAGCAACAATTACGATTTGGCACGTAACGCAGCCCAGTTCGTACTGGAACATCCGGAAACGGCTCCGAAACCACTGTACTCGTTGGCTCAATCTATTCTTCTAGGGCGACATCCAACTTCTTTGCCAGATTTCTCAGATTCTCCAGAGTCTAATACCAGCCGCAGAGACGTACGAATCACTCAAATTCGAAATCTGCTTAACGAATACCAGTCGAACGGCGTTCTTTGGATGGATTTAGCTCACCGATATGCTGTCCTCGGGCTATCAGAGAAGGCTGAGCGAGCGATTCGTGTTTCTCTTGGACTGGCTCCAAATAACAGGTTTGTACTTCGGTCGGCTGCGCGGTTCTTCATCCACAGAGATCGGCTCGACATTGCGCTGGATATCTTGCGCCACTCCGAAAGGTCAAAATCAGACCCTTGGATCATTGCCGCAGAAATCGCCACTGCACTATCGGCACACCGAATGCCTTGGCATATTCGGGAGGGTCAATCGATACTCAGTTCTAAGAATTTCCTTCCTCTGCACCTATCTGAGCTTAGCAGCGCGTTAGGCACCCATGAGTTTTTAGCCGGCAGTCCTTCGAAAGCCAAGAAGCTCTTCAGAAACTCGTTGATTGCACCGAACGATAATAGCCTCGCCCAAGCAGAATGGATTTCGCACTCGTTCTTTAGCCTTAGGACGGATGTCGAGGGAAGCGAGCACGATATTGAGCGAGCATACGAGGCCAATGCAATCAAAGCCCTGAGAGAGGCGCAATGGGATGAAGCTTACAAATCCGCGCTCGGATGGATGAAGGACCAGCCATTCTCCGGGCGCCCTCCACGACTCGCGTCCTTTCTGGCCGCTGCGATCTTCGAGGATCACGAAGCCGCCGTCGAAATAGCGAAGATCGGCCTGATTGCCAGTCCCGGCGACGTCGGTCTCAACACGAGCCTAGTGTATTCCTATGCAAGTATGAATCAGCTCACAGAAGCTACGCGTATTTTGACAAGTATCGATCCAAAATCTCCTGAAGATTGGGTGCAAACTGCTATCGATGCAAATCTTGGGCTTATAGCTTTCCGCAACGGTGATGTCGCACGGGGCAGGTTCTTCTATTCTTCTGCCGTAAATAGAGCTGCCGCGATAAAGAAAAGGTCTCTCCAGGTGGTTGCCCTCATCAACTGGGCACATGAGGAGCTTTACCTAAATGAAAGCAAGTCCGAAAAGCTCTTCGATGAGGCCAGTAACATCAAAGGAGATGATTTGGGACCTGATATTCAATTTAGACTCGATCGCCTGCGAGGAATACTACATAAAAGAAACGCTCGTGCGCGCTCATCCGATCCGTCGCGCATGCCATGAGGCCAGGTTAGTATTGGAAAACGCCGAAGGCCACGGGAGCAATCAGGTCAGCTTCAACCAGCACATCCCAGTCGCCATGGCGACTTCTCGGGAGGAGCCTTTGCCGAGATATGGTCATTTAGCATAGGCTAGAGTCGATATGCGCATTCCATCGGAGATTGACGAAAGATCCATGCAAGAGATCATGGTTTTTAAGGATGTCTATGCGGATCTTCGTTTTCCGTTGATTGGTACAGACTTCGAGAAGCTGCGGGAGTTTTTGCGAAGACCGCAAGAGAACCCCACAAACAGTCACTTCGCTGTATCATTGCGTGGATTGAGCGGCAAGAGGAGAGAAGCCTTTATCGCGAGTCTCCGCGGACTTTTCAGCAAGACTGTTATGTCTGTAAACGCGGTTCGTTCCTTGGCTGCGTCGGAGTCTTTGCGGAGTACTGAATTATCTGGCGCGCTTCTGTCGTGGACTGAGAAGCGATTTGCTTACGGCGTTGTAGAGATCGGTGAAGACTTGGTGTGGATGGAAGATAGTCCGTGGCCTTTTGCGTTCTCAACCTTACTTCAACAGTACGTGGATGTGGTGAAGTTGCATCAATCGCTCATCGAAGAGCGAATCAAGGAGATGACTTCGGCACTCGAGGCATCTGGATGGGCGTCCGAGAATCTTCCAGGGCCCCTCTCCGAATTCCCGCGTCAGCTTCCGACTCACCAGCTCTATGCGATGGCCTCATTAGGAGCATGGCTAGGCGGAGCTATCAACGTTCAATATTTTGCGTATTACGCCACGATTCGACAGATATTTCATTCAAGCCTGAATCTTACCTATGGACAGAGGATAGGTTTCCCAGAACACGATGCCAAGGCCATGGACACCAGCGGTATAATCTCAGTGCCTGCGAGTTTGATTGCGCCGCTGCTGCAAGCGCAAGGTACAAACTTAGTATTCGGGTCAATTCAAGTCGACGAATTCAATCCAGTGAATCCCCCTACCATGCCAGTAGGTGTCCTGGATGATGCCGAAGATAAGTCTATGCTGCCGGGATTCGCCGTCGACAAATTCTACAGAGCGCCATTCCGCGCCCGCGTCGCGAAACAGCAGGCCCTATACGGTGCCAAGGACGTATTGCGGGATCACTACGCTGAGTTTTACGCGAATCAACCGGCTCACACATTATTGCGCTGCAAACATTATTGCGTCCCGCTGATAGACGTTGGGAGTCGCGATGAGATTGAGTCTTACGTAGGCAATATTCGTCTTCGGAGTAAGCAGGGACTTTTTTTTCGTGGACAGCGTAGGCTATACCAACTGGAGCGCCATCCATCTGTACGGGGACTTCTATTTGGAGAATCCTGCTCTCAAGAGCCATCCTTGGTCACAACGGCCTCGAGAGAGACTGGCTTCGACTATGACGAACTCCACTACGCTTTGAGGGCTTTCTTGGAGGACGAGCTTCTCCAAAGATCCGACGCGAGTGATCGGAAGCTGTTTACTGAGTGGCGGAAGCAAGTATCGAGTCCGATTTGTCATTTGGATTACGCGGTGGTGGCTCTTGCGCAGCACTACGGCATACCCACACACGGATTGGACGTTACGACCAGCGCCGATGTCGCTTTATGGTTTGCAACGAATCTTTATGCAAGGGACGGCCAAGGAGTAGCGACTTACAGCCCACTCAATCCTACACAGTGGCCTGATTCCCGAAAGGACTGGCCGGTCATTGCCGTATGTCAGATGGTCACGAATTCAATTGAGCAATCCTTACACGATTGCAAAGAGCTGAAAGAATTTGGGTTTGAGGCTCACCGTCCCTTACGTCAGTCCGCCCGCTTCTTTCACGGCGGTCACAGCGATCATCAAAACAGGCTAGCAGAGGCGCTTGTGTGTGTTCTACGGCTTGCGCCGGGAACCTACGAAACGAATTTGTCATTCGAACATCTCTTTCCCGGACCAGAGATAGACCCCGCCTACGGCGTGATGCTGAGATTTGCCTCTTCCAGATTCGGCTCCAAATGGGGAAAATTCGTGAATAGGTTTCATCTGAGCTCAGAACTCTAGGCCGCCACAGGAACGACTAACGCTGCGCTACACGCAGTTGCACAAGCCATTCACGCAGTTTCGGATAGGTCCCGAGAAACGTTAGACCCCTATCGGGACTGCCCCAGCAGACGAGGCTGGGTTAAGCCGAGAATCTCGGTCTGGGGCAGTTTCGATAGGGCCGTTTGGAGTAAGTCGCTGGTGTTTGCGACGGACGCGGTGAATTAGCTATGGGATTTCAATGGGCGGCAGATGTTCTGTAGGTCTCTGGATTGACTTCGAGCAGCTGTATAGCGAGCGCAGTCTTCGGTTCGACATTTGAATATGGGCCTGTTGCGCATCCTCGGCCCCGTATTGTCGCGGTTGTAATTGGATTTCGAGCGCACTTCGTCCTTTCGTGCTGGCACACGCGTTCGGGTAGGATGTACAGCGGTCGGGGGGGCGTTGGGGCGCTCAGGAACTGTCATCCCGACACCTCCTTGGTTCTGACTCGGTCAGGTTCGGATGGAAGTAAAGCTGGCCGCGAGTCAGCCGTTCGACGACCAGCATGATGCCGGAGCAGGATGGACAGCGGAGGCTGGGTGGTTGGGGTGGGCCTACGCATGCAGCCATGCCAAGCAGAGTGCGGCAACGTTCAAGCGCAGCACTCCGCCTGCGGTTGGCGAAGAGTCCGAAGTGTCGGATGCGAACCAGGCCTCTGGGCAGTATGTGAAGCAGGAAGCGGCGCAAGAACTCTTGGGCGGAAACGGTCATGATCTTCTTCTTGCTGCCGTGGGCATAGTCACGCCAGCGGAAAGAGACGCGCTCGTTTTTAAAGGCCACGAGCCGATGGTTGGAGATGGCGACGCGATGGGTGTAGCGGGCCAGGTAGTTGAGAACATGCTCCGCGCCGCCGAAGGGTGGCTTGGCATAGACGACCCAGTCTTGGCGGAACAGTTGCCGAAGGAATCTGGAGAAGCAGCCGGGGGCGGCCAGATACTGTTGCGAGCCGTGGAACTGGAGTTCGTTCTTTGCGGCGAGTTGCTTTAGTCCAGCGACAAACTTGCCGCGGAAGACTCGACTTAAAGCGTGGACGGGCAGGAAGAAGCGGCGCGAGGACTCTATCCATCTGGAGCCGTCGAGAGCTAGGCCGCCGGCGGGAACGATGTAGTGAACATGGGGATGATGCTCAAGGTTCTGTCCCCAAGTGTGGAGCACACCGAGGAATCCGATGTCGGCTCCCAGGTGCTTGGGATCGCGCGCCAGTTCGAGCAGCGAAGCTGAGCTAACGCGGTAGAGCAGATCGTAAAGCAGTCGCTTGTTCTGCAATGCGAGAGCAGAGAGTTCATGCGGTAGCGTGAAGACAACGTGGAAGTACGGAACGGGCAACAGTTCTGCCGAGCGTTCCGCAAGCCACTTGGCGCGTGCGTTCCCCTGGCACTTCGGGCAGTGCCGGTTGCGGCACGAGTTGAAAGAGATGGCTTGATGGCCACAGTTCACGCACTGATCACGATGTCCGCCAAGCGCCGCAGTGCGACAGCGGGCGATGGCGTCGAGCACCTTGCGATGCGGCCATGCAAGATGCGACTGCTGCTGTTCCCAGAAACTGTTGCCCGTTCGACGGACGATGTCAGCCACCTCGAGGGTGGTCCTGCTCATGGCTTCATCCGTCTCCTGGAGCGTTTTATTTCGTCGGGCCGTGACACTTCGATCGCTTCCAGCGGACTGGGAATCGCTTGCAGGTGGCGTCGTGACAGGTGCAGATAGACAGTTGTGTGTTCCAGCTTGGAATGCCCGAGAAGCACCTGGATGGTGCGTAGATCGGCACCGGCTTCGAGCATGTGCGTAGCGAAACTGTGCCTTAGCGTGTGCGGCGATACGTGCTTCTTGATGCCGGCCTGCTTGGCTGCTTCATCCATAGCCGCCCAAACGATCTTCTCGGTAATGGGCACATCGGCCCGCCAATTGTTCACCATGCCTGGGAACAGGTAGGTCTTGGGCTTCATCCAGTGCCAGTACTCGCGCAGAGTCTCCAGAAGCTTGGGGGTCAACAGAACATCGCGATCGCGATTGCCCTTGCCTTGATGGACATGAATGACCATGCGTTCACTGTCGATGTCGGAAACCTTCAGGTGACACAACTCAGCTCTTCGCAGCCCGGTTGCATACAGCGTCATCAGCATCGTGCGATGCATCAGGTTCCGAGCCGAATCAATCAGTCGTGCCACCTCTTCCGGGCTGAGCACCGTGGGCAGCTTCCTGGGACGCTTGGGAAAAGGAATCTCATCAAGCAGGTAGGGGCGTCGAAGGGTCTTGACATAGAGAAACCGTAGAGCAGCACAACGACTCTGGATCGTGCCAGGCGACAACTTCCGATCGCGAAACAGATGTACTTGGTACTCGCGTATATGGCTTGGACCAAGGCGTTCAGGCGAACGATGGAAGTACTTCGAGAAATCCTCCACCGCGTGGATGTAGCACCGGACGGTGCTTGGAGAGTAGTTGCGACGCTGGAGTTCATCCAGCATCAACTGACGAAGATGGGTCACAATGAACCTCCTTGTGACCAACACCTTACACCGGCGCTAAGGCCAAGGGACGACCATGCAGCAGCGTCCGTCGCGCCAGCGACTTAGTCCAAACGCCGTTCCAGCCGGAGATGAGGCACCGGCAAGGGCGGCCGGAATCCCGGACGCTGGGCGACATCAAGATACTAATCAGCCTGTTCAGAAGCGGTTTGATGCAGACAATCTGCGATATCTTCATTGAGTCCCCACAATGAATCAATGGCTATCCGGGTTCATGATCATAACGCGGCCACGAATATCGACATTGACAGGCTTCGGCTTCCCGTTCTGCTCGTATGGTTCAAACAACCAGCCTAGTGCCGAGGCTTTCATCTTGTCTGCCACGTCTTTGGGAATCCCGCCTGAGACTTTGAAGCCCCGAACGCCGCCGTCTTCTCCTATGGTGAAGTTGATCTGAATCTCCGCCGGGCCGGTCTTAACTTCGCGGGAGATGTAGAGATTCACAAGACTACAGCGTATGCAATGCACACCCGGCTTCAGGGCTGGCTCCATGCTGGTTGAACCCAGCATGGCTGGCCGAGAGTTGCGGAGCGGAATGAAGCTCTCATCGCTCCATTCAGCCAAATCGTCCTGTGTGTTCAGCTTGGCATTGTCCTTCAGAGGTGCGCATTCGATGCTTCCTTGCGTGAGAATGCATAGAGTCTTGGCAGTTCTGGCCCAGTGAGACGACAAGATATGATCAGGGAACGTCGCCAGAGATTCCGCTGTATTGGCATTTTCCTGCTGGATGCGAGAGAACGGGACGAAGGAACTACGCCCAGCAAAGCATCCCTGCGGAGTGCAGCCACCACAGCCGGTCCAATGGCAAGCCTCGTAGTAGACGGGCAGGTGTTCCCATGTGATTCCGTCCCGAGAGCGAACCGCCATCGGAATTCGTCCACCGCCGCCAGGCTTGTCTTTGCCGACTACCTCTCCGCCGATCGACCAGTAGACCCCATCAAGGGCAAAGACATCATCGCTGCCTGCTCCATTGGGCAGGTAGTTGGCGTTCCAGGTCGCACCACCATCGCCCGTCCACAGATATTCGCCGTCGCTGTATTTCCCCTCGCTGACCCGGACGATCATATGGGCAGCGTCTACGGCTGACATTGAGGTCGTGTGCGAATACTTCTCCTGCCAATCTGGATCATTGACCACAGTGACAGGATTCCAGCTTTTACCGCCGTCCGCAGTTGTCAAAAGAGCCTCGCGCGTCCGGATCACGCCATGTTGGGTATCGCCGAAAGCAGCCTCCCAGATTGTGGCAGGAGCCTCAATCACCTTGCTCCAACTCCCGCCGCCGTCCTCGGTCAACAGGATGCGTTTCCCTGTTCCTGCGGCATAGCCAAAACTCTCTGAAGTAAAGTTCAGGACCAGGAACAGTCCATCCCGAGGATCTGTGTGCTTCAATATCCATGTTTTCCCTCCATCCGAGGACGAAGCAATACTGCCACCGCTTCCGGCAGCCCACATGGCATCGTGATGGCTGAGCAAAGTTTGAGGAGCGAATCCGGGCGATGTCGCTTTCCACGAACTGTCCTGAGCCTGACCCGGTGCCGCAGAGAGAAAGAGGGAGACAAAGAGCGTCCAGTAGAGGGAAATCACGCCAACCTTGCGGGAATAGAGAAGGTACTTTGGGTTGTACATAGCGATGGCGAGATTATACAGATTCCATGTCCAGTCTTTGCAGGAAGATCAGGCCTTGGACAGCTATTTGGTACGAGTAGGAAAGCATGCAAGGGACCATATTACTCCCCGCAAAACGCCGTTCCCAACTGGGACGATTGATGGCAGACCCGATCTGGAGATTCGCGTCGCCATGGCGACATCCCGGTACTGATCCGTGAGAGACGATATCCGCACCGAATGAAGCCGGGCTGTTCTAGGCCGTTTGAACGCTAAATATTGGGATCTCGGAGGGCATTCGCGGGAGAATTTGGCTGCGATGCTGGGGATTGGACCATAGATCTCCTTCGGTGCAGCATAAAGAAAAGTGCCGAGATGTCGGGTTGGTCATATAAGATTGCGGCAGAATTAAGTCCTTGCCAAATTAGAATTTAGGTGGCAATTGCTATATGCCTGATCCCGTGGTTAATGATGCTGTAGGCCCAATCGGGGAAGCTCTCCTGCGACGTGCGCGGGGAACAACGCACGAGCTTTCTGCCTTACTCCACGATGTTGAGAAGCATGCAACTATCAACGGGACACGGGTGACGTTTCACTGCCATTGCCTCAAATTCGATGGAAATCACCGCACGCGCATCGATGATCTGGTCTCGGCGATTTCCGACCACGTTCTCGATTTTGCGGTGCCGAGATCCGCTATCGCCCAAGCCCAAGATGCTTATTTGAGGACTGGAACAACCGCACCGCTGATGCGTCTACAAAACGAGGCAACTGGTCTATTCACAGATTTGAAGCAAAGTGGTGAGGGCGGTGAGCTTCTCCTTTATGTGCTAGCCGAATCTGTTTTGCGCCTTCCCCAGCTTCTTTGCAAAATGGGCTTAAAGACAAATGCGAGAATGCATGTCCACGGTGCGGACGGTTTACATGCGGGTGTGGATCCGATATCTGGCCACTTACTGCTGTACTGGGGCGAATCAAAGCTGCATGCCGATCCGACGGATGCAATACGCGAATGTCTCAAGTCCATCGCTCCAATGCTTACCTCTAGTGGGGAATCGGGCCAGGGCCACCGGGACATGCAACTTCTCGGTCGTCATGCCGACCTCGCAGACGAAAGCTTAACACAAGCAATCAAGACATTTCTCGACCCGCGACATGAGAACTTTAACAAGCTTGAGTTTTGTGGTCTCTGCCTCGTCGGGTATGACTCCCAGGCATATCCTGGCCCCACAGAGCTAGGCGATACAGACGCACTCTTGGCCGCGATCGCGGAACAGTTGCCGAGCCTGAAGCAATCACTTTTGCGCCGGCTTCAAGCAGAAGAGCTTGTAAACTTTGGCTTTCATGTGATTTGTGTACCATTCCCATCTGTCGAAGATTTTCGATCGAGACTACTGATTCAAATGGGTATAGCATAATGCCAATTGCGGATATTGCCCCATGGCTGATGGAAAACCCGGCCTTTATCTCCCAGCTAACAACTCTCACTGCTGGCGCCGTTGTCGAAGACCTCGGCCCAAACTTCGAGAGGTCCCCAAACATTTCTCGTATCGATCCCGATTGGTCGTACTTGCTTCTCTGTGCGAGTTTTTTAGCTACTTCAGATGTGGGGCGTTGCCAGGCTGCTGCACTTAGAATTGCGCAGTCTTGTCTGACAGATGGAGAAACGACCGCCGAAAGAAAAGATTCCGCAGCGTTGTTGCTCGACACACTTGCAAATCATCCGGCAATGGAGTTGGCACTTTCACGGGAATTGCTTCGCCCTGGGCTAAGGGAGCGCCTCCCCATTCCATTTCGAATCGAGTGGACGCGGCGCAGCATAGACGACACTATCGTAATTGGAGAAAGGGGACTACGCGTCAATAGGTTTCAACGGAGGTTCTGGCGCGAAGCTGATGCCCACGACTGGCTTAGCGTATCCGCTCCTACCTCTTCAGGTAAGTCGTTCATCATCGGTCAATGGATAACGCAGTTGCTCGGAAGAGGCCCGCGAGGGATTGTCATCTACGTCGTCCCCACACGTGCCTTAATTAGCCAGGTTGAGCGCGACTTGAAAATGATGCTGCAGCGCGAGGGCTTCGCGAATGCAGAGGTGATTTCAGCACCGGTCAGATCTTACATTAAAGACGATGCGCGAACAGTTCTTGTGTTTACCCAAGAGCGCCTGCATTTACTGATGGCTGTAGATCCCGAGCTGAAAGTGGATGCGCTTGTCGTAGATGAGGCACATAAAATTGGAGACGCAACCAGGGGCGTTCTCCTTCAGCAAGTCATAGAAGGTATAGCTTCCCGCAATCCCCGCCTCAAGGTCATTTTTGCTAGCCCGATGAGTAGCAACCCGGAGGCCCTCGTATCTGACGTACAGGGAAGAAGTGTGAGCTCTCTCATTAGCGACGATGTTACAGTGAGCCAGAACCTAATCTGGGTCACCCAAGTTCCACGAAAACCGAAGGAGTGGAGCGCAAAGTTGTGCTTGCCAGGCGGAGCATTTGATCTCGGGCAATTTCGGCTTACCGCGGATCCGGTCCCAGTCTCGAAACGGCTGCCATTCGTTGCCGCTGTGATGGGCAGGCATTCGTATGGAAATGTCATATATGTGAACGGCGCAGCTGACGCTGAAAAGGCCGCTACTCAGCTTTACGACTTGCTCAGCGAGGACATTGTGTCCGAAGACCTGGACAATCTCATTGAGCTTAGCACTCAGATTGTTCATCCCGAATTCTTACTTCAAAAGGTCTTGCGCAGGGGTATTGCATTCCACTATGGGAACCTGCCACTGATTCTGAGGGAGGAGATTGAGAGGCTATTCACTTCTGGCGAAATCAGGTTTCTAATTTGCACCTCTACTCTCGTCGAGGGTGTGAATATGTCCTGTCGTAGTATCTTCATTCGAGGGCCAAAGCGGGGGAAGTCTCACCCGATGACTCAAGAAGATTTTTGGAACCTGGCGGGACGTGCGGGACGATGGGGTAAGGAATTCCAAGGCAATATTGTTTGCGTCGATGCCACTGATACAAATATCTGGGGACCGACTGGGGCTCCGAAGACAAAGACAAAGTACCTTATTCAGCGAGCGACCGATGTGAGTATGGGAGACCTCGATGCGTTTTTTCGCTATGTAGAGAGTGGCGCGCCAGCAGAATCCTCTACAGTTACCCTTCGATTTGAAGCGACGTTTTCCTATCTGTTTAGCTTGCAGGATCGCTATGGTTCCATCGCAATGGGGCCGTGGGCGAGTAGGTACTCTGTGGGAGACGTTTCACGCATCGATGCGGTCATCAGCGAAGCAAGGAAAAAGATTCAGACACCTGGTCATATTGTTCAGCGGAATCCTGGGATCAGTCCATTCGCAATGGACAAGCTCCTCAGTGAGTTCCGGGGGCGCACGGACTCACTCGAAAGTCTTGTACCAGCAAGTCCTGGGAGCAACGATGCCGTCGATAGTTATGTTCGAATATTTGCCCGATGTGCTCGAACGATATCCCCTTCAATTGGGACGTTCCCGGCGCGACACTTTAGCCTTGCTCTGCTGGTTGCCCATTGGATGCGCGGATATCCGCTTTCACGACTAATCTCGGAGCGCCTAAATGCTTTATCTAAAAAACGAGAAGATGTAAACATTGCGGAGACGATCAGGATGGTGATGTTGGACGTCGAGCAAGTTGCGCGATTTCAGGCCCCGCGACTCATGGGATGCTATCGGGATCTTCTTCAATTCGTGCTGCTTGAACAGGGACGTCATGACCTCGTTGCCGAATACCCTGATCTTTCGTTACTGCTCGAGTACGGCGTCGCACAGCTGACGCAGATTTCACTTATCACTGCGGGGCTCTCCCGAACTTCAACCATTGCCCTCTCAGAATTGATAGCATCTGATTCACTTTCACAAGAGGCCGTTAAGAAATGGCTGATTGACAACGCCCGACTCTGGCGGGAGTCGGCGCTTTCAACGTTGATAAAACGCGAGGTCCAGCGCCTGTTGCCGGAGGAGGCAGCAAGCTAATGCTACCTGGTCACGGATGCATCAGGACTTATGGGTCCCGGCAAACGCCGTTTGCGACGGCGATCAATCAGGTTGTAGTTGGAATTCCCCACGTCCAGGCCACTTTCAAAGGCTGACCGGCCTTCAATGAGCGCCCGGCTATATCATTATTTGAAAGTTGGAAGTTTTGATCGGATACTCCAATGAAAGTTCTGCACACTTCTGACTGGCATATTGGACGGGCGCTCTACGGACAAAACCGTTACGAAGAGTACGAAGCCTTTCTCAGCTGGCTTGCCGACACGATTCAAAGCCGCCAAATTGAAACACTACTGGTTGCAGGGGATGTTTTTGACTCCTCCACCCCAAGCAACCGCGCACAGGAACTTTATTACCGATTCCTCGGTCGCATCGCCAGCGGCGTCGGTTCCTGTCGGCATATTGTCCTTATCGCCGGTAATCATGACTCGCCCTCGCTGCTCGACGCCCCAAAAGGCCTGCTCCAACAGTTGAACGTGCATATCGTCGGTGGCCCCTGCGACCCTATCGAACACGAAGCCATCGTGCTTTACGACCGGCATGGTGCGCCCGAGCTGATCGTCTGCGCTGTGCCCTTTCTGCGGGACCGCGATCTGCGCACGGCGGAAGCCGGCGAAAGCATGGAGGACAAGAATCGCAAGCTGATTGCCGGACTGCGAGATCATTACGCGGCTGTTACCGAGGCCGCCCTGAACAAGAAAAGCGAGTTGGGCGCGGATCTACCCATCGTCGCGATGGGCCACCTGTTTACAGCCGGAGGTCAGACGAGCGATGGCGTCCGCGAGTTGTATGTCGGCTCGCTGGCCCAGGTAGACGCCTCGATATTTCCGGACTGCCTGAACTATGTCGCCCTTGGTCATCTGCACACGCCGCAAAAGGTCGGCGGCTCTGACCGGATTCGCTACTGTGGCTCCCCGATGGCTCTGAGCTTTGGGGAAGCCAGCCAGCGCAAGATCCTCTGCGCAATCGATATCGTGGGAACTTCAACCACCGTGCATCCAATTGAAGTCCCGGTTTTCCAGCATCTCGAACAGATCCGCGGCGACTGGCCCCATATCCAGAATCGGCTCCAGGAACTGACGGCGAGCCATTCTCTCATTTGGCTTGAGATTCTTTACGAGGGCGCAGAACTGATTGGCGATCTGCGCGAGCGAGTGGACCAGATTGTGTCGGGAATCACGGTCAAGGTTTTACGCATCCATAACCAGCGGATTGCGGACCGCATTCTGACTCTGGCCAGCGACGAGGAAACCCTCAACGACCTGAGCGAGCTCGAAGTTTTTCAGCGCTGTCTCGAAGCACAGTCGGTGGTGGAAGAACAACGCGAGGAGCTCGTGCAGACCTACCAGGAAGTACTCTTGTCTCTTCAGCAGGCGGACCTCCGCGCCGAGTAAGCGAGCGAAACGATGAAAATCCTGAAAGTACGCTTCAAGAATCTGAACTCGCTTACCGGGGAATGGGAGATCGATTTTACTCACCCGGCGTATACCGCCGACGGATTGTTCGCCATCACCGGTCCCACCGGCGCCGGCAAGTCCACGGTGCTCGACTCCATCTGCCTCGCGCTCTATGGC
>Ga0007854_10001181_pt1 | contig 16832 bp, 17 predicted proteins | sample CryBogCBH12Aug08_FD_60382 | JGI IMG/M metagenome (GOLD analysis project Ga0007854, IMG submission 60382) | Freshwater microbial communities from Crystal Bog, Wisconsin, USA - CBH12Aug08 | ecosystem: Environmental > Aquatic > Freshwater > Lake | place: Crystal Bog, Wisconsin, USA | collected...
GGCCTCGACGCCGCCATCGTGCACGCGTCGAAGATCCTGCCGCTCGCGCGCATCCCTGACGACGCTCGCCAGATCTGCCTGGATTTGATCTACGACCGTCGCACTGACGAGTACGACCCCTTGCAGGAACTCCTCAAGCTCTACGAGGGCGTCACGACGGCCAGTGCGAACGCCAGCAACCTCGACGAACTCGAGCTCGACGAGCGTCTACAACGACGCATCATCGATGGTGTTCGCCCGGGCCTCGAAGACGACCTGAACGAGGCCATGGCGCAAGGATTGAGCCCCTTGAGCATTGTGAATGACATCTTGCTCGAGGGCATGAAGGTCGTGGGCGAACTCTTCGCTTCCGGCGAAATGCAACTCCCTTTCGTGCTCCAAAGTGCCGAGACGATGAAGAGTGCAGTGTCCCACCTCGAACCCTTCATGGAGAAGGCGGACCAGGGCGGTCGCGGTCGCATCGTGCTCGCCACCGTGAAGGGCGACGTCCACGACATCGGCAAGAACCTCGTCGACATCATCCTGACCAACAACGGCTACGAGGTCATCAACCTCGGCATCAAGGTTGGTATCAACGAGATGATCCAGGCGGTGCAGGAACACCAGGCCGACGCCCTCGGCATGAGTGGCCTGCTGGTGAAATCCACGCTCATTATGCGCGAGAACCTCGAAATCTTGAACCAACAGGGACTCTCCGACCTCCCCGTTCTCTTGGGCGGGGCCGCCCTCACGCGTACGTACGTTGAGCGCGACCTGCGTGAGGTCTATGACGGCCGCGTCTTTTACGGCAAAGATGCCTTCGAGGGACTGCGCGTACTGGACCGCTTGCATGAACTCAAGAGCACCGGCGAGGTGGACGAGGCCTTCGGCCGCGAACTCTCCGAACGGCAGGTGTACCGATCGGTCCGTGGGTCCAGCGGTGACGCACCCGACGATCTCCCGGTCCGTAGTCCTGAGGTGGAGTCCGACAACCCCCTCTTCGCGCCACCCTTCATCGGTTCGCGCGTGGCCAAGGGTATGTCCATTGACGACATCGCCGGCTTCTTGAACCTCACGGCCCTCTTCCGTAACCAGTGGGGCTACCGACCCGAGGGTGACGAGGACGACAACGCCTTCAAGGAGCGTGTCAGCGCCGAACTGCGTGAGCAGTTGGCCCTCGCGAAGGAAGACGACCTCCTCATGCCCCAGGTCGTTTACGGACACTTCCCCGCCGCCGCCGACGGAGACGACCTCGTCATCTTCACCGACGACACCCGCACCACCGAACGCACTCGTTTCCACTTCCCCCGTCAACACAAGGACCCACATCTCTGCATCGCGGACTTCTTCCGCAGTGTGGATTCGCCCGACAAGGACTACGCGAGTTTCATGTTGGTCACCATGGGGCCACGCGTCTCCGAGCGCGCCGCTGAACTCTTCGCGGGGGGTCGCTACACCGACTACGTCAAGTTGCACGGACTCGGCGTCGAGATGGCCGAGGCCTTGGCTGAAATGTGGCACATGCGTATTCGCGAAGAACTCGGCTACGTGGCAGAAGACGGCCCGACACTGTTCGGACTCTTCCGACAGCAGTACCGGGGCGGACGTTACTCGTGGGGTTACCCCGCGTGCCCGGACCTGACCGACAACGCCAAGGTGGCCGAGCTCCTGGAAGCGAGTCGTATTGGCGTGGAAGTCTCCGAAGGCTTCCAGTTGCACCCCGAGCAGACCACCGACGCCATCATCTGCCACCACCCCAAGGCCAAATACTTCGTCGCCTAATGGTGCACGTCAGCATTGCCTCGGCGGATCAGTGGGAGGACGTTCGCGACGTTCGCCTGCGCGCCTTGACCGCCGATCCCGATGCCTTTGGTGCCACGTTGGCCCAGGAGTCTGCCTTCGGCCCTGATGATTGGCGAGCATTTATCGACAGTTGTTACGTGCTCGTGGCGCGAGTGAATGGCGTCATTGGCGCCATGATCACCGTGGACACCACGCGACACGACGGTGGCACCGACGCGTGGCTTGGTGGTCTCTGGGTCGATCCGACGTATCGCAGTCAGGGGTTGTTTCGTGCGCTCATTGCCTTCATCGATGCGCACGCGGCGACGCACCAGTGGCGGTCACTCGCCCTCGGCGTCTTCGTCGAGAACGTCGCCGCACGGGCAGTCTTTCGGGCCGTGGGCTTTACCGAGTACGGCGATGCCGAAGAAAGCTGGAAGCGGCCGCCACTGATGTTCCAGCGTATGGTTCGCTGGCCCGATCGAACCAGCCTGGACTAGACAACTGCGCTAACGACGAGTCGGCATGGCCAACGGCGTCGCGTCGCTCAATGCCTCACGAGCGTGGTAGCTCGAGCGCGTGAGGGGTGACGACTGCACGTGCGCCAGGCCTAAGGCACGACCGCGTGCCGCCAAGTCCTCGAACTCAGCGGGTTCCCAGTAACGAGATACCGGCAAGTGCTTGGCCGTCGGGCGGAGGTACTGACCAATGGTCGCAATCGAGACACCGGCCGCCGCGAGGTCCGCCAACGTCTCTTCGACTTCCTCGGGCGTTTCGCCAAGGCCCACCATCAGTCCCGACTTCGCCGTCAGCCCCGCGGCCACTGAGCGGGCGAGTACCGTGAGCGAGCGGTGATATGCCGCCGATGGGCGCACCGCACGCTGCAGACGCGCCACCGTTTCGATGTTGTGGTTCATGACGTCAGGTCGTGCATCAATAATGAGTTGCAACGCCGAGACGTCACCCTTGAGGTCGGAAATAAGGACCTCAACGTTGGTCTCGGGTGAACGACGACGAATCGCGTAAATAGTTTCGGCAATGGCGCCAGCCCCACCGTCGGCCAGGTCATCACGCGCCACGCAGGTCACGACCGCGTGTTTGAGGCCCAGGCGAACCACGGCTTCAGCCACGCGCTCGGGCTCGGTGGGGTCGAGCGGCATGGGCTTACGGGTATCGATCAGACAGAATCCGCAGGCACGGGTGCAGCGCTCACCATTCACCATGAAGGTAGCGGTGCCATCCGACCAGCATTCGAAGATGTTGGGGCATCCGGCTTCTTCACACACCGTCACCAGTCGTAGGTCTTCGGTCAGGGTGCGCAACGACTGATACTCCTGGCCCATGTGGGCCGGGATACGCAGCCACTCGGGCTTGCGGGTATTGATGGGCAGCGCCTCATCGGGGTTCACGCCCGCCTTACGCAAGCGTCGAATCAGTGGTCGTTCCTCCGACGTCGTGGCGACCGAGCGGTCGACGCGGGCTACGCGTTCCTCGCCACCGATGCGCTTGGCGAGTTCTTGACCGAGCAGCTCCTCGACTTCGAGGTAGTCAACGACGAGACCGAGCGAGGTGAGTGACCCCACGGGCTTATCCGGGATACCGCAGGGCACGATGGCCTCGAAGGCCGTCATGTCAGTCGTGACGTTCAGCGCGAGACCGTGCAGGGTGCGGCGCAGTCCTTGGCGATTGCGCTTGGTGCGCACGCCCACGGCGGCAATCTTGACAGGACCTGCTTCGAGGTGCGCCCAGACGCCGGGATAGTCCTCGAGTCGACCAACGTCACCCAAGACACGATCAGTGTCCAGCATGGTGACGGTGGCGATAATGGCATCTTCCATCATCGTCACGTGGTCCTTGCCCGCCGAGGGGTCGTCGGGCACCGTAATGACGGGCCAGGCGACAATCTGTCCTGGTCCGTGATACGTCACGTCACCACCACGGTCGGCGTCAACCACGTCGGCGTCGAGGGATGCGGGATCGACCTTGAAACTGTCCGCGCTGGTGCGGATCCCCTTGGTGTAGGTGGGCGGGTGCTCCATGATCATGATGTAGTCGTCGCTCGACTGCATCAAGGCACGTTGCAGGTCATTGGCTTCCGCGAACGAGACGCGGCCCAAATGACGGCGCCGCAACATTTAGCGCTCGCTTGCGATGTCGAGGCCGCTCAGCAGTTCGCCAACACGCTCGAGGTACTGCGCCGCACCAACGGCGTCGCACACACGGTGGTCAAAGGACAAGCCAATGACAACGCGTCGACCAACACGCACGACAGGTGTTTCGCCCGATGCGTCAACGACGGGGACCTGGCGTACTGCGCCAATGCTCAAGACCGCCACCTGGGGTTGGATGAGAATTGGCACGCTCAGCAGCGTGGTGTCACTCGGTGCACCGGCGACGCTGAAGGTACCGCCCATGAGGTCATCGGTGGTGAGCTGACGAGTGTCGAGACGCTCGTCGAGTTCAACAACGCGGCGAGCCAGCGAACGGAGCGTGAGGCCGGCCGCGGCGTGCACCACGGGGATCAACATGCCGTCGTCGGCGACGTGACGCGCCACACCGACGTTCACGGTGCGCTGCAGGACGAGTTCATCGTCGAGGAAGTACGCGTTCAGGTGCTCGAACTCCGACAGGGCACGCACACCAGCCAGCGTCACGAGGACTTCTGGAGTAATGGCGTAGCCGTCTGAGGTCTCGCCACCGGCGGCAGCAACCGCGTCGAAGATGCTGGCGTCGATTTCGATGGCGACGTAACCGTGCGGGATCGACTGCGCGGCGACACTCATGTGTGCACCCATGCGGCGCTGACCATTGCTCAGCGGTCGAACGATGGATTCCGTTGGCCCCATGGCCACGGCCCGCTCGGCGTCACGGCGCGTAATTGCGCCGCCAGGACCAGTGCCAGACACGGTCGATGCCTCAACGCCACCATCGGCGAGGATGCGGCGTACGACGGGTGAGACGACCACGCCAGCCGCACCAGTGGCGGTTAGCGCCTTGGCGACGGGTGCCGTTGTCGCAGCGGGCGTCGCCGCAGGAGTGGCGGTGCTGGCGTCGGGGGCGGTGCTGGGTGTGCCGGACTCGTCAATAATGCACACCACGGCGCCGGTCTGCACCGTGTCGCCTTCGGCCGCCAGAATCTTGACCAGAACACCCGAGGCTGGCGCGGGCATCTCTGAGTCAACCTTGTCGGTTGAGACCTCAAAGAGCGCTTCGTCGCGTGCGACGGCGTCGCCCACCTTCTTGAACCATTGCGTAATGATTCCTTCGGTGACCGACTCACCCAGCGACGGAAGCGTTACCTCAGCCAACGTGGATGCCTCGACCAGCTAGGGCCAACAACGTCTCACCGAAGGTTTCCGACAGCGAGGGGTGTGGCTGGATAAGTGCGGCGGCTTCTTCCGCCGTTGCTTCCCAGTTGACGGCGTAGTAGCCGGCACCGAGCTGCTCGGTGACCCATGGCCCAGCCATGTGGACACCCAGAATCTGGCCGGCGGTGCCGTCGGCACGCTTCTCAGCGATGATCTTGACTACACCGTCGGTCTCGCCAATGATCTGCGCACGGCTGTTGCCGCCGAAGGGGTCCTTCTTCACGACGACGTCGTAGCCGCGCTCCTTCGCTGCTGCCTCGGTGAGGCCACAGAAGGCAACTTCGGGGTTCGAGTAGATGGCCCATGGGACGCGGTCGTAGTCAACGGGGACGACGTCTTCACCCAGGATGGTCTTGACAGCAACCACGGCCTCCGCGAAACCTACGTGGGCGAGTTGCGGCGTACCGGCAACGACGTCGCCAACGGCGAAGACGTTGGGGTTCGCGGTGCGCATGTACCCGTCGGCCACCACGAAGCCACGCTCGTTGATCTCAACGCCCGTGCCTTCGCCCAGGAGCCCTTCGGTACGAGGACGACGGCCAACCGAAACAACCACCATGTCGACGGTGACGTCATCAGCGCCATCGAGCGTGATGGTCGTGCCGGTCTTTGAAGGCTTGTGGCCGGTGATCTTGGCGTCGGTCACAATGTCGATGCCGCGCTTCTTGAAGGCGCGCTGCACGACGGTGGCAACTTCGGTGTCGCATCCGGCCAGAATCGAGGGCAGACCTTCGAGGATGGTCACCTTGGTGCCCATGTCCGAGAGCATGGAAGCGAACTCGCACCCAATGGCACCACCACCGATGACGGCGGCCGTCGTGGGGAGGTGCGAGAGGCCGAGGAACTCGTCCGAGGTGAGCACGATGGTGCCGTCAACGTCGAAGCCAGGCAGCGTGCGCGGCACGGATCCGGCGGCGATGATGACGTTGGTACCCTGCGCGACGACGCCGGCGTCAGCGCCGTCAAGGATCGTGACGGTCTGGTTCGCGTCGAGACGACCGGTACCTTCGAAGATGGTGACCTTGCGACCCTTCAAGAGGCCCGAGACGCCCTTGTGGAGCTTGTCGACGATGTCGGTCTTGCGAGCCTGGCTCACGGCGAAGTCAACCGACACAGGGCCGGCAGTGATGCCGAAGGCACCAGCGTGCTCGAGGGTGCGACGGACGTGGGCGGTCTCGAGGAACTCCTTGGCGGGAACGCAACCACGGTGGAGGCAGGTGCCACCAACCTTGTCACGCTCAACCAGCGCAACGTTCAAACCGGCAGCGGCGGCGTAGAGGGCGGCGGCGTAACCACCGGGGCCACCACCAATAACAACAACATCGAACTTTTGGATCTCGTTTGCCACGAAATGTCCCTTCGCTTATGACTTTCCTGTCGAGAAATCCTACCGCCGTCGCACGAAATGCGACCGAAAATCACTAACTAGTCTGTCCATACTGACTATCAGCGGCAGTGGTAGCGAGCAGGTCTACGAAATCGTTGCCCTTGTCGCCGGAATGGCCCTTTACCCACGTAAATACGACGTTTCGGCCGCTCTCGAGCACCAGGGTAAACAGCTCCTCCCAGAGGTCTCGGTTGGCCACTGGTTCACCCTTGGAGTTCTTCCACCCACGCTTCTTCCAGCCCACGTGCCACTTATCGTGGAAACACTTGATGACGTAGGTCGAGTCGGAGACGATTTCAACGGGATCGTCGTCACAGGCGCGCAATGCCTCGATGACGGCTTTGATTTCCATACGCTGGTTCGTCGTGTGCGCTTCGGCTCCCGAGCCGTAGTGCTCCTTCGACGAGGCCCACGCCCACCCACCAGGACCAGGATTGCCGCGGCATGCGCCGTCGGTATAGATCTTTCTCACAGTTGTCGCGTGAGCCACGCGTCGGGGTCAGCGCTGTAGCGCGTCACCGACGCCGGAAGATCGCCACGCAACACCTGTCCGAGGGTCACGTGTTCGAGCACTTCGCGCAGGGCGGCTCGTACCGCCACCCACACGTCACGCAGGTGGGCCGCTTCGCCCTCGTAGTTCAGCGTTTCGGGGCGCATGCCGCGCACGCCTGCTAAGGGGCCAGAGACGACGCGCAAGATGTCGGCGATCATGATCTCGTCGGGGTCCTTGGCGAGGCGAAAGCCACCCTCGGGGCCACGCTGTGAGTTCACGAGTCCACCACGTCGTAGGTCCGACATAATCGCGCCGAGAAACTTGGCCGGTAATTCTTGATCGTTGGCGAGATGTTCGGCGCTCACGGAGTGGTCACTCGCGGCGAGGCACAACAGCGCACGAATCGCGTACTCAGCTTTGGCGGGAATCTGCATATATCTATTCTGCCAGTTCTCTATCGAAAATGTGGGGAGTTCTCAGCCTAAGGTAAACAACGTGTTTACCGTAACGAATCGCTCGTTGTATCTCTGCGTTGGTGCCCGTGACGATATGGCCACGTTCCTGCCCGACGTGTTGGCGGGCGGGGTCGACATCGTCCAACTACGAGAAAAGCACCTCGAAGATGACGTTCGCACCACCATGGCGAAGATCATGGCCCCCATTTGCCACGAGGCCGGCGTGCCCTTCATTATGAATGACTCCCCCGAGCTGGCCGCCGCCGTTGGCGCTGATGGCGTGCACGTGGGTCAAGATGACGTCAGTGTCACCCACTGTCGCGAAATCTTGGGTCCCGACGCCATCATCGGACTCTCCACGCACGCGACGGCCGAGTTCACCCAGGGACTCACCGAGCCGGTGAGCTATCTGAGTGCCGGACCCATCACGCCCACCCCCACCAAGCCCGGCCGAGCCGGTACGGGGGTTACCTACGCGGTGGAAAGTCAATTGCGGTCGCCGATGCCCGTGTTCGTCACGGGTGGCGTGACCGACGAGAACGTTGGTGATCTCGTCCGCGTCGGACTCCGTCACTTTGTGGTGGTGCGTTACCTGACGGAGGCTTCCGATCCGCTCAATGCCGCACGGCGACTTCGCGCCGCGTACGACGCTGCGTTAGCGGAGTCGGTCTAGCCACCCCAGCAGTGTCGCCACCATGCGAGGGTCGGCGCGGAGTTGGTGACCGGCACTTTGAATGATGCGTAGTTCGGCACGGCCATCGGCGGCGGCCACGAGTTCACGGGCCTCACTCGGTGGAACTTCCATGTCATCGGAGCCGTTGCCAATTAGGAGGCGGCGCGGCGGAATCGTCGCGATGGAAGCGAGTGGGTGCAGCACCCGGAGCTGATCGAAGAGCGCAATGGGGTCCGGCAAGTCCGCGGGGTCTTGGACCACGCCCGCATCCTGCACCGCCTGGTGAAAGGCCTCAGGATTCTTGGCCCAGCGATCGAGGTGCGCCGGGGTCGCGAAGGTGGCGACGCCACGAATTCGGTCATTGGACGCGGCCTGTTCGAGCGCGAGCGCTCCACCAAAGCCGAAGGCGGCGAGGGCAATCGTCGAACTGGTGGCCTCGGAATGGTCAACGATGGTGGCCAGGTCTCGTCGCCAGCGTTCCGGACTAAATGTCCCAACGCTGGAACCCACACCGGTCAAGGTGCCCGTGACGACGGTCCATCCTGACTCGGCGGCGAGGTGTTCAGCCAGTTCCGGGAGCAGCGTTGCGGCCTGGCGACCCATGCCTCGAGAACGAGGAAGGCCGTGCACCAAGATCAGCGTGTGCACCGCGTCGGTACGACCCGACGGACGAGCAATTCGGACATCGAGCACGCTGTCGTGGCTGGGAAGTTGAACGAGTTCGAGCATGACTGCTGTACAGACTAGGGCTCTGAACCATCGAGGCGGTGTCGCCGGTAGGCTAGAACCGTGACTACTCCCCTCTTTGAGCTCCAGAATTTGCACGTTTCCGCCGAGGACACGCCAATCTTGCGCGGCGTCGACCTCGTCGTGAATGAGGGCGAAGTACACGCACTCATGGGGCCCAACGGTGCCGGCAAGTCCACCCTGGCGAGCGTCATCATGGGCCACCCTGGCTACACGGTCACCGGCGGCAAGATTCTCTTCCGTGGTGAAGACATCGCCGACTGGGATCCCGACGAGCGCGCCCGCGCCGGCATCTTCCTCGCCTTCCAATACCCCGAAGCCATCAGTGGCGTCTCGGTCGTCCAGTTCCTGCGCCAAGCCATTGCGGCGCGTCGGGGGCTTGATGAGTTGAGCGTGCTCGAAGTACGCCTCGACTTAATGGAATGGATGGACCGATTGGGCATGGACCCCGCCTTCGCCGAACGTCACTTGAACGAGGGATTCTCCGGTGGTGAGCGCAAGCGCAACGAGGTGCTCCAAATGGCTCTTCTGACACCCGCGCTCGCGTTGCTCGATGAGACGGACTCCGGTCTGGACATTGACGCTCTGCGCATTGTCGCCCAAGGTGTGCGCACCGTTCGCGAAGGCCAGCCCAACATGGGCGTGGTCGTCGTGACCCACTACGTCAAGCTCTTGGACGAGATTCAGCCCGATCAGGTGCACGTGTTGATTGACGGACGTATCGAGCGCTCCGGCGACGCCTCACTGGCCCAGGACATCGAAGCGCACGGCTACGACCACTTGCGCGCCAACGCCTAATGTCAAACTACGACCCTCGTGCGGTACGCGGCGAAACACCGCTCCTCACCCGGCTCGTGCACGACAGGCCCATCACTTACCTCGACACCGGTGCGACCTCGCTGACGCCCCAGCGCGTGCTGGACGCAATGCAGACCTACTACGAGCGCTCGCACGCCAACGTTCACCGCGGCGTGTACGTGACGGCCGCCGAGGCCACCCAGTACTACGAAGACGCGCGCGCGGACGTTGCGCGTTTTATTAACGCCCCCGGCGGCGCCAAGGAAATCGTCTTTACGAAGAACGCCACGGAATCGTTCAACCTCATTGCCCGATCCTGGGGCGAGGCCTTCTTAGGCGAAGGTGACGTGGTACTCCTCACCGAGATGGAACATCACGCCAACATTGTGCCGTGGTTCCAGCTCCGTGAGCGTCGTGGCATCGAGGTGCGCTTTATTCCCGTTACCGACGACTTCCGCCTCGACCTGTCGAACCTCGACGAGCTCCTCGTTGGCGTAAAGCTGGTATCGGTCACCGCCATGTCGAATGTGCTCGGCACGATTAATCCGATCGCCGAACTCGCCCAGCGTGCGCACGCCGCCGGCGCAGTAATTGCCGTTGACGGTGCCCAGTCCGTGGCGCACTCGGTCACCAACGTGACCGGCTTAGACATTGACTTCTTCTGCTTCTCCGCGCACAAAATGCTCGGCCCAACGGGCATTGGTGTCTTGTGGGCTCGACACGAACTCTTAAACGCCATGCCACCCTTCCTCGGTGGTGGCGGGATGATCGGTGACGTCAACACCAATGGTTTCACCTGCGCTGACGTCCCGGCCAAGTTCGAAGCGGGTACGCCGCCCATTGCGGAAGCCGTGGGACTGGGCGCCGCCGTTCGCTACCTCGAGCACCTCGGCATGGAGAACATCGCCGCGCACGAGCACGCCTTGACGCACGACGCGCTGACCCGCCTCACCGACACCTTCAGCGGACGGGTACGCATCATCGGCCCCGCGACCATGTTGGACCGCGGTTCGGTCATCTCCATGGACGTTGAGGGCGTGCACCCGCACGACGTCAGCCAGGTACTCGACCAGCACGGCGTGTGCATCCGGCCCGGCCACCACTGCTGCAAGCCCCTCATGAAGCGGTTCGGCCTCGCCGCCACTGCTCGGGTATCCTTTGGTCCCTACTCATTGGTGAGCGACACCGACGTGTTGCTCGAAGCCCTCACCGACGCGATTGCGATGTTTGGATAACCATGTCGAACCTTGACGACCTCTACCGCGAAATCATTCTCGACCACTACCGCACGCCTCGTAATCGTGGCGAGTTGGTCAGCCCGCCGGCCGTTCGGGCCGAAGGCTTCAATCCTCTCTGTGGCGACGAGATCACGGTGTACATCGATGTGGTCGACGGCATCGTCAATGACATCAAGCTGACCGGACAAGGATGTTCCATTTCCCAGGCGTCTTCCTCACTTATGAGTGCGGCGGTCAAGGGGAAGTCGCTGGAAGCGGTGCGCGCCACTATCCACACCTTTAAGCAGCTCATGGGGCTCGAAGAAGCGGGTGATGCTCCGATGCCCAGTGTGCGTGAGCTCGGAGAACTCGCCGCGCTCAGTGGCGTCGTGCAGTTCCCTGTGCGCATCAAGTGCGCCACCTTGGCCTGGAATACCCTGAGCCAAGCCCTCGCCGAACTCTAAGAGGTTTTCAACAGGGGTAGGGGTCGAAGTATTGGTCGCCCTCGACTGGCTGCGTCGTGGTGGTTGTCGGCGCAGCGTGTGTTGCTCCCGTGCCCGCGGCCGCACCGGTCGTTGTCTTGGTCACGACTGGCGCCACCGTCGTGGTAGTCGTGATAACGGGTGGCATCGGCGTAGCGCCGCTGACGTTCGGTGGCGGTGCCGTGGGTCGCAGCAACTGGTTGCCGAAAATCTTGACGAGTTGCTCTTGGGCACTGGGTTCGTTCACGTACAAAACGTCACCGAGGGCGGCACTCTGTCCCGGTGCGGTCGCCAGAGTGTAGTAACTCATGGCGTTGGCATTCATGCCGTGGAACTTGTAGGCCAGGGCCAGCAGATCGTTCAGGGAGAAATTTGAGTCCAGCGAAATACCCTGGGGCAACTTCGCCAGCAAGTTGTTGATGGTCAGAGGGTTCCACATGGTCTTAGCCTGGTTAATAAAGGCTTTGATGAACTCGTCTTGACGATAGATGCGTCCGTAGTCAGAGGTCACGTCGTAATTCCACTGGCCGTTCTGATACCAGTAATAGTGACGTGAACGAGTCAACGCCAAGGCTTGGGCATTGGTGATGAGGTGACAACCCGCGGTCGGAACCTTGAGGTTCGACATCGGGTCGTGCGCGGGGTAGGGGAAGTACATGTGCACGCCGCCGATGGCGTCCGCGGCATTCACCAGTCCAGCAAAACTCACGACAATGGTGTGCGCGATCGGGATCCCTAAGTTGGCGGTTATCGTCTGGGCCACCAGTGCGGGGCCGTTTCCGAAGTTCACATTCAGACGATTGAATCGACCGTACGTCGCCTGGTTCGCGAGCAACGTCATAATCGTGTCTCGCGGAATCGACAGCACGGTGATCGTCTGGTGAATGGGGTCAACGTGCATGATCTTGACCACGTCCGAACGCTGACCCGAGACCGAGTTCGCACCCGTCGTCGCGGCCAAGGAGCCGGTGAGGCCAACGCGGGAGTCTGAGCCGATTTCTAGAATATTGAAGGGCTGGCCTCCGAGCTGGGCAACTTCACCAGCGGACGAGAATTTGTGAATCTTGGAGAATTCGTACTGGGCGTAGAGGTAGCCACCGCCCACGAAGCCACCGCCCAGGAGTGCAATTACGAGGGCTCCAATAACCCCACGGCGAATCCAGGGGTTACGCTGCGGTGTCGCGTGGCGACCCTTTACCGGCCGCTTGCCATCTTTGGCGTCAATCGCCGCTCCGAGCGCCGCGAGACGGTCGCCGTTGGCAATGGTGCGTCGGCTTCGTGGTCTCGATGCGTCGTCGGGGGTGCGAGAGGTCATTGTTCCACGCTACCAATTGAGCATAAGAAATCGATAACTTACGCGGTTGGACGGAATGGTTCGTAACCATCTCGCTCAAGAATTGCCGATAGTTCGGGACCACCGGTGGCCACAACGCGTCCGTCGGTCACGACGTGAATCATGGTCGGGGTGAGTTCCTGCAGCAAACGACTGAAGTGCGTTACCGCTAACACGCCACAGCCCCACTCCGTCGTCGCCGCCTGCAGTCGACGGGCAACAGCACCAAGAGCGTCAACGTCCAGACCCGAGTCAATCTCGTCCAGCATGGCGAACTGCGGGCGCAGAATTCCGATCTGGACCATTTCAGCGCGCTTGCGCTCACCGCCGGAAAGGTCAACGTTCATAAATCGGTCGAGGAGTTCGGGCTTCAAGTCCACGAGTTCGGCTTCGTGACGAATACGTGCGGGGAGGTTGTCGGGACTTGCACCAGCGGCCACGAACACGTCGCGGGGACGAACGCCAGGAACTTCCATCGGGTGTTGCAAGGCCAGCATCAAACCGTGGCGAGCGCGTTCCGATGGCGGCAGGGCCAGAATGTCGACACCGTCAATCGTGACGGCACCGTCGAGCACCTTGTAGCCGGGGTGGCCGGCCAGCGCGTGGGCCAAGGTCGACTTACCCGAACCGTTCGGTCCCATAATGACGTGCACCTCACCCGACTGCATGGAGAGGTCAAAGCCCTTAAGGACTTCTTTGCCGGCGACCGATACGCGGAGGCCTTGGATCTGCAGGGTCGAGGTCATGGCACCACCACTTCGTAGGTTCCGTTCACGTTGACGACCTCGTAAGTCGCGACGGGACGGGTTGCGGGAAAGGTCTTGGGATCGCCAGTTTCCAGATCGAAATAGGCGCCGTGGCGCACGCACTCGATGGTCTTGGCGGTGACGTCCACGTCACCCTCGGAGAGGGCAAAATCTTCGTGACTGCAGCGGTCGTCGAGTACGTACAGCGAGTCTTCAATACGAATGACGACGAGTACCCGTCCGTCCGCGGTCACCGTTTTGGGAATTCCGTTGGTGAATGCATCCAGGGTGCCGAGAATCACGGTACTCATGGCGTCACCACGTTCACGTTGGCCAAGGTGTCGCGAAGATCGTCCTCGACGACGCCCGACAATGCAGCAGGTAGCGATGACAGCATCTCGTAGAAGAAGCCCTGAATCATCAACCGCTCCGCGTCGTGACGCGACACACCACGTGACTCGAGGTACCAGCGCTGGAGTTCATCAAGTGGACCAACGCTTGAGGCGTGAGCACACATGACGTCGTTCTCGCGAATGTCGAGGTTGGGCACGCTGTCGGCGTGGGCGTGAGGTGACAACAGCAGGTTGTGGTTCGTCTGTCGAGCGTCGGTGCGCTTGGCACCCTTCTCGATTTCGATGAGTCCCGTGTAAATGCTGCGGGCGTTGTCGGCGACTGCCCCCTTCGACAGCAACGTCGAGGTGGAGCGACCAATGATGTGGAACTGGCGGGTACGGAAGTCGTGCACTTGCTCACCAGCGCCCAAGAACGTCGTGCGCAGTTCGTTCGCGGCGCCCGTTCCCAGAATGTGTGCGTCGTTCCGCGACCGGTTGTAGCCACCACCAATACTTAGAACCGACTGGTGCATGCGACTGTCACGGTGCAAGAAGGCGGTGGATCGAGCAACGTGCCACGCCGAGGTAGCCAGACGCTGGTAAGTCGTCATGTGCAGCGAGGCGTTGTCGCCAATCTGGAAGTCCGTAAGCGGCACGACGAGGGCATCCGCCCCGCCATCCAGGTACTCCACCACGGACAGAGAGCTCGAACGTCCCAGTTCAATCCGCATCTGGGGGAACGAGGAGCGGGCCGTGGTACTCGAGAGAATCAAGACGGGCTCAGTGATCGTGGCGTTGTCGGCGACCCGCAAGACCACAGGATTTGGGGTCAGTGCGCAGTTGAGGAGGGCGAAGGCGTCACCGGCGTAACGGTCGACGACATCGGCCTGTACCCCCGTTTCCTGGGAAATACTCAGACCTTCGGGAGCGTTCTGAATGTCCGTGATAATACCGTTTACCAAGGTAACGATGGTGCCGGCACGCTCGGCGAGGGCTAGTGCGAAGGGGGTTGCGGGCGACGCGGCCGCTGGCGCATCAAGGCTGTACGCGTCAAGAGTGAACTTGTTGAGCGGGGCGTAACGCCACACCTCATCGGACGTCGTGGGCAGCCCCACGGTGGTGAAGGCCTGCCACGCGTGGCGGCGAACCTCATCGGGGTGGGCGGCCACGTGGGCGTTGGCAGTCTCGGTGAAGGTACTCATATCGGTCTGGTTCAGTGTAATGGGCGCGCCCAAATCTTCCAGCGCTAGCGGCGCCAGAAGCGCCAGCCACGACGTTGCGGGGGCGTTGCGTCACCAAGTTGACGTCGACGCTCTTCCACCAACTCCGGGGCCACGGACTCGACGATTTCACTCGCCATGCGCAAGACGTCTCGTCGATCCTCAATCGGAATCTCGGAGGCGGGTTCGGGTTCGGGGGCCGGCCGACGGGCGAGCGAGCCGTGCTGCCAGCCGACATCGGCGAATCGAGGTTCAAATGTCATGCAGTCAGCGGGGCAGTCCCAGGGTTGGTCGGGCGCATTCCCGAGCACGCAAAACCTCGCCACTTCGCCCGAAGCGTAGGTGCGACTTTGGTAGTGCTTGCATTCTTCGCGCATGGCCATGCCTCTATTGTGCCACCTACCCGTGACGTAGTCTTCAGACGTGGTCAGTGTCCGCCTTACGCACGAGCGACTCGATACTCGTGGCGTGCGAGAAGCTGCGGCGCTTTCGGCGCGCGCCTGCCGTAACGATCCCTTTTTCGCCTACGTCTACGCCACTGCACCGTATCGGGAACGTTCGATCGAGAATCTCCATCGGGCGGTCTTTGCGCCACGCAGTGTGATGCGACGAACCGTCGTGGCCCGAGATCTGGACGGCGTCATAGTGGGCGTGGCGCTCTGGGTGGCGCCGGGCGGCTTTCCACCATCTCTGACCGAACAACTCCGACAGACACCGAGGAACGTTCTGGCCCTTCGCGGGCACCGAGGCGCCCTCGCCCGCGGCATGTCGTATCAGCACCAGGTCCTCGCCTCGCACCCTCGTGAAGCGCACTGGTATCTGTGGTCGCTCACGGTTGACCCGTCGGTCCAGGGTCACGGGATCGGCACACAACTCGTCGTCGAAGGGCTGCAGGTTGCCGACCACGACCACGTGGGTGTGCACTTAGAGACGCAGAATCCCGACAATCTCGGGTTCTATGAACGATTCGGTTTTACGCGGAGCCACGTCGTGCAGCCATTACCGACCGCGCCGCCGCTCTTCGCCATGTGGCGAAACGCCCACTAACCGATTGAGCCTTCCATCTGCAGCTCGATGAGGCGCGACCACTCCACCGCGTACTCCATCGGCAGGGTGCGCGTCACGGGCTCAATGAAGCCGTTCACGATCATGCCCATGGCCTGACTTTCGGTGAGTCCACGACTCATGAGGTAGAAGAGTTGGTCGTCGCCGATCTTGGAGACGGTGGCTTCGTGACCAATGGAGGCGTCTTGTTCACCGACCTCCATGTAGGGCTTCGTCTCCGAAATTGACTGCTCGTCGAGGAGCAGTGCGTCACAGCGCACGAAGCTCTTGGCGCCGGTTGCACCCTCTTCCACCTTGACGAGTCCGCGATAGGTGGTGAGGCCGCCGTCCTTCGAGATTGACTTCGAGACGATGGTCGAGGTGGTCTCAGGCGCACAGTGCACCATCTTCGCGCCCGCATCCTGGATCTGACCAGGACCGGCGTAGGCGACGGAGAGCACTTCACCCGACGCCTTGGGGCCCATGAGGTACACCGACGGATACTTCATCGTCAGGCGTGAACCGATGTTGCCGTCAATCCACTCCACGTGGGCCTCTTCTTCGGCGCGTGCGCGCTTGGTGACGAGGTTGTAGACGTTGTTGGACCAGTTCTGAATCGTGGTGTAGGTGATACGTGAACCCTTCAGGGCGACGAGTTCCACGACGGCCGAGTGCAGAGAGTCCGTGGAGTACACCGGCGCCGAGCAGCCCTCGACGTAGTGGACCTGGGATCCCTCGTCAGCGATGATGAGCGTGCGCTCGAACTGACCCATGTT
>Ga0007854_10001182_pt1 | contig 16805 bp, 8 predicted proteins | sample CryBogCBH12Aug08_FD_60382 | JGI IMG/M metagenome (GOLD analysis project Ga0007854, IMG submission 60382) | Freshwater microbial communities from Crystal Bog, Wisconsin, USA - CBH12Aug08 | ecosystem: Environmental > Aquatic > Freshwater > Lake | place: Crystal Bog, Wisconsin, USA | collected...
CTCGCAACTTGAATCCAAGTGGCCTAACGAAAAAAGCTGAGCCACCGCCGATTCGCGACGTGAACCGCGATAGCGGAACGGACAGCGCCAACGGCGGTTGGGTCAGCTGTTGGGTATTGCACAGAGAACTGTGGTCGTTGAAACTGGCTTTTCACCACAGAGATTTAGCCCTCGAAAGCTGATTCCAGTCAATGTCAAAACCGTGGGTGACCAGGTTCACTTGGCACGCATCAAGGCCGACCTTTCCCAACAAGAAGTGGCTCAAATGGCGGGAGTTTCAACACGGACAGTGCGAAAGTGGGAACATGGCCATGTTTACCCCACTGAAAATCACTGGCAGATTTTGACGCAGCTTCTGCGCTTGGATTCCCCATTTCCAAAGGACTCAAACCCAACACCAGAGTAGTCTGTTGGCTTTTACACAGTTTTCAATGAAACGAGGGTCGATTCCCTTCACCCGCTCCATTGATAATTAATTATTTGCGAAGAAGTGCAAGTAAACTGCAAGTGATTTAAGGGGTGATAAATATCTTCAGCTTGGAATGGCACTAATCTCGGCGAGCGTCCGCCACACATCGTGTTCACGCCAGAGATTCGGCAACAGGTGAAAGAAATCATCGGCAGCGAAACAAACACGCTCACGAAGGCGCGGAAAATTTTTCGCTTGGTCAGCGACAACATCCCGTGGAACGCTGAGGATGAATACTGCATCATTTCTTATTTCGCCAAGAAAGGTTTTATGGCGCGGCGCGCTGGCAGAGCGGCTACGAACTCAGACCCGGCGACAACAGGGGGATGCACGACTGGTCGGAAACCTATGTCGCGCCGTGGGGTTGGTTGCCGGCCGATGCGTCTTATGGCTTGCAAGAATCCGTCGTCAGGCGCATCGCAGAATTTTACTGCGGCCATCAGGACAGCTACCGCATGGTTGTGAACCTCGACTGTGGCCGCGAACTGTTCCCGCCGAAAACGCTCTGTATTCCGAGCCGGCGAATTTCCAACGCGGCGAGGTGGAGGTGGATGGCAGAAATCTTTAATTCGACGAGTGGGACGCGAAGACCGAAGTGGAGCGGATGCCCTTAAGCAGGTGAAGTTCGCGACACAAAAACGATTTCATCCTTGAAATCATAAAGCATACAGTCTTCTTGAGTGTTCGTTAAATTGGCTTACCGATCTAATGAGGTGTGAAACCGACGGAACATCAGGAAACATCCCCTTGAAAAACAGTTTCCAGCGGCAAATCGGACTTCAAGCCGTGCTCACGAAGCCATTCCGGGTTGTAGAGTTTGGACTGATATTTCAGGCCCGAATCGCAGAGGATAGTGACGATGGTCTGCCCTGAGCCATGTTGCTGCGAGTAGCGAACGGCTCCGGCCAAATTGATGCCCGACGATAATCCCAGAAACAATCCTTCTTCACGCAGCAGTTGGTAGATGATGGTGATCGCGGATTGATCGTTGATGCGATAGGCCTGATCCACGGCGATGCCCTCCAGATTTTTTGTGACGCGAGTCTGGCCGATCCCCTCGGCAACCGAATCGCCGTCAGAGTTTTTTAGTTCGCTGCGGGTGAACCATGACCACATCGCTGCGCCATGCGGATCGGCGCAGGCGATCTTGATTTTGGGATTACGCTCTTTGAGATAGAGACTGTTGCCCGCGAGGGTTCCGCCCGTGCCGACGGCGGAGACAAACGCCGTGATTCCGCCGTTAGTTTGGCGCCAGATTTCCGGGCCGGTGGTGCGGTAATGCGCGAGGCGATTGGCCGTGTTGTCAAATTGATTGACCCAGAACCAACCATTTTGAATCGCCAGTTGTTCGGCCACCCGATTGAAATGCCCCGGATCAGTCGCCGGTTTGTCGGGAACGATATTCACTTCGGCACCAAGGGCGCGGAGCAGTGTGACTTTCTCGGCTGACTGCGTCGCGGGAATGACGATCACGGTGCGATAGCCACGGGCGTTCCCAAGCAACGTCAGACCGATGCCCGTGTTCCCCGCCGTCCCGACAACCATCGTGGTTCCGGGTTTCAATACGCCGCGGGCTTCGGCATCCGAGATGATGCTCAGCGCGGCGCGAGCTTTCACCGAACCGCCGGGATTCATGAACTCCGCCTTGGCGAAAATCTCGGACCCGGTCAATTCGGACAGCCGTCGCAACCGGATCAACGGAGTGTTGCCGATATAACTCTCAATTCCATCACGATGCTCGGGGCTCATAACATTTTTGCCGGCGCAGCCGTTCGTTGAACATTTGAGAAGTCGGTCAAAATAACAACCTAATTTGCTTGGATGAATTTTGTCGGTTGATGAGCCGCCCGCCACGCCGAGTCCGCAAGCTTTTTCAAACGTTCGCCGGCCGCGCGGAGCGTTTCCTCCTTCTTCGCAAAATGAAAACGGATGAAACGGTTTTCCGGTTCGCGAAAGAAACTGGAGCCTGGCACGCCCGCCACGCCGACTTCACGCACGAACCATTCCGCCGCTACGGTGTCGCTGGCAAAACCCAGCGATGAAATATCCAGCAGCACATAATAGGCGCCTTGCGGCTCGGTGAACGGCAATCCGGTTTCGCGCAGGAAACCGAGAAACAGCTCGCGCTTCGCCGAATATAATTTCTTCAGCCCTTCGTAGTAGGCATCCGGCAATTCCAGACCGGCGACCGCCGCTTCTTGCAACGGCGCCGCCGCACCCACCGTCAGGAAGTCATGCACCTTGCGCGCCTGCGCGATGATCGCTGGCGAGGCATGAACATATCCCAAACGCCAACCGGTGATGGAATACGTCTTGGAGAGCGAGTTGCAGGTGATGACGCGATCAAATGCCCCCGGTAACGCAGCCGCATAGACGTGTTCATGAGGTGAATAAACGATGTGCTCGTAAGGCTCGTCCATGATCACAAACGCATCGTGCCGTTCGGCTAGCGCGAGAATCTCCAAAAGTTCGGCCCGCGTAAAAACTTTGCCGGTCGGATTGGATGGATTGCAAACGATGATGGCTTTGGGTTTCTGGGCGAAAGCGCGCGCCAGTTCATCAGCGTCATATCGAAAATCCGGCGCTCGCAGCGGAACGTAGATCGGTTCCGCCCCTGAGAGTATCGCATCGGCGGCATAGTTTTCGTAGAACGGCGAGAACACGATCACCTAGTCCCCCGGATTGCAGGCCGTCATCATCGCGCACATCATCGCCTCCGTGCTGCCGCAGGTGACGACGAGGTGTTGATCGGGATCCACCGACAGTCCGGTGAAACGCGAAATCTTGCGGGCCAGCGCCTGACGAAACCTTGGCGCGCCCCAGGTCACGGCGTATTGATGGAACGGCCCGCGCGTGGCTTGTTCCAGCGCGAGCAGCAATTCCTCCGGCGGATTGAAATCAGGAAAACCCTGCGCGAGGTTGATGGCATTGTGCTGGTTGGCCAGACGCGTCATGCCGCGGATGACCGATTCGGAAAAGGCGGAAAGCTGGTTGGCTGGTTTAGGCATGGGAGCGAAAATTGAATTGGATTGGCGACATGATTCGGCGGCGAGCATTGTGGCAACGCTGCGATGGCGGGTCAAAAACTTCCCAACGTGTGAAACAAAAATGCAGCCTCACGGCAGGACTCAATTTTTAATTTGCGTGGGTTGGTTGGTTCCGCCTGTCGGAAATTTTAGTCGCAAGATGCCGAGCAACTGCCGCGCTTCGGCGTGAGAGGGATCATGGGTCAAGACGCGTTGCAACGCTCCGATGGCTTCCTCGGTATTTCCCAAACGGGCAAGAATGGTTGCAGCGGCGTAGGGAATCCGCGCTTCGGTGGGTGCGATTTTTTCCGCTTGCCGAAGCGCGGCGAGCGCGGCTTCGGGCCGGCCCAAAAGGTTTTGCGCCAGTCCGAGATTATACCAGGCGAGAACATGACGCGGCTCAAGTTTGACAGTAGCGGCGAGTTGCGCGACAGCATTCGTCACGTCACCGATCTCGTTGTAAGCGAGTCCGAGTTGATAGTGAGATTCAGCATCGCCCGGACTCAACTGCACGGCCTGTTCCAAAGTTTTCACCGCATCAGCCGGACGATTCAACGCGCTGAGAACGACGGCGAGACTTTGGTGGAAAGGCGGGGAATACGGATCCCAGTCAACCGCCTTTTGAAAATGTTCGGCGGCGGACGGCAAATCGTTTTGCGCGAAGGCAAAATTTCCTTTGCTCAACTGACCGAGCGGCTGGTCGGCGTTCAGGTCGAGGTAATGATTCAATTCCACTTCGGCGGGAGAATTTGTATCCAGTGTTGCGCGCTGCGACCAGGCGGCGGCGATGCGGACGTTGCGGGCCGGATCGTTCAAGGATTTCTGCAACGCATTCGCGACTTCTGGTGCGCCGACGGCTAGTGCACCTTCCAATGCGCGGGCGGCGGCGGCGCGAACGAGCGTGTTGGTATATTCCAATCCGGTCAACATCACGGCCGTCACTTCCGGCTGCGCGGACCACGGGGCAAGCAGATCCATTTCCACCGCGCGCCAGTAGGGCAAATCCTCCTTCGGCAACAACGCGAGCAAGCCGTTAACCGCCGTCGGCTCGCCCTGTTGAACCGCCGCGATGATTTGCGCGCGTTGCCGGGCCGGTCGTTCCATTTTTTTGCCATACCATTCATCGCAGAATTTAAGTGACCAGTCGGCGTCCTTGTCCTGATGGCAACGGTTGCAAGCGTTGGGAATCCCAAGTTGTTTGGTCAGCAACGGATCGGGACTAGTGAATCCATGATCATGCCGCCAGTGGCGCTGCATGTATGGCGTCTGCGGCATGTGACAGTTCACGCACTCGCCGCCGGATTCCTTCACAGTCTTGGAATTGTATTTCGTCAAATCCACGGTCAGCGGCGTGCCGTTCGTGTCGAAGCCGAAAACTTTGTGGCGGCTGTGCGTCACGGGATTGATCTCCGGCGCGACCTTGCTGCCGACGCTATGACAACGCAGGCAAAGCCAGTTGCCCGGCAAAATGGTTTTGTAAGAATGCGGATTGTGGCAGTCGAGACAGTAAACGCCGCGCGCGTGCATCCGGCTGCTCAAGAACGACGCGTATTCGTAATCCTCGCCGCGAATCTGGCCGTCGGCATAGTAACGCTCGCTCGCATCCACCATCAGCAACTGCGCATGCTCGGAAAAATCATCGCCCGGCTTGAAATCACCGGTAAGCCCCGAGCGCAACGAATGACAGAACGCGCAATTATCCACCGTTTGCTGCCGCGAAAGTTTTTTCAAGGTGGGATCGGCCTTACCGGACTTGCCGTATTGTTTCTGCCACTCGTTGTGCGCCTTCAGCGGCCCGTGACACGCCTCGCAACCGACGGTCATCTCGGCCATCGCGGTGTGATACGTGTCGGTCGTCTCGTCATAATTTTTTCGCAGCCGCGTGTTGTGACATTCGGCGCACATGGAATTCCAGTTCATGCCGCGCCCCGTCCAATGTCCCCACTCCCCCGGCTGACGGTCGTCGTTGCCGTAGGCGTTGAACCACTGGTTGGAATGCGGATCGTAGGACGCCTCCAGGATTTGAAAACGTCCGCCGGGAAAAGGAACCAGATATTGCAGCAGCGGATCGTTGCCGATCACGCGGGCGACGGTGTGCATCTCCGGCTTGCGCGAAAGCCCTATGGACGTCACGCGGGCAACGCCGTTGCTCCAGCTCGCCGTCGAAGTTTGCGTGCCGTGCTTGAAGGTCTGCGTCGGATCGAACGATTTCCGATCGCGCGATGGTTGCACGAAGCGCTCGGCCTGTCCGTGATTGGAATCTTTCCACAGCGCATATTCCGCCGCGTGACATTCCCGGCAACTTTCCGAGCCGGCGTATTCCGCGAAAACTTTTTTCTCGTCCGGGTAAAATGATTTTTCTACGGCCGTCACCAGCCCATTTGTTTTATCGGGCACCTCGGCGCGGGCCGACGGCGACATCGGGCTCAACAGTCCGGCGGCCAAACCAATGGCAAAAAAAAACGAAGGGAACTGAGAACGGTAAAAACTCAATCGTCGTTCTCTGCTAATCCATGAGACCATCGAGCGATTCATTCCCCTTTGGCTGGGCCTTCTTTCCGCGAGAAGTTTCCATAGTTGCGAACCAGCACCGAAAGTTCACGGCGAGTGGTTTGGTTAGAAGGCTCATCAACGACATTTTTGAGTTCCAACGGATCGTTCACTTCATCGAATAACATCGCCGTGCCGTCCTCAAATTCCGTGTAACGCCAACGCTCGTTGCGCACGCCGATGCCTTGCAGGGTTTTGCCGTTCTCGCTCCAGACAGTGAAGGCCGGATGATTCCACTCGGCCTGCGGGTTCTGGAGCAGCGGCGCTAGGCTGCGACCTTCCAGCCCCTCCGGCAAGGGCAAGCCGCACAACTGCGCCAGAGTCGGGTAAAAATCCAAAGTCTCCACCACGCGCGCGCTGGCCTGGCCATTGCCTTTGGCATCCGGCAGGCGAATGATAAACGGCACGCGCGCGCCCTGCTCAAACAACGATCCGGCCTTGGACCATTTGCCGCGCTCACCGAGTTGATAACCATGATCGCCCCAGAATACGACGATGGTATTGGTGCGCAGATTCAAGCGATCAAGTTCCGCGAGCACGCGACCGATATTTTGATCCACATACGAGCAAGAGGCGAGATAAGCGCGGATAACTTCTTTCGCCGCGTTCGTCGTCGCGTCGCGACCGATGAAAAGGTCGGCATTTTTCGGGCGGATGGAAAGTTTGGGGAAACCCTCCGGGACCGTGGGACGCGGCGCGAAATTCACCGGCAACTGGATCTGATCCAGCGGATACAAATCATAGCAGCTTTGCGGCGCGCTTGGCGGGCTGTGCGGTTTGGCAAAACCGCAGGCGATGAAAAAATTGGTATGCTGATATCTTTCCAACTGCTCAATAGTCTTGTTGGCAACACGATAGTCGTGGTCGGTTTCGCCATTGCCCGCGAGCACGATCCAACTGTCGGAGCGCTTCTCGTTTTGGCCGGTATCGCGGTTGCGCAACTCGACTTCGGGCACCCCCTCCGCCGATTGCACCACGCCATTGGTCAGGCCGATGGCGGTGACACGCGCGGGGTGACGCTCCTTGGCAAGCCGTGCTTTTTTTGAAGTGTTCGTTTCGCTTCCGATTCCGGCGAGCCAGCGGGCTTCGCCGCCATCGTTCCACGCGTCAGTGTCATCAATGCCGTCGTGAAAGATTTTTCCAGAGCGGGCGGTGATGTAACCGTGATCTTTGAACCAGCGCGGCAGCGTCGTGTATTCCGGATGCAAATCGCCGACCCAGGTGCGGTTGCCGAAAACGCCCGTGTGCGTCGGCGCGTGGCCGGTGAGCATGGACGAACGCGACGGACAGCACAGCGGGTATTGCGCGTAGCCGCGCTCGAAGCGGACCCCACTGCGGGCGAGCGCGTCGATGTTCGGCGTCTTGGCTTTGCCGCCAAACGATTCCGGCTCCGCGCGCATGTCGTCGGAAATGATGAACAGCACGTTATATTTCGGCGGCGAAGAAGTCTCACCACGTAATGCATGCGGCGTGGCCAGATTGGACAAGGCCAAAATCCAAAGGAACATCGCGATACCGCGTTTCAATCCGCGTTTCAGAAATGAAAGGGTGAACGGATGATTTGTTTTTTCCTGCATGATTCATGAGGCGGTGGGGGGGATGACTCCACACCCGCCGCCATTAATAATTTTACGGATACACCAACCGATAAAACACCGCGCCTGCCGCCGGGTTTACGGTGATGCTGTTGCTGTTGACCAAGTTTGAATTAGGAACCGTCACCCAATTCGTGCCCAAGCCGCTGCCCGTGGTATTCGTCTGCACCTGCAACCGCCAGCCGGTGTGATCGGCCGGCCAACTCAACGTCAGCACGCCGTTTTGAAAGGTCGAAACCAGATTGGTCGGCGCAGTATTCACCGGATTGAAGCCAGAGAGTAATTGAACACTCCCGTCAATCGCCAGCTTGTTCGTCCAAACGTAACTGATCGACCCGGTCGCATTCGTCTCGGGCAGAGTCACCGTCGCAAAACTGCCGCTGACGGGAACGCTGAACAGTTGGAACCGGCTGCCGGTGATCAGATCGGGGCCGAGATTGGTGACCACAAGCGTGCCGCCTGCGATCACAGACGCCGCCACGAGCGTGTCGTTGGTCGCAGGCGAATTGGTGCGGTTGATCTCAAAAACCGCCGTGCCAGAGAGCGTCACGATGTTCGTCACCGTCAAAGTGCCGATGCCATTTCCCGGACTCAACGTGCCGGAAATATTCACGCTGCCGAGCACGGTGCCGCTGCCCTTCAAGGTCTGGCCTGCACCGACATTCAACTTGCCCGCCGTGAGCGCGGAGACATCCAGCACCGCGCTGCTGCTGCGCAAATCGAACGCGGAAGTGTTCGGGCTGGCGGCGGAATCGTTGGCCAACACCAGCGTGCCGTTGGTCACAGCGGTCACGCCGGAATACGTGTTGGCTCCGGTCAGAATCCAAGCACCCGTGCCATCCTTGATGATGCCGGTGCTGTCGGTGATTGTGCCGTCAAAGTTCGTCGTGGTGTTCAACAAGCCCACGCGCCACGTCGCGGGTTGCGCTCCGCCGGTGCCGGTGGGTCCGAGCTGCAAGGAACTCCCGGCATCACCGGACAATTCGCCGATGGGAATGATTGCTCCAGCGATGAGATTGTAAAAATTGACTCCGCTCGCCAGATGCACTTTCGCATTCGGAAAACCCGCCGCCGTGTTCACGCGCAAATCTTCCGTGCCGCTCGTGGTGGAAATATTCAACGTGCCGTTGAACGCCGGCCAGTTACCGCCAAAGTCGCTGCGGATGTAGCGCGTCGCCACGTTCAGCGTGCCGCTGCCGGTCACCGTGCTGTTGAACGCGCCGCGCGAAGGCAGACGTAGCGTGCCGATCTGATTCGTCGGCACGAAAATTGGATTCGCAAACGTGCCGAAGCCCGGTGCTGAATTGCCGCCGCCGCTATTGCCGCTCAACTGCAACGTGCCGCCGTAGAACGTCACCGACCCGGAGCCGAGCAACGCGTTGTTGGCCGAACCGTTGTTGAGACTCACACCCGCCAGCACGCCGTTGCTCAGAATAGTTCCGCCGCTATAGTTGTTGCCAGGATAAATCGTCTGGGTGCTCGCACCTTGTTTCACGAGAGAAATTTTTCCAGTCGAACTTTCCGCGATCGCACCGTTAAAAGTTCCATTGCCGCCAGAATCATTACCGACGTAAAGCGTATTCGTGCCGCTCGCCGCACTGTTGGTGAGCACGCCCGTGCTGCCCGAAACGAAATTGACGGTCTCGTTGAAGCCGTTCAAATCCAGAGCGCCGTTGAGAATCACTCCACCGATCGAACCAGGAACGGTGCTGGCATCCGGAATTTTTTCCGCCGCGCCCAACTTGACCGTGCCATTGCTGATGGCCGTATCGCCGAGATAATTATTTGCATTGAGTAAGGTCAATGTGCCGGAGCCGGATTTCACCAGCGCGCCGGAACCGCTGACCGGATTCGTCAGGGAAAAAGTTCCGGAACGATTGAGGATCAGCGCCCCGTTATCAACGATCGCCCCGGTGCCAGGAGTTCCACTCGCGCCGCCGGTCCCGAACTGCAACGAACCGGAACTGATGGTGGTCGTCCCGCTGTAAGTGTTGTTGGCCGCGAGCGTCAACGTGCCGCCGCCCTGCTGCGTCAATGTGCCCGTGCCGCTCAACACGCCGGCCACGGTGCGATCGTCCGGCTGCTGAAAAATCAGCACGGCATTGTTCGTGATGTTACCGGACCCGAGCGCGCCAGTGGTGCCGCCGTTGCCCACGTTCACCGTTCCGCCGCTGATAAGCGTGCCGCCGGAATAATCATTCAGCGTCAACACATTCAAAGTGCCCGAGTTGCTCTTGGTCAGTTTTGCCGGGCCCGAAATTTTTCCCGCACCGCCGAACGTGTAATCGCCGGTGGCGTTCACCGTCACCGTCGCCGGTTGTGCGACGCCTGCGAGATTCACGTTAGCATTCCCAGAGGCGCTGTCATCGAACGTCACGAAATCTCCGTTCGTGAACGCCCACGGCGTCGCGGTCTTCAACCAGTTCAGCGAGCCGATCAAATCCCAGTCCGCGCCCGCCCCGCTCCAAGTGATGACATCCGAGGCGTTGTCCACCACGATCAAATCAATCTCGTTGGGCGTGACGTCGCTCAACGTGGCCGCCTTGTTCGCCTGCGAAAATCCCGTGAGCGTCAGATTCGCCGCCGAACCCGCGCCGCTGACAAGCGAACCGGTGTAATCAATCAACTTGTAAACGCCGTTCGTCAACGTGCCGGAGACATTCAACTGCAACGTGCCGCTGGTCAAAGTGAGGTTGCCGTTGATGACCAAGCGGTCTTTCGCCGTGGTCGCGAGGTCGATGGCCAACGTTCCGCCGCTGACCGTCAGATCGCCGTTGCTGACCGTGAGCGTTCCGGCAACGCCGTTGGTGGCCGGAGAGACAATTCCGCCGCTGCTCACCGTGATGCTGCCGTTCACCGTGCCATTGCCCGCCAAAATTTGATTCTGCAACGTCAGCGGACTGCTCACGACGTCGAGTGTCGCGGCATTGCTGACCGTGATGGCCGGGCTGTTGCTCAAGTAGCTGGAAGCACTGAGCGCGAGCGTGCCGCTCCCAACGATGGTGTTGCCCGAAAATTTGTTCGTGCCGTTCAGTGTGAGCGTGCCGCTGCCGAGTTTGGTGAAGCCGCCCACGCCGTTGTTGCCGATGGGATTCGCGAACGTGACGGCATTGCCGCCGTCATCAATCGTCGCACCGCCGGAGTTGAAAGTTAGCGCCCGCACAGAAATATCTTCCGTGTTACCGGGCGCATATTGAAGTGCGCCGCCCGCAAAGCTGAGCGCGCCGCCGCCGAGATTGGCTAGCGTGGAGAAAATGGTCGTGCCGCCATTGAGGTTCAATCCACCCGTGAACGAATTCGTGTTGCCGAGCGTGAGCGTGCCGCTGCCGGATTTGGTGAGCGACGTGCCGCCTGCGATGGCTCCACTGCCGGTGAGCGAATAATTTTTTGCCGCGCTAAATGCCACCGAAGAGGGATTCAGATTCGCGTTCAATGTCACCGTGATGGGCGATGCGCCGCTTTGCGTGTCTTCAAAAACCACCGTGTCACCCAGCCCGGCGGATTGTTGATACGTCGTGCTGGCGCTGGTGGCATCCTTCCAGTTCGCCGTGGTGTTCAAGTCCCACCCGCCGCTGCCCGTCGCCCATTTGAGCGGCTGGTTGTTGGCCGTCACGACCAAATCAACCGAGTTGTTCGCCACGTTGTTGGAAAGATACGCGACCGTGTGCGGCTGAATCGTTCCCAACGAAAGCGCGGCAAAACCGTCGCCACCGAGCGCGAGATATTTGACGAGCGGAAATTGTCCGACCGCGAGACTGCCGAGCACATCCACCTTCACGGAGTTCGTAAGCGAAAGCGCAGTGCCCGTGTTGGTCACAAACAGCGGCGCGGTAGTGGTGCTCAACGCGATGTTGTTGCTGAAATTGAATTGCAAGCGCGCGCCGTTGCCGAGCGAGAGATTGCTCGCCTGCAAAAATCTTCCGTTCGCCGCGTTGACGAGAATGACATTCGTCGCCCCGCTGTAAAAAGTTGTGGGCGCAACGCTCGTTGCTCCGACCGTGCCGATGAAACTGCCGCCGAACACAGTCAAGGGACTGCTGCCAACTGTGCCGCCGCCGGAAATTTGCAGCGAGCCTTCATACACGCGCGTGCCGCCGCTGTGCGACGCCGTCGTCTGGATCTCCACGCGCCCGGCTCCGAGCTTGGCGATGCTCGCCGTGCCCTGCTGCGTGATGGACACGCCAGAGACAAACACTAGCGGGGCCGCGAGATTGTTCTGGAACAACAACAGTTCCTGCGTGCCGGAACTACCGATGCGGAAAAAGCCCGTGCCTGTCACGCGCACTGGCAAACTGCCAGCGTTCGTGGTCACGAGAATCGCATTCGCCGTCAGCGTCTTCGTGTCGGTGTTGAGTTGCCACGAAATGTTGTTCGCGTTCGGCTGGTTCACGCGCACGCCATAGATCACGGCGTTGCCGCTCACACGGAAGCCGTAGGAGCCACCGCTGTCCGTGTTGAAATCGTAAATCTTGTTGATAGCCGTGCCGGAAATGTTCGGCGTGCCGCCGGACGGATTGGACAGATAAACGCCCAAGGTCACACCGCCCACGACGCGCTGACTGCCGTCAATCCCGGCAAAGTCAGTGTCATTCACCGTGCCGTAAACCACCGCTCCATTCTGAAGCAATGCCCCGGCAGCATTGGTCAAAGTGACGTTCGCCGTGCTGTCGGGCAGATTGAATTTTACCGTGCCACCGGTATTTTTTATGAGCGCACCGCCGAGGTTGAGCGTGCGGCCTGACGCGACGCTCCAACTTTGGGGCACGCCGACAACCACGTTATTGCTCAAGGTCAAATCCTGCGTGGCGGCAGAGAGGTCAATCCCGTTCGCGCCATTCGTCAAATTGTTCCCCGCATTAATCTGCACCGGTCCACCTAGGGAATTGATTTTGATGCCGGCCCAGGTTGCATTCACGCCGAGCGCATTCGTCAGTGCGCCGGAAATGTTTGCGCTCCAAACGGCGACATCGCTGGCCGTCGGCACCACGCTGTTGCTCCACGACGAGGCGAGGTTGAGTGCCGTGGCATTATCTGCCTTGAAAATGTTGGATGCACGCGAAGTTAAACTTGGAACGAGCAGCGTGGCAATGGCAACAAATCGCAAGCCGACAGAAACGAGGAAAGCGATGCCGACCTTGGCTCGGAACGTATGGTTGAGAGTAGTTGGCTGAAACGAGCGTTCAGCCTTAATGTGGTGCGTCATATTTCTTTGGTGTTGAATTAAATTTGGTTCACCTCCCTTCGTCGGGTCGGAAAAATTGGTTTTCGATTTCAGCTTTCAATGCGGCGGTTCACAGGCTTTTCACGAAGACATTTTCGATTTTGCCGGTGAAGGCATTGGGGGCGGTGTAATCGCCGATGGATTGATTGCTCGAGCCGATGGTCAGGCCGCGCGCTGGCTGGGTCTGAATCAGGGACGCGTGTCCTTTGGCCACTTCGTTTCCGTTCACCGTGAGCAGCACGTCGCCGTTGGCGGCGAGGGAGGCACCGACTTTTAGGCGTCCGGTGCCCAGCGGTTTCTCGGCGGTGACCGTGGTCAACTCCCGTTGGTTGCGCAGAGCGAACGCAAGTTTGCCGTCTTTCAAATATAACGCGTAGCCGTTGACTCCGGCACCCTGGGCAATGATGACGCCGTTTGTGCCGGCAGATTCAACCTCAGCAGAAATCGCCAACGCGTGCCGCGAAATGCGGGGGGCGGCTTGGGGCGTGACGACATCGCCATTTTTCAACGGCCCGGCGGAGAGATTGGTCGTGATGACTTCCGCAGCGACGACTTGATTGCGGCGGGGTTGGCGATTGGGACGCCACTTGGGTTCGACGAGTTCGGCGTTCCACTTGTTCCAGTTGGCCGCGAGTTCCTTGACCTTCTCGGGATATTTTGCTGCCAGATTATTTTTTTCGCCGATGTCTTCAGCGAGATTATAAAGTTCCGCGCCGTCGGTGGTAACGATGCCATTGCCCCAATTTTCCGCGTTGGCAACGATGCCGGGCGCCTTGACCAATTTCCAATCGCCCTGACGGATCGCCAACTGCCCGCCGAAACGCCAGTAAAGCGCATCGTGTGGCGCAGCATTTTTTTCTCCCCGCAGATACGGCAGCAAGTTGACGCCGTCCAACTTCCAATCCGGTTTCACGTCCACCCCGGCGGCGGCGAGAACCGTCGGCAAGATGTCCAACTGAATGACGGGGCGCTCGTCCACTTTGCCGGCGGGCAGATGGCCTTTCCATTGCGCGATGAACGGCACGCGCACGCCGCCTTCCCACGTCTGCGCTTTGAAGCCGCGCAACGGGCCGTTGCCGGAAGTTGTGGAAGCGGTCGGCCCGCCGTTGTCGCTGATGAAAAACACCAGCGTGTCTTCGTCCTGCCCCAGTTCATGAACCTTGGCCAGCACATTGCCGACGGCGTCATCCAACGCCGAGAGCATTCCCGCAAACGTGTGCCGTTTACGCTCCTCGATGTTCGGGAAGCGAGCGAGATATTTCTCGGGCGCTTCGAGCGGAGCGTGAACGGCGTTGAAAGGCAGATAGACAAACCAAGGTTGCTTCTGGTTTTTCTCGATGAACTTCACCGCCTCGGCGGCAAATTCCTCGGTCGTGTAACCGATGTTCTCCAGACGGTTCGTCCCGCGAAGAATCGGGTTGTGCGAATCACCGGCGGCATCGAAGTAATCATGCGCGCCGCCGAGGAAACCGTAGTATTCATCGTAGCCGCGATTCAGCGGATGGAACTGCGGCTCATAACCGAGATGCGATTTGCCGAACCAGCCGTTGACGTAGCCCGCCGCGTGCAGGCGATCGCCGATGGTTTTTTCGTCGAGCGAAAGACCGAACGTCGTCGTCGCCGTTTGCGCGGGACCGGGGTTGAACTCATGCCCGAAACGTTCCTGATAACGCCCCGTCTGCAAACCCGCGCGCGTCGGGCTGCAATACGGTCCGCTGACGTAACCGCTCGTGAACCGCACCCCGCTCTTGGCCAGCGAGTCAATATGCGGCGTGGGGATCTGCGGGTTGCCTTGGATGCTCAACTCGCCGTAACCGAGGTCGTCAGCCACGATCAGCAATATGTTGGGGCGCTTCGTCTGCTTGAAGGAATCCGCTGCCGGAGAAATTCCGGGAACCGAAATCAGCGCGAGCGCCGAGCCGAGGATGAGGGTGGATTTGAAGTTCATAATTTTTATCTCAAAAGTTTTTCAAAGAGTTTTGATCCGCACGTTGGTCACTTTTCCGGCGAAGGGATTGGGGGCCTCGTAATTACCGACCGCACCGGAGCCGTCGTTGCCGACGGTCAAGCCTTGCGCCGGTTGCGCGGCGATCGGCCCGGGTGCTTTGCCTTCCGCGACGCGCTTGCCGTCCACGGAGAGATTGATTTCTCCCTTGCTACCGATAGCGGCCTCGAAACGATGTTTGCCGCTGCCGACGGGATTTTTATCGACGATCGATACGAGTTCGCCCTCGATGCGCACGGCAAAAGCGGGATGGCCGTCATCGAGATAAATCGCGAAACCGTGTGAGCCGGCACCTTGCGCAACGATGACGCCGGATTTGCCGGCGACCTCGGCATCCGCCGAAACCGTGAGTGCGCGACCGGCGATCTGCGGCGCATCCTCCGCGGTCAAAATATCGCCGGATTTCCACGGGCCGTTGGTGGAGGCATTCGAGGCAGCAGCGCGAGCAACCCGGCGACGCGCGGCTTCCGGTCCCCAGCGCGGATCGATCAGTTCCGCGTTCCAGGCATTCCACGCGGCGGCGAGTTCCTTGACTTTCTCCGGTTCGCTGGCCGCGAGATTGTTGGTTTCAGAAATGTCCTGCGCGAGATTGTAAAGTTCCGCGCCGTCCGTGTTTGCCTTGTCGCCGCGCTGATAATTGCCCGAGCCGAGTTGATTGCCGGGTGTGGCGCCTTTGACCAATTTCCAATCGCCCTTGCGGATCGCGATCTGATTGCCGAAGCGCCAGAAGAGCGCGTCGTGCGGGCGCGCGGGATGTTCTCCGGTGAGATACGGCAGCAGATTCACGCCGTCCAGTTTCCACTCCGGCTTGGTTTCCGCGCCGATAGCCGCGAGCGCGGTCGGCAACAAATCCAACTGGATGATGGGACGCTCGTCCACTTTGCCCGCCGGCAATTTACCCGGCCATGAAATGATGAAAGGAACGCGCACGCCGCCCTCCCACGTGGTGGACTTGAACCCACGCAACGGTTCGTTGCGGCTGGTGTTGTCGCCGGTGGGGCCGCCGTTATCGCTCAAGAAAACCACAAGCGTGTTCTCTTCGAGTCCGGCGTCGCGGACTTTTTTCAAGACCGAACCGATAGCTTCATCGAGCGTCGCAAGCAACGTGGCGAAGCGGCGGCGCTTGGGATCGCTGATGTTGGAAAATTTATCCCAGTAACGTTCGTTCACATCGAGCGGACTGTGAACGGCGTTGAAGGCGAGATACAACAGGAACGAATCTTTTTGATGACGGTCGATGAAAGCGATGGCCTCACGCGCAAATGCATCGGTGAGATAATTCGTCTCTTCCACGACCTTCAGCCCGCGCCGGATCGGATCGGAAACGCGCGCCGCCGGACTGTTCGTATAGGAACGCGCCGCACCTAGAAAACCAAAATGTTCATCGAAGCCGCGATTCACCGGGTTATACGGTTCGGAGAAACCTTGATGCCACTTGCCGACCAACCCGGTGACGTAGCCATTAGCCTTGAAGCGGTCGCCGATAGTTTTTTCCGTGAGCGCCAGACCGATGGGTTCGCCATTGTAGCCGGTGCGTCCCGGATTAAATTCATGGCCGGTGCGTTGCTGATAGCGTCCGGTCAGCAAGCCCGCGCGCGTGGGACTGCAATACGGACCGCTTACGTAACCGCTGGTGAACCGCAAGCCGTTTTTCGCCAGCGAATCAATGCTCGGCGTGGGAATGTCCTTGTTGCCCTGCACGCCGATGTCGGCATAACCCAGATCGTCCGCGACAATGAAAATCACATTGGGCCGCTTCGCGGGTGCGGGTGAATCGGCGGCGGACATTTTCTCCAGCGCGGCGGTGGAGATGAGAGTGGTTATCAGGAACAGTGTTTTTAGTTTCATGTGAATTGGGGAAATTGGGTGACGGTTTCAGTGATTGTCCTTCTTGAGAGAAATGGCCGGCAATATTTTCTGGCGGCGGTTCAGATCAAAC
>Ga0007854_10001183_pt1 | contig 16798 bp, 17 predicted proteins | sample CryBogCBH12Aug08_FD_60382 | JGI IMG/M metagenome (GOLD analysis project Ga0007854, IMG submission 60382) | Freshwater microbial communities from Crystal Bog, Wisconsin, USA - CBH12Aug08 | ecosystem: Environmental > Aquatic > Freshwater > Lake | place: Crystal Bog, Wisconsin, USA | collected...
CCGACCCTCAGCCTGCAACCCGGCCTGCGGCGTCCTGACCTTGCCAGCCTGAAAGCGCGCCAAGGGCTGTTTTTCGTCGAAAGCGAGTGTGATATGGCCGCCGCCATCCAGGATTGGTGGCAGACCCTTAACCGGACCTCATCCCGGCGCCTTGATTTGAACCGCCATGCCGGCGCGGCCGGACGGATTGCGGATTTGCTGATTTAAGGGGTTTTGGCGTGGCATAACCGTCCCGAGCCATCAATCCTTGCCGATTGTTTAGAACCACGAAGACACGAAGATCACCGGAGATTAATCTCCTATATCCTTCGCGCCTTCGCGTCTTCGTGGTGTTTCTTCTTTACGGTCATGGCACTTGTTTAAATCCCGGGTTATCCCTATTTTAGCTAAAATGCCTAACGGACGAAAGCCGCCAAGATGAAAACCGCAGCTTCCACAAAGGTTCAGAACAGATTCGGCGAATTTCTCGATGCGGCCAGCGGCGAACCGATCGCGGTAACGCGGACGGGGCGCAATGTCGCCGTTCTGTTGTCCTGGGCGGAATATCAGCGGCTGTCATCGCTTGACGATGCCTGCCTATTGGCCAGGGTCAAAGAGGCGGAAAGCGAAGGTTATCTTGGGGTCGGGGAAACCGCCCGCTATCTGAAGTCCAAATTGGTGGGGGACGATGGCTCTGAAGCTTGATCTGTCCAAACGGGCGGTCAAATTTCTTGATCAACTTCCGGCCAAACAATTCAGGCAAGTTGTTACAAAGCTTTTTGATCTGATGGCCGATCCCATGCGGCATGATGTGCAATCTGTTAAGGGTTCGCACTATCTGCGCGCCGATATCGGAGAATACAGAATTATTTTTGTCCTTGACCCTGACACGGAATCTTTAAAAGTTCCGCTCATCGGCAACCGCAATGATGGTGCGGTTTATGACGAGCTGCGTCGACTTTAGTCTTTTCTTCATTATCTGGTGCAACAGTATAGTAGTGTAAATGGGGCCAGAATTCTTCTGTCTTCCGCACAGGCGGCGGTGGCGGGCGGTTTTCTGTCAATGTAACGAACCAAGAGCGGAACCAACCCCGTGGACTCGACATCCGACATCTATTTGTCGACACATCATACGGCCCTGCGCTGCCTCTTTCTGGTGGGGATGCATCATGGCGTCCAGGTTCCGCATACCGCTTTGGCCGCTGTGGACGAGAAAGATATCTTCCGGTCCGTGCTGCGCACCATGAATGAGGTCGAACTCAAAGGCAAAGTGTTGCGGCGCTGCAAGTGGAAGCATATGGCCAAATTGGGCACGGCTTTCCCGGCCATCGCCGTGCAAAAGGGTGGCAATTGGGTGATCGTGCTGAATGTGGTGCCCACCGCCGATGGCGGGGTGGCGGCAGCGATCCTCGATCCGCGCACCGAACAGGCCGGCATGATGCTGGTGCCGCAAGAGAAATTTGTTGAAGGCTGGGATGGCGTTCTGGTGCTCTGTCGCCGCTCCATACCGCTCAGCCCCAAGGACGAGACCTTTAGCCTGCGCTGGTTCCTGCCGCAGATCATGCGTCAGGGCAGTTCCCTGCGCGATGTCGCGGTGGCCGCCATCGTCATCAGCGTCTTGGGCTTTGCCTCGCCGCTGTTGTTCCAGATCATTATCGACAAAGTGGTGCCGCATCGCAGCTACCATACCCTGACGATTGTTATTGTGGTCTTCACGGTGGTGATGCTGTTCGAGGGCGTATTTACCTATGTCCGACAATATCTGATGTTGCTGGCCACCAACAAAATTGACGCCCGTCTCTCGTCTTTCACCTATCGCCATCTGCTAAGCCTGCCGATGCAATTTTTTGAAAGCCATTCGGCCGGCGTGCTCAATCGTCATATGCAGCAGGCGGAGAGTATCCGCAATTTCCTGACCGGCCGGCTGTTTTCCACCGGGCTCGATTTGGTGTTCCTGCCTTTGTCATTGACTTTGCTGGCCATGGTCAGTTTTCAGCTGACCATGGTGGTTCTGCTGTTTTCCTTGGCTTTGGGGGCGTGGATCGCCGCGATGATGCCGATCTTCCGCGGCTATCTCGACAAACTCTATCAGGCCGAAGCCGCCCGTCAGGGCCAGATGGTGGAAACCATTCATGGCATGCGTACCATTAAATCGCTGGCGCTGGAGACCTCGCGCAAAAGTTCCTGGGATGACAAAACCGCCGTGACCGTGAAGCGCTATGCCGCCGTCGGTCGCATCGGCATCATGGGCGGCGTCTTCAGCCATTTTCTTGAACGCAGTATGATGATGGCGGTGTTGGGTCTGGGTGCGGTCGAGGTGTTTGACGGCACGCTTTCGGTGGGCGCCCTGGTGGCCTTCAATATGCTGCAGGGCCGGGTCACCGGCCCGTTGCTGTCGATTGTCGGTCTGATCAATGAATATCAGCAGGTCGCTTTGTCGGTGCGGATGTTGGGCACCGTGATGACCCATCCCGAGGAACGGGATCCCAATCAGGTGGGGATCCGGCCGCGCATCACCGGCCAGATTGAATTCGACAATGTGACTTTCAGCTATCAGGGCGCGGCCAATCCGGCGGTGGACCGGGTGTCCTTCCGCATTGAGGAAGGACAGATGATCGGCGTGGTCGGGCGCTCGGGGTCAGGCAAAAGCACGCTGACCCGGCTGATTCAAGGCATCAACACGGCACAGCATGGTTTAATCCGCCTGGATGGCATCGATGTGCGGCATATTGATCTACCGCATTTGCGGCGCAGCATCGGGGTGGTTTTGCAGGACAATTTCCTTTTCCGTGGCACCATTCGCGAAAATATTGCCATCGCCAAACCCGATGCCTCGCTGGAACAGGTGATGGAAGTGGCGCGCATGGCTGGGGCCGAAGAATTTATCGACCGCCTGCCGCTGTCCTATGAGACCATGGTCGAAGAAAACGGCGCTAATTTTTCGGGCGGGCAGCGCCAGCGTCTGGCTATTGCCCGCGCTTTGCTGTCACAACCCAAATTATTGATTTTTGACGAAGCCACCAGCGCGCTGGATCCGGAAAGCGAAACCATCGTGCAGAATAATCTTAACGACATTGCCCGGGGCCGCACCATGTTCCTGGTGTCGCACCGCCTATCCTCTTTAGTGCGCTCGGATGCCATCCTGGTTCTTGATCAGGGCAAGGTGGTTGATTTTGCTCCTCATGACACCCTGGTTCAACGCTGCGACGTTTATCGGCACCTATGGCAACAGCAAACCCAGCATTTCCATTGATCCGGTTCGCTCGTTGGATCTCTGAGCCGTTTCGCCGGCATCTGGCGCGGCTGCGCTTGTGGCTGAGCTGGCTGCGCAGTGCCGAGGAACCCGAAGTGTTGAGCGAGGCGATCAATTTCCAGACCGATCTGGAAGAGATCGTGCTGGCCCCGCCGCCGCCGCATCTGCGCTTTACCAATTATACCTTGGTGGTGATGCTGGTCACCCTGCTGACCATCGCCGGTGTGGTCGAGGTCGATTCGGTGGTCTCCAGTTCCGGCCGTTTGACCGCCGACGCACCCCCCATCGTTTTGCAACCGATTGATCGCGGTATTATTCGCGAACTGAAAGCCAGGGCCGGCGATGTGGTGACCAAGGGGCAGGTGCTGGCCACTTTGGACCCCACCTTTGCCCAGGCCGATATGGCTTCGCTGTCCTCGCAGCAGCGCTCGTCGCTGGCGCAATTGCGCCGTATCGAAGCCGAGTTGAACCACACCCCGTTCAATCCCGGAAACACACTCAATCCCGACGAATCGCTGCAAGCCAGTCTTTATGGGCAGCGCCAGGCGCAATATAATTCCCGGCTGCGCGCCCTGGACGAAGAAATCCAGCGCCTCGAAGCCAGTTCGCGGACGATTGAGAACGAGCGGGCCTCGCTGGAAAAACAGGTGGTGGTGGCCAAAGAGTTAGAGGCTATGCGGGCCTCGCTGTTCAAATCGCAAAATGGCTCGAAGCTTAATCTTCTTGATGCCCAGACCTATCGCATGCGGGCCGAGCGCGACCAGCAGGACGCCGAGGATCATCAGGCCGAACTGCGTCATTCTTTGGCGGCAAAACGGGCTGAGCGTCAGGCTTTCGTTGACGAATGGCGCCGTCAGCTGTTCGATGATCTGGTCCGGGTGCGGGCCGAAGCGGCGCGCATCGATGAAAGCCTGTCGAAGGCCACGCTGGTGCGCGATCTGGTGGTGGTCACCGCGCCGCAGGACGGGGTGGTGCTGGAAGTGGCCAAACGTTCGGTGGGGTCGGTGATCCAGGGCGGCGAGGCCTTGTTTACGCTGGTGCCGACCGAGGCCCCGCTGATTGCCGAAATCATGATTGGCTCGGCGGATGTCGGCAATGTCAAGGCGGGCGACGAAGTCTTGATCAAGGTCGAAGCTTTTCCTTATCTGCGCCATGGTTCCTTGGAAGGGCGGCTGCGTTCGGTCAGCGAAGAATCCTTTGACGCCAATGGCAACGCGCCCCTGCATGGTGCGGGCATGGGTGCGGCCTTTCATCGCGGTCAGGTCGAACTGACCAAGACCGATCTGGTGCATTTGCCCGAAGGGGCAAAATTAATTCCGGGCATGACGGTGGGGGCCGAAATCAAAGTCGGCCGCCACAGCGTTCTGGCCTTTTTCCTTTATCCGATCCGGGCCAGTCTGTCCTCGGGCCTGCGTGAGCGCTGAGTCTCCAAATGAAAATCCTGATCGTCGATCCCTCCTGCTGGCCCTATGACACCAGGACGCCGGCCCAGCGCTCCTTAGGCGGCACGCAATCGGCCGTGGTCTATCTGGCCCGCGAACTGGCGCGCTTGGGTCATCAGCCGGTGGTGGTCAATGGCGTGCCAGAGCCGGTGACCACCGAAGGGGTCGGCTTTCTCGCTCTGCCGATCGAAACGCCCTACATCAATAGTTTTGATGTCATCGTCGTCGTGGGCGGGGCGATGGGACGGATCCTGCGCGATATCGGCGCCACCCGGCCTTTGGTGCTCTGGTGCCATCATGCCACCGATCAGCCGGCGGTTCAGGGGCTCAGGCAAGCCGAAGATCATGCTTTATACGCCGGTTTTGCCATGGTTTCACAATGGCAGGCCGATGACTATCAGGCGGTTTTTGGCTTGCCCGCCGAAAAGATCCAGATCCTGCGCAATGCCGTTTCGCCCTGGTTTTTGGAGATGCCGTCCCGGCCCAATTGGATTGAACGGGGCGAGCCTCCGGTGCTGGCCTATACCAGCACCCCCTTTCGCGGGCTTGATTTGCTGCTGATGGGCTTTTCGGCCATTCGCGCCAGGATCCCCGGGGCCAGGCTGCAGGTCTATTCCAGCATGGGGCTTTATAATGCGCCCAGCGCCGACGAGCCGGGCGCCAAGGACATCTTTGCCGCGCTTTATGATTTGTGCCGGGCCTTGCCGGGGGCGGAATATATCGGCCCCTTGCCGCAGCCGCAGCTGGCCGATGCCATGCGCCAGGTGGATATCCTGGCCTATCCCTGCACATTCCCGGAAACCTCCTGTATCGCGGCCATGGAAGCGATGGCGGCGGGTTGTCTGCTGATCACCACCCCCAAGGGGGCCCTGCCGGAAACCACCGCCGGCTTTGCCGAACTGGTTGATTTCGGGGGATTGATCCCTTCCGCCGGGGTGCAGGCCACGCATTATGCCGATTTCTTGGTGGAAAATCTGGGGCGCTGGCAGGCCGATTCATCGAGTTTGTCCACAAAATTGCAGCAGCAGCGCGATTTTGCCCGCTCGACTTACAGTTGGCGCCAGCGCGCCCAGGAATGGAGCGATTGGCTGGCGGGGATGGTTTAAAGGACGGCTTGGGTTGGCGTGGGTCCCGGATCTACGCTTCGCTCCGTCCGGGATGACAGCAAAATTAGCGATCTAGCGCGCGAGGAGGGCGGGATACAGATCCAGCCAGTCAGGATTTGATTTTTGAATTAGATCAATTTTCCAAACCCTGTTCCATCGCTTCATCCGCTTTTCGCGTTGAATGGCGTCAGGCATCGTTTCATGGCGTTCGTAATAGACCAGTATGTGAACGCCATATTTCTTCGTGAAACCTTCGACGACATTGTTCTTATGTTCCCACACTCTCCGAACGACGTCATTGGTCACACCGACATAAAGCGTACCATTACGCTTGCTGGCCAGGATATATACACAAGGGTCCATGCTTGTTCCCGTCATACGAGAAGCCCCATGTCAAGCGTCAGGGTTAAAGATGCCAAGGCAGAACCTATTCAGGTAAGTAAAAGTTTGTATTTGACCCGTCACCCCGGACAAGCGTAGCGCGATCCGGGGTCCATACTGAGGCAAAGGTCAATGGGTCCCAGCTCGAAGCTGCGCTCCGTCCGGGATGACAGTCCAACTCGCCGGGAATGTTCGGCGCATTCAAGGCTGTCAGAAAGCGTTTTGGCGGCGCCGGAAAATAATTTTCACGGCAGTTGGTCCCCGGGCGCTATGGATCCCGGCTTTCGCTACAGACTAAAATAGCAGCCCTTTCCCCAACACCGAGGGACTGCTTCATGCCGGCAACCCACTGATTTTCCATATTTTCTGCGATTTCGGTAAAGTCTGAAGTTTCTCGCGCATAGCGCCGCATTTCGGCCATGGCATCCAGCATTCCTGCGGTGACGCGCTCGAGCACCGCCTTGGCCTCCTGGGGTGAAAGACCGCAGCGGGTTGTCCCAAGTTTTATTAACTGGTTCGTCAAGGGCCATGATGGCTTGCCGTCCAGCGTTAACGCCATATTGTCCTTGGGCAGATAGATGGTTGTGGTGATGACGTCATAGACGTCAGCCAGCCGCGCTTCTCCGGTCACATGGTCATAGGTTAAGGCAAAATTCTTGAGGTGAGCATCCCCATTGCGCAGTCCAACATTCAAGACGAATAAGGTAAACAGCTTTTTAAGCTCATCTCTCAGGGCCTGCGCTGAAACAAACGCTTTTACCTGCTTAAAGAGGGTCGCCTCATAGCCGCCCTCGTATTTTCTCGCTGTCCCCTTGCCATTGAGGACGCAGAAGTCCTCGATTCCCTTATAGCTTCCATCCGGGCGCAGATCAAACCGATCAACAATCAACGCCCCGCCATCATCTGACAATCGACGAATTGGCACCTTCAACCCTGCGCGCTCTGCTGCCAACAAACAGAAGAATTCATTGGCGGCCAACTGGGGATATTCGTTCGGATCCCAGAACTTTATGATATGGGTGGCCCCTTTGATGCTTGAAGAACGGCGCTCTGCATTAGACAGAACTTCCGCGTTTGTCTCGTCGCGGATCATTACCTTGGGCTGAACCCCGGAAATGCCAGAATATTTGGCAAAGCGATCCATCATGAACTGATACAGATTTCCGTCGCGCCGGCATCTCAGGATCTCGTCCACGGATTGGAAGGGGACGTTTTCAGTGAGCAAGCTATCACGAGCCGTATAGCGGAGCCGACCGATCTGTGACCTTCCGACCACCGCGAGAAGGTCGAGGTCATCAAAACTGCCGATCGCTTTAGCAAAGCTGAGGCGCAATTTCTCGCGCAGAGCCCCTTCAGGCAAATTCATTTCAAATATCGGATGCAGGCCCCATGACTGATCCCAGCTGGCCAAACGAACCGGCATGGTCATCGACACGGCGCCATCACTTTCGGTGGCAGGGTCGTATGAAAAGGAGGTCCCTCGCTGTCCATGTCGATCAAGGAGGCCAGCATTCTGGTTGTCGCTCCAGACCCGAATCATGGGGTTTCCCTTTGCAAATCCTCAAGCGTCGGGCGGCTCAAATTGGCGCTGGTAATCCGCAGGTCCATATTCAAAGCGGCTAAGATCGCCATCACTTTGTTAAAGCCAAGCTCCCGCTGTGCGCAGGTCTCCAGCGCCGTAATCGTTGCGCGGCTGGTGTGTGACCGCAAAGCCAACTGAGACTGGGTCATGCCAAGGGCCTTTCGCTGCGTAGCGATTTCCTCGCCTAGGATTTGCAGATCCATAAAGATGCCTTACATATTAATCATTACGCTAACATATTAGCATTATGCCTAATATATGCAACATTACGTGGGCTGACATTTTGAATTTTTTCTTGCCTTCAGGCATCAAATACGCTGCCACCCGAAAACCCTAACAGATCAAGCGCATAGTCCAGCTGTCCCGGGCTGTTCGGGGCATCCAACGCGGTCGGAAAGCGCTTGGTCGTTGGCAAGAAAACATGGTCGGCGCGTCGTACCAAAGTGATCTCCAGAAGATCCGCAAGCGGCACGCCACCGATGATCCCGATTGTTCCGACCGAATTGGCATGAACATGGATGACTTGATGGAATTTGGTCAGGCGGCGCAAGCCGGCCAGGATCTTATCGCGTCTGTCCGGATTGCCAATTCCGACAAAGTCATGAAACTCGCCGGTGATTTGCGAAAATTGCTGCAGCACATCATCGGCCAAATGGATCAACATTTCCCATTCGGCCCCTTCAATATCGGTCTTTAAGATCAGATCACGTCGCCCCAGATGGCCATTATTAGCCAGCATCTGGGCCAGGGTCATGAAAGGCCCGCGCTCTCCTTCCTGTCCAGTCACCCCCAGACGAAACCAGTGAAAGTTCGGATGCTCTTTCGGCACCTTCTCAATGCTATGGTCATATTGGAAAAGACGGCAGCCGCGCTCGGCCATCGCTTCATCCCAGGAAATATTGCCGCCGATACCCAGTGAATAGGCAACAGCCTCGGTCAGTCCCAGATCAAGCATGACATAACCGCCATCGGCCCGCTGGCCCACCCGGATCAAAGTTCCGTCGACCACATCGGCGATTTGCAACAGACTTAAGGCCTCGCGGGCGGCCGATGTTGCCTGGGGGTCCGGGACATCGGGCAAGACCCGCGAAGGATGGCGTGAACTGACCGCCAGAAAATGCGCGGCTTCGGCGAAATCAGGGCGCAAGGCCAGCGCCTCCCAGATATTCGCTTCGGCTTCCAAAAGCCGCTTCGCACCGTGCAAGGGCAAGGCCAGCTGATAAAGCACAATAGACAAAGCCAGTTTTGCCGGAGCCAGGTCAGGGCGCGCCATGATGGCCCGGCGCAGCGCAAGTTCCGCCTGGGCCAATTGCCCCGCTTCCAGATGGTGGAGCGCCTGGTCATACAGAGCGGCAAAGCTTTCCTGGGGCCTGTCCTCGCCCAATAGCTGCGCCAGGGCCGCGCGGGCCTGAGTCGATTCGGGGTGCATCATAAGAGCTCGGCGCAGGGCGATCTCGGCTTCGCTCAACAGCCCGCGCCGTGCATCCGAGTCCGCTTGCTCGATCAAAATCGCCACCAGCATTTCGGCAGATTCGGCCGATGCCGGATCCAGCGCAAGGGCCTGGAAGACCATGCCGGCGGCCTGGCCGAACAGTCCCTTGCTGAAATAGGTGCGGCCCTGTTCCCTCAGCATCAAAGCCAGCAGGGGCGCGGCAGAAAAGGACGGAGGGTTCATTTCAAATCCGCCATGGGATCGCCGGACGAGCCGTAAAAATGGCGGTCTTTATTCGGATCTTGCCCGTTTTTTACAAGATAAAGGCCACCATTGCCGCCATTCCGATGCCGGACCCTATCGTCAAGTTTGGCAACCGACGAGATATCCTCGGGCCCCATTCCGCCAATATTCATCCCTGCTCCCAACAGCGGTTCTTGCGTGACCCATCTGACAAAGCAGGGCAACGCGTTCAGGTTGTCTCGTCATCCCGGACGAAGCGCAGCTTCGAGCCGGGACCCATCGATGTTTGCCCCAGAATGGACCCCGGATCGCGCGCTGCTTGTCCGGGGTGACGGCCAAATTCTAACTTTTGTTTACCTGAACAGCTTGCCTTGTCTGACAAAGCGCATCCCTTATAGTTCATTAGGCGCCATCACTCTTTTGATCCAGCATAAAATTTTTCCTGGCAAGGTAGAAGGACGCAGAAATCCTCCATTCTCATCCAGGTTCCATCCGGGTGCAGATCAAACCGATCAAGGGTTGGTTATGGCATAGGACCAATTCCACGACTTTTCCGATGTTTTCGCCGCCCGGTACAATTCTCTTGCAGCGCCTTGTTCTCCGTCTCAAGCTCAGCAAGCTGAACAAGAAGAGCCAGGATAAATACATCCGTCTCTTTGCTCTAAGACTTGATGAATTTTTGAAAAATTGTTATCAAGTGGTTAAAACTTATAGCGTGTTCTTTACAATGCTTATGATTGCTGTGCCTCTCTTTATCTTGCGAAAAACCGCTTAGTCTGACACCCTATCCACGCTGAATAGCGCCTCTGCGCATTCATCTGCAAGGGCGGGACGCACTTATGGTGAAAGTGCAAAGGAAAAAATATTCTAAATATCTTAAAGGAGAGGGCTGTGATCGAAAAGAAAGGTGGCGACCTTGACTTTATTGATAAAGAACAGTTAGCCAAGAATGGCAGCCTAAGCTATTCAGAGCTATGTAACGTTGCGTCTAATATTGAAATGGCAGGCAGAATAGATTTATCTATTAAGCTATATTACGCTTGGCTAGCTAACACAAATATTTCTCCTGAGACAGTATATGTTTGGTACAATGTTGGAGTACTGCTTCTAAATTCAGGTGAATATGTTCTTTCAGAACAGGCTTTTTTAAATTCCCATTATTATGGCTTTGAGGGGGCAACGAAAGCCCTTCAGTCCGTAAATTTTAATGAATTAAATAAGCAATCTGATTTAATTAGATCCGTTTTCTCTTCTGCAAGATCGGGGACATTGAGTATAGATCTTTTTATTATGGTTTACGAACGTTTATACAGCAAAGGACCGTCTCAATTAATTTTTGAGATTTTTAGAATATTTCTTACATATAGTAAATTTGCTAATTTACATGCGCTATGGTTTGAATTCGGCATTATTTCCTCCCGGTTAAATTACACCAAGGCCGCATCCACAGCATTTCAAACAGCGCTGGACTTACAGCCCAATTTTAAACTGGCGAAAATTATGCTTGGCGGAGAGCGGGATAAAGATATTCTGTCAACAGAATTTGTTAAGACGATTTCCTTGCAATATACAAATGAAACATATGGGATATTTCGTAATTTAATTAAGGACATTTCATATAAAAAATGGCAGTTAATACTTAAAGATTGGCTCAAGAATATTATTGGTTCTGAGCCCTATATGAGTTGTTACAAGCTGGGCATGAAATTCAGGGTGGCTGGTGATGTCATTGCGGCTAAATTAGCATTTTCCCGCTGTGCTGAGCTAAACCCGCACTTTGAAAAAGCTTACTTTTTGTTGGGCCCGGAGGTCAATCCGGTGGACGATTTGGATAGCCTCTCTTTATTACAGGCAACGGAGATGCGTGCCGGTCGGATAGATAAGCCAAAACTTCCCGATAAGAGGTCCCGTGATTTATCTAAAACTGCAGAGCTTATCCTAAAAGCGCCACATTTATTTCGTATTTTAATTGACAGCAGAACTAAAATGCTAGAAGCGTTCGAGCAGGCAGCAGAAATTGCTGACGGTGACGATGTTGCGCATGAAAAAAATAAAGAAAAAATTAATCAGGCGATTATAACTATCGCTAACATAAGAAAAAAATTTGCTTCTTTATACTCCGGCGAAATCGGGACGGGGCGAAGCGCATTCTTGTTTAGTTGGTTCGGGGTCGGCGACCATATTTATTTGAATGGTGCAGTAAGATATTTGTCGACTATTTACGATAGGGTTTATGTGGGCACGACCCATAAGCCCCCAGAAGGCATTATGGACATGTACCGAGACGACCCGGCCATTATTTGGCAACATTTTATAGTTGATAAATCCGTATCAGACTATCGTGAGCAAATACAGAATCTAATGACAACGATGTTTGGCAAAGATGGCTTTTTTGCTTTTGGCGGGTTACGCGAAGAGGACGGATATAAATACCATTATCCAGATGCCTATTATGATGAATTAGGAATCGACCCCTCTTTTGCAGCAACATATTTTTACGTTAAAGATTTTCCCGAGGGCGAAGAACTTTTACGCTTGGCACAGGCGGCAGCCGACAAAATTATTTTTACGCACACGCGGGGCAGCAATCGTGATTGTAGCTATATTCTAGAACAGCTCAATAGAGAGCAGCCGGACGCTCTTATCTTAAACCCTGAAGTTAATATTTATAATCCTGGACATAAATATCATGAAACGGCTCAAAAATTCTTGTGGTCCAGCCTTAACGAGCGAGGACACTATCCCATTTTCTGGTACATTCAGACGATGTCAAATGCTGCTGAGTTGCATTTGATTGACAGCTCATTTTGGGCTCTGGCGCATTATATTCCCAAAATCACGGGCCAAAAAATAGTTTGCTACAATCATAGCTATGATGGGACCATCTCCGATGGGAGAGCCTTTTTCGAAGGAAAATCGCTTTTATTTGACGCAACTTACGTTGATATCGCCTGTGTCAGGTCCCATTAGCTCCCTTCGGGTTCAACCCTTAATCTGACATCAACTCCCAAGAGGGGGGAGCAATTTTTTCCAGAACCAATTCAATCTCATAGCAACCAGTGGAATGAACCAGCGGGTTTAGCGCATAATTAAAGAAGAAGTCATTATCGCACAGATGCCGCACCCGATAGTGATTTGGTGGTAAGGCGGCCTCAAAAGCGGCCAGCAATTTAGCCGGTGTAAAGAAGTGGTAATGGCTGCCATTCCATCTTGAGGGAGGATTGTGTCGCTTCTCATATAGAAATTGATGGGGAACGACGGTGACCATAAAACCGCCCTGCCGGATGACTCTAAACCATTCCTGAATGGTTGCGGTCAAATTGGGAACATGTTCCAAGCAATGACTTGAGTAAACGGCGTCTTGGCTGCCATCGGCAAACGGCAGGTTGAAGCCATCATATCCGGGATAATCAATATCAATTCCAACCGCATGTTCCAATATAGGTTGGGCATTATGGTCACCACCTTTGAACCCAATATCCAAAATTTTTGATCCGGAAAGATATTGGCTAAAAAAGCCGGACTGGATTTTCCGGGCGTAGGTCTTTCTTGACTCTCCTCCAACGGAACGACCGAAACTGGTTTGCAACCAGGAATCCATCATGGTCTGCGCATAATGTTCTTGCGCAGAGGGGTTGTCGGGAGACAGTCGGAACCAATGGCGATAGCTTTCCGATGCCCCGGTTAAATCGCCCAACGCCCTTAGCACATGCCCTAGTTCGCGATAAGGCTCCGGACAGTCTTTGGCCACAAGGGTCGCTTTTTTGTACCACTCCGCTGCCTCGGCCAATACGCCTTGACGTTGCCGCAAATTGCCCAGAATCCAAAAAGCATCAAGAGAATTTGCAGATTTCTTGGTTACTTCAATCGCTATTTTCTCAGCTTCGTCGCTCTTTCCCTCATTGAAGGCAACGTAAGCCGAAGCAATTAACTGTGACATGCCGTCCATAAAACCACTCCATTCGGACGAACTCACCAGGATCGTCCCCTAAGGATGCGATCACGCTCATCACGATCATTAGCCCAGAAGGCCCAGGGCATAATCAGAGGGCCAGCTGTTGCAGGGTGCATCAAATTCTGTAGGGAAAACTCGCATTGATTTAACGAATGAATGGTCCCGTCTACGCACATAAGTAAGTTCGTAAGTTTCATAAATGGTAATACCGCCGATATTTCCGACGGACCCACTATTGTTGACGTGTAGATGAATAAGCTGGAAATGCTTATTTAATGTTTCAAATACATTTAAAATAATGCGGCCTTTATCTGCATCGGCTATGCCAAATAAATTATGAAATTCTCCGACGATCTGAGAAAACTGGCACAGCACATTTTCTTCAATTTCTTCCAAAATTTCCCATTCTCCGCCTTCGATATCAATCTTGAGTATAAGATCTTCTCGATGGGCATGCCCATTTTTTAATATAAGCGAGGATATTGTCTCAAAATTTTGGTCATTGTTATTTGCCGTGCCAATGCCAAGCTTTGACCAATGAAAATTGGGGTTCTCCAAAGGAAGTTTTTCAATGGTGTGGTCATATTGATAAACTTGGCAGCCTATATTCGCCATGTCGAGGTCCCAGGAAACATCCCAGCCAATTCCTAAAGAATACACAATTGAATTGTTTATCGCGTGGTCAAGCATCACGTATCCACCATCGCACCTGGTGCCTTTTCTTACATATTTTCCATTTTCAACCTCAAATACCTTCAACAGGTCAATCAAGGCTTTGGCTCTATTGGTGTATTTATGTGAGCGAAGAACAATATTAGAAGCTCTTTTCGAGATGCATTGATCGATTATTTCTCTGGACTGGCTAAGCTCTGGTAGTAACATTACTGAATCCCAGAGAAAAAATTCCGCTGCAGAAAAATCAAAAAAGTTAAAAAGATTTATTGCTTTATTATAAAGCGTAATAGCTAGAAGTACTACTATTTCCCTGTTATTTGGCTTCAACTTTATAGCGGACCTTAGGCACGACTCAGCCTTTTCATTATTTGAGTGGTCTCTTATCCAAATCTCCGCCTGATTATATAAGTTTTTTGCCAGCTTTTCAGTTATTTGCTCAGTGTAAAGTCCTTTATTTAAGTTCGTCCTAAGGACCATTTCCTCCGTGGCAAGGGTATCTAATTCTGATGGATTGGCCTCATATGGCCTTGAATCCTCAAGCATCGGGCCGAAATCGGGCGTTTCTGACCATAGATTGCGTGCCTCTAGGATTGCGGCCTGAGCCAAAACAATTTGATGATCAGCAAGATGTTGTTTTGCTTGCAGGCTTCTGATCTGAGACAACAGATTTCGCGCTTCCGGTTGTTGGGGCTTCAGTCCGTCAGCCTTTCTAAAAATAGATTCGGCGCCAGACAGGTTGCCTTCTCTGGCCAACATGAGGCCGTACCGTATGCATGCTGCATAGATGGCATTTATTAAGCCATGATGCTTTGGTCGGAACGAAGCGATCCGGGCTAAATTTGCAAGAGCGTCCGTATGATTGCCACGTTCAGATAGGGCATTTCCGCTATTAATGGTGCATGACGTTAACAGCTCTAGCTCATTATCTGAAATTCCATTCACGACGGTCGCTTTCAGCATTAAATTTAGGGTCTATGGCTATGGTTCCACTATGGACTGGAAGGATTCGTACGGTGCTCGGGCAGAGTAACATTTGATTGTTCAACGGGATAGGCCGGACCCATCACAATTCAGGGCCTTCGTCGGGCAAGACCGGCAGCCGCGGGGCCAAACTGCTGGGTGGAAAAGTTCGTCCCCTGGCCATGGCATACATCATATCGATGTCGAGTGAACGGTCGTCTATATAATAATCGGCAGCCGGTTTGCCAAAGCGCAATTCGTGATATTTTAACCCCCAATCGGCAAATTGCTGGCGGGTAAGGTCGGCCCAGTCCAGACCGGAACCAGAACCGCGGGCCGTCAGCATGATAATGCGGTGTCCGCGCTCATACAGCCGATTGATGGCCTCGATTGCCTCGGAAATAGGTTGGCAAAGGCGGTAATCATTGCCCGGGGTCAGCAGCGCCACCACCCCGTCCACATCGATAACGAAGGTCGCCGGCTTCTCGGCCTGGTCAGACGGGTCCAGTTGGGCCAACCATGACTGCAGTTCTGCCTGTCCCAATTTGTTGCGCCAGTCCTGCAAGGCGGGGGGGCCGAAAGGCAAATGGCGCCAGAACACCGATTCTCCAGAAAAAGCCTGAAAATAGGGATTTTCCAGCCATTGTGCACAGACCTCGCCGTCGGATAGGCCGCGCAGGAATTTAAGAGCATGCAGGCCGGCCATCCGGCGGCCAGCCATCGATCCGTCCGTAATTCCGCGCCAGTCAATCCGGGCGGCCAGCAGTAAAAGCGGATGATCGGCATCGAGCAAACCCGCAAGATCAGTCGGCTTTTTCCTAAGCTTCATCACTTCCATGCTTTCAGCAATCAATCTGGTCTTATTTCATCCTTGATGGCGGCGAGGTCCTTGTCATCATAAGATTGATCCCAATTTCTGATGGCGAAACCCATGCCTTGAGATATACATCGGTCATCTCAAACTTTGTACCCGATGGGAAAAGAGAATTTACCATTTCTTGAAGCATTGTCAGCCTGGCATTAACATGGGTTGCCCTAAGGTTCAGGGGGCAGGCCTGGGTCATGCGGGCAACATAAATGCGGTCCATTTTGATCAGGTACTGCGAGCTACTAAATGACAAGCACCCAAGGACGAAGCATGAGCGTCGGTTTTGAGTCCCCTTTGTTTGTTCTCGAAATGGCCAACAACCATATGGGCGATGTGGAACATGGCCTAAGGATTGTTCGTGAATTGGCCGCCGTTTGCCGGCCGTTTCCCTATAATTTTGCCGTTAAATTGCAATACCGCCATCTCGACAGTCTTATCCATCCCGATTATGTCGGCCGCTCTGATATCAAATATATCAAACGGTTTTCCGAAACCCGGCTGTCGCGTGCGGACACCTGTCGTTTGGTCGCCGAGATCAAGGCGCAAGGCTTTATTGCCATTTGCACGCCGTTTGACGAGGCTTCGGTCGATCTTGTCATCGAAGATGGCTTTGACATTCTGAAGATCGCCAGTTGTTCCTTTAATGATTGGCCGCTGCTTGAGCGGGTCGGGCGCGCCGGATTGCCGGTCATTGCCTCGACCGCAGGTGTTCCCCTGGCGGACATCGACAATGTGGTGATGTTTCTGCAGAATCGCAAAATCACTTTCGCTTTGATGCATTGTGTCGCCGAATATCCGACCCAGACGGATGCCCTGCAACTGAACCAGATCGATTTTTTGCGTGGCCGCTATCCTGCGGTGCCGATCGGCTATTCGACGCATGAAGATCCCGCCGTCACGCTGCCGGTTGCGTTGGCCATCG
>Ga0007854_10001184_pt1 | contig 16795 bp, 12 predicted proteins | sample CryBogCBH12Aug08_FD_60382 | JGI IMG/M metagenome (GOLD analysis project Ga0007854, IMG submission 60382) | Freshwater microbial communities from Crystal Bog, Wisconsin, USA - CBH12Aug08 | ecosystem: Environmental > Aquatic > Freshwater > Lake | place: Crystal Bog, Wisconsin, USA | collected...
CAAGGGCGAGGAAATGGAGCATTTCCACCCGGAAACGGCGGCGGAGTCCACGCCCCCGGCGGGGCAGTTGGCACCGAAGGCGGCGTGAGCAGGTGGACGATTCCTTCAAGGCCTGCTCTGGAGTGAAACCGTCGTTGCCGGGGATTGGACACCCGGGGAGGGTGCCGCATGCGCAAGCCACTAGCAGGTGAAGTGGTGTGCTGCATTTTCCGATGTCCAACCTGCAAGCGGGCAAACGCCGGCCCGCGCTCGTGGTGGCGGACTTGCCCGGCGACGACGTGATTCTTTGCCAAATCACCAGCCAATCGCGCAACGCCAAGCTGCAGGAAGTAAGAACTCATATCCGCCAGCTCTTTGCCCAGCCTGCGAGCTGAATTTTGACAAAGGCGAAGCTTGAGGGGGGAGAAACCCGGTGAGCCGGTCAGCCGAAAAGTCTACTTTATGGCGCGAACAATTTGCCAAGCGGCTTGCTGGCGCGGCGGATTATCGTTAATATATTGCCATGAGTGCCATCGAAGTCGTTGAAGGAATCAAGCAGCTTTCGCCCGCAGAGCAGCGGAAGGTTGTCGGCCTCATTCATCGAATTGAATCGCCTGGCAAAGTGAGCGAGGAATTCCAGCGCATCGCCGATGAAGTGTTCACAACCAACAACGAACTGTTCCGCAAGCTCGCCCAATGAATCCGGTCGAGCCGAAATTTTCGCCCTTTGCCGAAGTCTGGTATTTGCATGACGAATCGTTGCGGCGATAAGGCGGTTTATCAGGCCATGATTGAAATTGCGGAAAAGAAATTGAATAAAACCGGATTGGCCGCTGTCTTAAAACAACTGGCCGAAAAATAAATTTGAATTCACCATGCCTGTCGCCGAATTAAATCCGCAAGCGCCAATCGGAAATCAAAAATCCGCCGAAGTCGTCGTCTCCGTCCGGGGCCTGACCAAGGTGTTCCGCGATTTCTGGAACCGCCCCAAGGCCCGCGCCGTGGACAATGTGGATTTTGAGGTTCGCCGCGGCGAGGTTTTCGGCCTGCTCGGGCCGAACGGCTCCGGCAAGTCCACCACCGTCAAGCTGCTGCTCGGCCTGCTGCACGCCACCAAGGGCCATATCGAGGTGTTCGGCCATTCCCCCCGCCACGTGCAGACCAAGGCGCGCATCGGCTATCTGCCGGAGGAATCCTACCTCTACCGCTACCTCAATTCCCGCGAGACCCTCAACTTTTTTGGGAACCTCTTTGAACTTTCCAAGGCCGACCGCGACAGCCGGTCCGAGCAGTTGCTGGACATGGTCGGCCTGGGCAAGACCCAGACCCGTGCCGTGGGCGAATTCTCCAAGGGCATGCAACGCCGCATCGGCCTGGCCCAGGCCCTCATCAACGACCCCGACCTCATCATCCTGGACGAGCCTACCGCCGGGCTGGACCCCATCGGCTGCCGCGAGGTGAAGGATTTGATTCTCGCCCTGGCGCGGCGCGGCAAGACCGTCATCCTCAGCAGCCATTTGCTCTCCGATGTCGAAGACGTGTGCGACCGGGTGGTGATTTATTACGGCGGCAAGATCCAGGCGATGGGGACGCTCAAGGAACTGCTGGCCAAGCCGGACGCGGTGCGCATCACCACGCCGGTGTTGCCGCGCGAAACGCTGGAGCAGGTGCTCGCCGTCATCCGGCGGGACCTCGCCGGTGGCGAAGTGCGCGTGGACAACCCAACGCAGAACCTCGAAAGCTATTTTCTGGACGTGGTGGCCAAGGCCCGGGCCGCGCAGGAAACCAGCGGTGCCCAGTCCGGTGCCCAAGTGGCCGCCTACCTGCGGGCCGGGGCTGGCGACCCGCCCGCCACCGACCGGCTCCTGGAAAAACTGGCGCTGCCCACTGCCTCAGCCACCGCCCCGGCGGCGACCGCGACCCCGATCCCCGCCGTGGATGACAGCCGGCTGGCGGCGCTGACCCGGGCGGAGCCGGTTGCCACCCCCGCGACCCCCGCCCCGACCGACCCGCCGGCGGACTTGGCGCAGGCGGATGAAAAACTTTCAAACTTGCTTGGTAACAAAAAGTCTTAGGTCGAGTATTCAAAATGAAGGCAATGGACAAAATTGGTTGGAACGACCGCCCTCACCCGGCCCTCTCCCCCAGGAGAGGGTTTTCACCTGGCACCGTTTTATCCATTTGTCCACCCGTCCGACCAATCCAACGACTTGATTGTTTCCAGCAACGGGGAACATTTCCCCCTCTCCTAGGGGAGAGGGCCGGGGTGAGGGCGGTCAATCAAACATACTTTACCTCTCCGGCTTTTGGTTCCGGCGAATGCTTTGTGCCGCCAGCAACCGGTTTTGAAATTATGTCCTAGACAAAAGCCCGAAAGTAAGAGCAATGAAAGACCAAGAACTTTTCGACATAGTCGCCCGCGAGATCCAAAGCCAAGGAGTCAATCCGGGTTTGTGGGCGCGTGCAATTGCCGAAAGTGGCCAGGATGATGGGAGGGCTAAAGCAGCATACATTAAGCTGCGAGTTCAAGCATTGAAAGATGAGGCATCGGTAAAAAATGCAAAATCCACCTTGAATAACAAGTCCTCAATCAAGCAAGGAAACAATGGTTTTGCCGGGATGTTCCAAGAGTTGATAACTTTTCTTCCCCGGTTGGTTTTGGGGCCGCAAATTCTGGCCATCTCGGGACTGACCTGGAAAGCTGCCCTGCGGTTCCGGCTGTTTCTGGTCATCGCCGCGCTGCTCGTGCTGGCGGTGGTGGGGTTGCCGCTGGTCATCAAGGATGACGGCACGGCCCAAGGCTTCACGCAAATCATCCTGACTTACACCCTCACGAGCATCACCGCCCTGCTGGGATTGTCCTCCCTCTGGCTCGCGTGCGGCACGCTGGCGCGCGACATCGAGGAATGCCAGATCCAGGTGGTGGCCACCAAGCCCGTGGCCCGCTGGCAAATCTGGCTGGGCAAGTGGCTGGGGTTGGTCACGCTCAACGCCGTGCTGCTCGCGCTCGCCGGCGGCTGTGTCTATGGCATGATGCAATGGCGCGCCAGCCAGTTGCCGCCGGCGGAACAGACCATCCTGCGCGAGCAGGTGCTGGTGGCGCGCGGTTCGGCCCGCCCGGCCAAGCCGGACGCCGAGATTGCCAGCGAAACCGAGCGCATTCTCGCCAACCGCCTGAAAACCACCCCCGTGGATGAGGCGGAACTGCCCGAATTGCGCCGCATCATCCGCGCGGGAGTCATGGCGGACGCCCAAGTGGTGCCGCCCAGCTACACCAAGCAGTGGCAGATTGACCTTGGCTTCGCCAAAAACCGGCTGCACGGCCAACCGCTGCAGTTGCGCGTCAAGTTCAACGCCTCGCAAAAAAACGCCGCCGGCACCTACCAAGCCCTGTGGCAGGTGGGGGTGCCCAAGGAAACCCGCCTGTGGCAGAGCGGCCCGATGAGTCTCTCGGCGGACAACACCCACGAGTTTACCATCCCGCCGGATTTGTTTGATGCCAACGGCCTGCTCACCATCGCCGCATACAACGCGGATGACGCCGCCGCCCTGTCCTTCCCGCTGGATGACGGCATCGAGGTGCTGTATCCGGAGGGCGGGTTCGCCCTGAATTTTGCGCGCGGGCTGGCGGTCATTTTCTGCTGGATGGCGCTGCTGGCGGCGCTGGGGCTGCTGGCGGCCAGCTTCCTGTCCTTCCCGGTGGCCACCTTCTTTGCGCTGGGCCTGCTGCTGGTGGGGTTGTCGAGCGGCACGCTGGTCGAAACGGTGCAATCCGGCTCGGTGGGCGCGGGCAATGCCGAGACCGGCCAGGCCGGGCATTCCATGGCGGACATCGTCCTGATTCCGGCCTTCAAGGCCATCCTGGCCGTGACCAATTTCATCCACACCAGCTCGCCGATTGATTCCCTGAGCACCGGGCGGAGCATCTCCTGGACGGAACTGGCGCTGGTGTTCGCGCAAGTCGTGGGCGTGATCGGCGGCAGCCTGGCCGTGGCCGGCATCCTGCTGTTCAACCGGCGCGAACTCGCCGCCACCCAGGGCACCCAATGAATTCGCGCCTTAAGAAAATTCTCTGTCTGCTGCTCGCCGCCGTGCTGCTCGCGCTCTCGGGTCGGATGCAGGCTTGGCTGAATCGTGACCGCGCATCCCTCGGGCTGACCCGCAACGCCGTCTTGGAAAACGCCCCGCCCGTGCTGGCCTTCACCACCATCGCCCTGGGCGGCTTCCGCGGCCTCATCTCGAACTTCCTTTGGATCCGCGCCAACGACCTGCAGCAGGACGACAAGTTTTTCGAGGCCGCCCAGCTTGCCGAATGGATCACCAAGCTGGAGCCCACCTTCACCCAGGTCTGGCTCTTCCAAGGCTGGAACATGGCCTATAATATCTCCGTCAAATTCACCGCGCCCCAGGACCGCTGGCGCTGGGTGGAAAACGGCATCGAACTCCTGCGCGACGAGGGCCTGAAATACAACGAGAACAACCTCCTCATCCACCGCGAACTGGCCTGGTTCTTCCAGCACAAGATGGGGGCGAACCTCGACGACGCCAATATTTATTACAAGGCCCGCTGGGCGCAGGAAATGATGCCATTCTTCGGCCCGGACGGAACCAATTTCTCCGCCCTGCTTCACCCCGTCACGGCAACCGACCGCACCAACGCGGTCATCTTCCGGGAGCACTACAAGCTGGACGCTGCGTTCGCCCAGACCGTGGACGCCAAATACGGGCCGCTGGACTGGCGCCTGCCCGAGGCCCACGCCATCTATTGGGGTGCCCTCGGCCTGGCGGAGGCCGCCAAAAACCCGGACAAGGTCAAGGCGGAGGATTACATCACCCTGCGCCGCATTATTTACCAGTCCCTGCTGCAATCCCTGCACCACGGGCGGCTGACGATCAATCCCTTCACGCACCGCCCCTCGCTCACGCCCAATCTGGAAGTGGTGGGGATTTTGAACCAGACCTATCTGGACATGTATGCGGCGGAAACCGAGTCCGGCCAGCGCGACGGCATCAAGAAGGCCCAGCGCAACTTCCTGCGCGATGCCGTGTATTTCCTTTACGAGGCCAACCGCATGGCCGAGGCGCAGAAGTGGTTCCAATATCTTGGTGAACAATTTCCCAACGTGTCCATCATTGACGGTCGCCCGGATTCGTTGCCTGGCAAGCTCACGCTGGACGAATACGCCGTGGCCGTGGTGCAGATTGACATCGGCGAAACCTCGCAGGATCGCGTGACCGCCGCCGTGCAGGGCCTGCTGGTGCGGGCGTATTACGCCCTGGCCCTCGGCCAGGATGACCGCTACGAAAATTTCAAGCGCCTGGCCAACCGCGTCTATGAGGTTTATACCGCCAAGACCAGCAAGTTTGGGGCTGAACGGATTCCGCTGCCTCCCTACAACGAACTGAACAGCCAGATTTTGCGCGACCTGCTCGACCCGCAGAAGGGTTTGCCGTTCGCCGCCCGCGCCGTGCTGCGCACGCAACTGGGACTGCCCGCCGAAGCCGCACTACCCGCGTCCGCGCCGGCGGAGATCAACCCCAACGCCGCCCCGCCCGCCGCCACCAATGCCCCGTCGGCCCCGTAGGGCGAACCTTGACAACGCCGCGACAGGGCGGGCCATCGGGTGGCCGTGCGCCAGCACCCCGCCGCCGACTGTCAACCAAAGCACCACCCGTGCCGGCCCAACAGGCCGGAAGGGCATGGCGACGCGGTTCCCTGGGCCTTCGCTCGCGGACTCGCTCCAGCCCAGGCGGTCACATTTGGGGCTTTCAGCCCCATCCGACGATATGAGTGGCAGACGGCGTTGGAATGGAGACTGCCGACGATCAGGGCTGAAAGCCCGCCATTTGACAGCCCAGGGTGCAGCGCGGAGCGCAAGCCCTGGGTAAGATAACACAACATGGTTTCCCGGCCTGTAAGGCTGGAACCGTGTCGCCGCCGCGCTGCGGGTTCACGGTTGTTTCGTTTCGCACGGCATGGGCTGGCCACGCGTTAAGCCGGCTGCAAGCCGGCGCTCCGCCCATAGCTCACTGACCTGGGGGTAGGACGGAACGGAACCCGTAGGAGGTGCCGTAGTCCGGCCAATCGCGGTTGCGAACCGCCGCCCGGCAACCGAACGCGTCGCCGTCCCAACCGCCGCCGCGAACCACCCGACCGGAGCCTGAGACAGGGCCACGAGGATCGTTCCCGCCAGCATACGGCGTCCCATAACAATCCCAACACCACTGCCATACATTTCCAGCCATGTCGTAAAGCCCATACCCGTTCGGCGCAAACGAACCCACCGGACTCGTGTAAGGATAATTTCCTGTGGCAAACGTCGGGTTGTAGCCGGTGTTGCTCAAATCATAGCCGTAACCATTATGACTGAAGTAATTGGCCTGGCTTTCGGAAATCGTGTTCCCCCACGGAAACCGCTGCCCGCTCAAGCCCCCACGCGCCGCCTTCTCCCATTCCGCCTCCGTTGGTACACGATACCCCGCACTCCATTTCACGCAACTGGTGTCCAAGTCAATGTCCCCGGTCCGATACACCGTTGTTTGCGCGGAACTCGTGTAATACGCCGGCACTATTCCCGCCATCTCGCTCCGCGCATTGCACCACTTCACCGTGTCATACCAGTCCACGATGATCACCGGGTAAGTCGGCCCCTTGCTGTAATTGCTATAAACCGACCCCGGAACCGAGCCAGGATTATCAAAACTGTAGCCATGCGTAATTGCCCAGTTGTAAACCTGCGCCCACAACGCCTCCGTCACATCATACTGGTCCAAGTAAAACGCCGAAACATACACACTCGTCACCGGAGCGTCGCTCTCCCCATCCCAATTGTCCCCCATCGTGAAGCTTCCGGCGGGGATGAGGGCCATACCCGAGGGCGCGGCGGGCGGCGTGGCATCGGTGGCAGACACCCCAAACACCCGGAAGAATGTTGAAACCGGGTTGGTCATCGGCACACTTACCGTAATCGTCCCGTTGTTGCTCACCGCCAACCCGGTCAACCCCGCCCAGTTCGTCTGCCACGGCCCGCTCAACGACGACGCCCATTGCACCGTCGCCACCGTCCCCGTTTGCAGCCCCGAACACACCAGCACCCCGTTCTGACTGAAAGAATGGATGACCACCTGCCCAAGGGTTTGATGCACGCCAGCCAATAGGGCCAGCCCGATAAGCAGGGATTGCAGTTTGGTTTTCACGGTTTCGATAATTCAGATGGTAATTAACAGCCTCTTGAGCAATCGCAGACTACATTAGTGTTTCTAAGCAAAAGCCGGGCAGCAGTCAAGTCCTGCTTGCGAGAAACCAATGTGGGGATATCCCGAATTTGCTCCCAGAGCAGGGCAAGGCGAATATATCCAATGACCGACCGGTGCGTATTGGCATGATTTCCCTGGGCTGCGCAAAAAGTTGACGGACGACGAGAAGCTGCCCGGCTCCCGCCTCCAGGCGGCGTCGGATTGCTCCTCATTTGCAATCAATGCTGAATCGGCAATGGCCGGCCATAAATCAGACTGGGGCAGCCAAGGAGTCCTGAAGTGACGGACGCCGTCCGGTCAACACTTCGCAAGAGTGACTCAATATCGGGGTTGCCGGGATAGCGCAGGTTGCCAATCTCATATCTGGCGGTGTCGCCGCTGACTTTTTCCCCAGTATAATAGCCACCTTTTATCGAACTGTCTTTGAGCCGCCAAAAATCCGCATAAAATGTGAACGGCTTCGCCATGGTTTCGCCATGAGCACCCACGTAATGATAGAGGTTCAGGCCGTTGCGCTGCAGCGTCTCCGTCATGACCAGCATTTCGTCGAAGCTGAGCATGCAATATCCCAGGCCTTTATGTTCCACATGCCGGTAGCGGTCGGCCATCTCCCCGTCTTGACGGGGGGCGGTGTCGATGTTTAATAACGAGGGTTTGTCCTTCATCAGAATCATCCCGTTGATGAGCTCGACCAAGCCGCGCGGGTTTTCCCGGCTATCCACCGCAAACTGCACCAGTCCACGGTCACCCACAGCGTAGCCAATGGTGAGCAGTCCCAAAGCGTGAGCCACGAGATGATTTTGGTAATATTGCCCGCCAAAGTAAGCCGGCGTGTTGGAATCGCGGGAGACGACCCAGTTGTGATTGACCTTGGCCTCGGACCAGGTTTCCCAGGCCGTGTCCCAGCGCTTGATGCCCGTATAAATGACGGGCAACAGCGAACGGAACCAAGTTTCCACCTCGGTGCGTTCCGCCGGTGAAAGGTTGTTGTAAAGCGCATCGTAAGCGTAGATAAAGCCAATCGTTCCCCGCGACACATCCATGCCGGCGTTGGGAAAGCGGTAGTCCACCGATGGGTTCGCTCCGGGCAATGGGGTGGCGCGTGCCCAGGTGAGCAGAATCTCCTTGGCTTTGGCGGCATAGGCCGGGTTGCCATCCACCGACCAGGCCAGGGACAGTTCCGTGGCGCTTCGCATCGGCAACAGCGCGTGCGAATAATAACTTAAGGTGTCATTCCCGGTGTAAGGTGGGGCAATCGTTTCCTGGAGGTCAAGTTGCGCTTGAGATTGAAGATGCTCCCAGACCGACAGCCGGGGCTGAACTTTTCCGGCGATGTCCGCCTTGATTGCCGTCAATTCCTCGGGCGTGACCAGGATGCGCGGATGTGGTCGGGTGATGGGCGGCACGGTGAAGGTGGTCGGGTGCAAATCCTCAAACTGGCAGCCGCTCCATTGGTAGAACCAAGGCTCGTGCAGCCGATCCGGGGTTCCGGCGGTGGCATGATCCATTGCGGGGGCAACCCCGCTCGCATCCTGGGAAATCGTGGCGGCGCGGGCGGAAGTGGAAAATATTACTGCAACGGCAACGATGAGGGGCAAAAGCTTTTTCATTATTTTTTGGGATCCAAGGAGAATGCGATGGAATCTATTCCAAGTGTTGGCTTGGAAGCTGGGATGACATTGGTAATACGTTTGAAATTTGACCCAATTTGCACTGTTTCCAATGCTATTTCATGTCACGGAAACACGTGACATACTGCCAGCGGCTGAGTCTGGCAATACCGTCCAATAAAATACGGTGATTGTCGCCCCGGATGGTGTTTGGCAGGCGTTTGAGGCAGAGAATCAAGGGGCCAATCGTATTCATCCGGCGGACGCATATTCTGACCATGCCTCCATCCGGGCCGGGGTTGTCCCGGAAGCGCAATCCGTCGGAGCGCTGGCTTGCAGCCGGCTTTAGGCATGAACTCACCTGAGATGTCCGAACGACAGAGACAGCGGACGCGAACTGGTGAGTGAATGTCTTAAGCCGGTCACAGACCGGCGCTCCGGAGTATTGCCGGGATGCGCCCTCATCCGGTTCCGGCAGAAAATTATTTTCGACGCCCCCTGTGTTTTCGGTTATTTTGATGGACTTGTGAGCAAGCAAAAATCCAATGACCGGCCGGTGCGCGTCGGCATGATTTCCCTGGGCTGCGCCAAAAATTTGGTGGATGCCGAAATCATGCTCGGTTCCCTCCTCCAGGGCGGCGTCGAAATCACCAATGACGCCGCCACGGCGGATGCCGTGATTGTGAACACCTGTTCCTTCATTGATTCCGCCCAAGAGGAGAGCGTGGACACCATTCTCGAATCCGTTGAGCTGCGCGAGGCGAACCATCGCGGCCAGGCGGTCATTGTCTCCGGCTGCCTGCCCCAGCGGTTTCGCGAGGAGTTGCCCAAGCTCATGCCCGAGGTGGATGCGTTCATGGGCATTGACCAGGTCGCGCAGGTGGCGGCCATCGTCACCCAGGCCATCCGCAATCGCACCGCCAAAGCCGCCCTGCCCGCGCGGGACGGCCAAGCCGAACGCCGCGCCGCCCGCGCCCTTGCCCGGCTCGCCCAACTGGACGCGAAGTCCGGCAAGACCGACCACGAGGCCGCCGCGTCCCTCCGGGGCACCGCCAAGTTTGGCCGTACCAAGACGGTCGTGGCCGCCCCGGCCCCGCCCGCCGCGCCCATTCTGGAAGTCCACCCGCGACCGACCTACATCCCCGACTTTGTCACGCCCCGCTTCCGGCTCACCCCCAAACATTTCGCCTATGTCAAGATTGCCGAGGGCTGCAATCATCCGTGCAGCTTCTGCATCATCCCGCGCATGCGCGGTTCGCACCGCAGCCGCAGGCAAAAGGACATTGTCGCCGAGGTGAAGGCCCTGCTGGCCGACGGCGTGAAGGAGATCAACCTGATTTCCCAGGACTCCACCTACTACGGCATGGATTTGCGCCCGCAGCACAGCCGCGCCATTTCCTCGCCGGAAAAGTTCACCACCGCCGCCAAGGCGCTGGCGGCGGATGCCACCAGCATCTGCACGCTCCTGCGCGAGTTGAACGCGCTGCCCGGGGATTTCTGGATTCGCCTGCTCTACACCCATCCCGCGCACTGGACGGATGAACTCATCCAGACCATCGCTGCCTGCCCCAAGGTGGCCCGCTACGTGGACATGCCCCTGCAGCACATCCACGAAAACATGCTGGAACGCATGCGGCGCGAAACCTCGCAGCAATATATCGTGGATTTGATTGCCCGCATCCGCGCTGGCGTTCCCGGCATTGCGTTGCGCACCACGTTCATTGTCGGCTTTCCCGGCGAGACGGCGGCCAGTTTCCAGACCCTGCTGGACTTCATTCGCGACACGCGGTTCGAGCGGCTCGGAGTCTTCGCCTATTCCAAGGAGGACGGCACTCGCGCGGGCACCATGGCTGGCCAGCTCACCAGCAAGGTAAAGCAAAAGCGCCGCGAACAAGCCATGGCCGCGCAACACGCGGTGGCCGTGCAGGTGGCGGAAGCCTTCCGGGGCCGCGAACTGAAGGTGCTCGTCGAAGGCGAGGCGGACGCCAAACAATTGCAGGGGGCCAACGTCAGTTCCTGGGAGCACGGCCTGATGCGCGCCGCCGATGAACACACTGGTCGGATGAAGGGCCGCTACCTGGTGGCGCGGGGCGAGGCGGATGCGCCGGACATTGACGGGCGCGTTTATATTCGCGGCCAACTGCCCGTTGGCGAATTTGCCCGGGTCAAAATCATTGGCCATACGGACTATGATTTGATCGCCGTGCCGGTGTAGCCCAACCGGCTTCAGCCCGATTCCACCTAAACGCTTCCCAACCTTAACCCTGGCCCTGCGCGACTTCCGGCTTTTCGTCCGGGCCGGTTTTGCTATGCTGGGAGGGAAGAAACTTGAAATCGCTCATCCAAACCCGGGACACCCGTTCCGAACGCGTCTTCATGGTTGGCGTGGAACTGAAGGCGCGCGCCGCCGCCGATGTCCGGGAATCCCTCGAGGAACTCGCCGAACTGGCCCAGACCGCCGGCGGGGAAATCCACGGCCAGGCCACCCAGAAACTGGACACCCCCAACGCCGCCACCTATATCGGCAAGGGCAAGGCCGAGGAACTGGCGCAGTTCTGCCGCGAAAACGACCTGGATACGGTCATCTTCGATGATGAACTGTCGCCCGCGCAGACGCGCAATTTGGAGAAGATTTTCGAGTGCAAAATTCTCGACCGCACCGCGCTCATCCTGGACATATTCTCGCAGCGCGCCCGCACCCGCGAGGGCAAGCTGCAGATTGAACTGGCGCAGTTGCAGCATCTGCTGCCCCGGCTGACGCGGTTCTGGACGCACCTTTCGCGCCAGAAGGGCGGCATCGGCATGCGCGGCGGCGAAGGCGAATCCCAGCTCGAGGCCGACCGGCGCAAGACGCAGGAGCGGATTGACCGCATTGTCCGCGACCTGGAATCGGTGCGCCGCCAGCGCGAGACCCAGCGCGCCGGGCGCCAGCGGGCCAACTGGCCGCTGGCCTCGATTGTGGGCTACACCAACGCCGGCAAATCCACGCTCATCAACCAGCTCACCGGGGCGAAGGTGCTGGCCATGGACAAGCTGTTCGCCACGCTCGACCCCACCACGCGGCGGCTGAAGCTGCCCACCAACCAGAATGTCCTGCTCACGGACACCGTGGGCTTCATCAAAAAACTGCCGCACGGGCTGGTGGAGGCCTTCAAGGCCACGCTCGAGGAGGTGGTGCAGGCCGACCTGCTGCTGCATGTGGTGGATGTGAGCCATCCGCAGGCGTTCGAGCAGATTGCCGCCGTGGACACCGTGCTGGGTGAAATTGAAGCCGCGGGCAAGCCGACCCTGATGGTCTTCAACAAGATTGACCGGCTGGCTGGCGGCATTCCGGCCCTGCTGCGCGAAAAGTATCCGCACGCCGTGCCTATTTCGGCCCGGACGGGCGCGGGCATCGAACCGCTGCTGGCGGAAATCAGCACGCAGCTCCGGCCCATCCGCGAATTTCTGGATTTGCGCGTGCCGCTGGAGCAGGCGGCGGTCATCGCGCGCATCCACGCGGTGGGCCAGGTGGTGGCCAGCCGTTACACCAGCAAGAATGCGTGCTTCAAAGTCCGCCTGCCGCCGCATCTGCTGGAGGAATTCACGCCGTTCGTGATGGCGGGGAAATGACCGCATGAAATCCGCCGCCGGCATCGCGCAGCTCTGCCCCACCTGCGGGCTGTGCTGCGACAGCACGCTCTTTGCCGATGTGGAATTGCGCGCCGGAGATGCGACCGCGCGGTTGCGCGCCCTAGGCCTGAAGCTGGTGCCCAAGACCCGGTCGAAACTGGCTTTCGCCCAGCCCTGCGCGTGCTTCGACGGGAAACTCTGCGCGATTTACCCCGACCGCCCCAAGCGCTGCCGCCAGTTTGAGTGCGGCCTGTTGAAACGGGTGCAGACCGGGGAACTGACGGTCGCCCAAGCCCGGTCAGCCATTGCCGCCGCCAAAAAAGAGGCGGCGGAGGTGCGGGAACTGCTGCGCGCCCTGGGCCAGCGGGAGGAGTCCGCTGCGCTCACCCACCGATACGCCGCCGCCATGGCCGCGCCGGTGGATTTGGCCGACGAGGCCAACGCCGAACGGCACGGGCGGCTGATGTTGACAGTTAACCGCCTCATGAACCGGCTGGAACGGAATTTTTTGCGGTAGGAAGGGGGAGCGGGGGAACCCGAAAACTGAAGTTGCCCCGCAACCGCGTGGCGTGGTCGTCGCCCGTTGTCGGGGAGCGCACGCGTCCCGTGTGCGGTGGTCGGCGTCCCGCCGGCGGGCGGCGCAATGCTCAGACTGCCGTCAGGCCAACGTCCTTGGCCAGCTTGTCCGCGGAGGCGGGATCCACCCAGCGCACCAAGGCGATGAAATTGACCAGCGCCGGGCTGTCCGCCTTCACCTTGAAAAGATTGCGCAAAGCCTGCACCACCTTGGTGTAGATGGCCTCATATTTTTCGTGGGTGAGGCGGGTGGCGTAGGATTCCAGCACGGGCCGCGCAATGGGGTCGGTCTGGCCGTCCGGCAGATAGGGCAGCAGGCAGAACACGCGGATGAGGAGCATGGGGTCGGAATCGGCCAGGGTCAGCCAGCTCTCGCGGACTTCGTCGGCGTCATATTTCTCATGCAGCCGCTGGCGGAAGGCCTGGGCGATTTCGCCGGGGCTGGAGCGGGCGTAAATCAGCTCGCGCACCTGTTCCCAGGCTTTCTTCGTGTCCAGCACGGTGGCCCCCTGCTTTTCCACCACGGCGACCAACTCCGGCAGGTTCAGCTCGCGGGCGACGGCCTTGCCAAGTTCCAGCGCGTCCTCGCGGCGCATCCGGTCGGACTGGATGATGCCGCGGATGACCGTCTTTTGCATGTCCGGGCCAATCATCCGCAGCACGGCGGCCATGGCGGGCGGGCTGGGCACCTTGGCCAGGGAGAACAGGTGCTTGACGAATTCCGTCGTCTCGGGATCGTGCTCGGAGAAGCGGCCATGGCGGAAGGTCAGCACCAGCCGCAGGCTCTTGGGCAGGCCGCCCACCTTGCCGAAATTGTTGATGACCGCCTGCCGGTGGTCGGGATGCAGCACAAACGACAGCAGCCACTCCGCCTGTTTGAGCAGATTCTCGTCCAGCTTGTCACATTCGGGGGTGATGACGAGCTGCTCAATCAGGGGCGGCAGGCGCTGGGCAAAAATGATGTCCGGGGATTCAATCTGCTGATGGTCGTAGTAGTGGAGCAGTTCCAGCACGAAGGAGAGCTTGAGGAAGGCAACCTTCTGCGCGCGGGCGGCCTCGGTGGCAGCCCGGCTGCCCCGCACCTGCTGATAAAGGGCCAGCAGGCGGGCATGTTGGGTGGGCACGACCGTGGGATATTGCGCCAGCACCGCCTCGAAATCCGGCGCAAAGGCCAGCATGACCTCGTCGGGCTTGGGCTTGGGGTTGAACTTCACATCGGTGGTGACGTCCTTGAAAAACACCAGCGCCTCCTCGCCGAACTCGCGGACGATGCGTTCGCGCGGCACCTGGCCCTTCACATAGCCGCGGCAGGCGCGGACGGTGGCCGGCAGGAAAAAACTGTCCGGCTCTGCGGTGACCGCCAGCAGCATGGCGGGGTCGAAGGGGGCCTGCAGGCGGATGAGTTCCTCGATGAGGGGCTTGACGGCCTCGCGCATTTCGAGCTTGGTCTTCTCCATGGCCTTGAGGACGGCGGGCTGGAGGATGTCGCCCTCGCCCGTGCCCTTGATGAGGGCACCGGAGACCTCGGCCACCTGGGCATTGTGCTCCACGAGCCGGGCCACGACCACGGCGACATCGTTGAGCGGCAGCTTGCTGACGAGGTTGGTGAGCTGATTCACCAGTTCGCCATGGGATTTTTTGCGGTGCTCGATGACCATTTCCAGCAGCGAACGAAGCGACTTGTTTTCATGCTCCAGCGCCGCCGATTCGGACTCCAACTGGCTGACCCGCAGGTTGAGGCCGGCCCAGTGCTGCTGGATTTCCTCGATGGGGGCGGGGGGCTGGCTGGCATGGTCGGGTTGTGACATGCGCCCATAATCGCTCCGCCGGGGATTTTATTTCAACCTTTTTTTGGAAAGACTTCGCCCGGCGTCCCCTTGGTTGCTATGACCAGCAACACAGGTCATTCACGAAACTGGCCGAGCCGTCGCGCAGCCAGCCGTCGAGTTGCGCCTGGTCCTTGAGCTGCTGGCCGCGCCAGCGCGACACGACGGCGAAACCGGCCTTCACTTCGGGCAGCACGGTCATGTCCACCCACAACTTCTCGAACTGGCTGACGGGGAAAACATCCTCCTGGCCGTGGCCCCAGCGTTTTTTCACGTCCTTGATGGTGATGTAGGTCGGCATCCGCGCGGCGACATTGCGCACGGCGGCGGCGACCTTTTCCGGGTCGTTCAACCCGGCGCGATCCAGGCCGAAAACGGCGAGCAGTTTGTCAATGTGGATCCAGCAGGTGTTGGAATTGTAATAGCGCAGGTTGAATTCCTCCTCCTCGCGCGGCATCGCCAGGCCTTCCACCAGGCGGACCTGACCGTTCACGCGGGCCAGCCCGCCGCCCCGGTCTTCGAGGCGGCGCGTGATGACTTCAAAGGTGAGGCAGGCCGCCTGCGCCAGATGCAGCCCGAACATCGCCGGATCGGCGTCCGCGCCGAGGGTGTCAATGTTGTGCAGCATCAGATGCTGCAGTTGCGGGCGCTCCGCGAGCAGCCGCGCCAGGGTGCCGTTGCGCAACAGGTTCGGCACCTCGAACCAGTGGCCGACGGGATGCAGGCATTGCGCCGGCAGATTGTCGGTGTAATCGCCGCCTTCCCCGGCCGCACGCGCCCAGTTCATGAGCGCGGTGCGCAGGCTGGCGCGGACTTTCTGCTGCTGCTCGTCCAGCCGCTGCTGCGGCATTTCTTCCCAGAGAAAACGCAGGTCGCGCTCCATCGGATTCATGCGCAGGCCGATGGAGCGGCCGGCGGAAAGCAGCAGCGGGCCGGCGTAGCCATAATTGTTCTGGCGGCGCAAAAACTCCTCCGTCGCCGCATGAGTCAGATAACTGGTCGTGAACACATGCGGCAGCGCGGTGCCGGCGAGTTGGCCGATGCGCCGGCTTTTCGCGAGATGCGTTTCGACAAACGTGCGGTGGCCGCCAGCAAACTTGCAGAACGGATGCAGGGCCTTCACGACCCCGGCCCCCTGCGTCCAGCGGCTGCCGGCCCCGGCGGCCAGCGTGACCACGGCCAGTTCGCCCCGGGCCAGCGCGGCCAGGCCGGCGGCGCGATACTCCGGCACCAGCGGCGCGGCGGCCGACAGGACATCGGTGTCGTGGACATCCCGGATGTCGGCGCTCGCGGGCAGGCGGTTTTGCGCGAGGCCGATGCGGCCGTTTTTCAGGTCGTCGCGAACCTGTTCGTGCTGTGCGCGGTCGAAGCCGTTTTGTTCGAGCAATTCCGCCAGGCTTTGCTGCTGGCCGGCCCCGGATTGGAGGCGCGGCAGCAGCCGGTCAAACAGCGTCAGCATCATGTCCGAAAATTCCGGCCGGGTGCGGGTGGCTGCGCGGAACTTGTCGAGTTCCGCCCGCTGCGGATTCGGCAGCGCCTGCGGGTCGGCGCGCAGCCAGCCCGGCACGTGCAGCGCATAATAACCGCGCGGCAGCAGCGCGGCGTCGCCGTGCAGCAAATCCGCCCAGGTGCCGCGTTCGTTGATGGCGAAATCGTAAACCACCGGCTCCATCGCAAAGGGCAGGGCGTGTTCCAGCTCGCGCTTGGTTTGCGACATGATTTCCTGCAGCCGCGCTTGCGCCCGCGCCTTTTGGGCCGGCGCGAAAAAGAAGCCCATGCCGCCGCCCGCCATGCCGCCCAGCATCAGGAAACCCCAGAAATCCCGGCCAAACGCTTCGCGCACCCGCGCGATGAGCGACTCGGTGAAGGCGTTGCTGGCCCAGGGAATGATGGTCTGGACCGGTTCACGGAAATTTTTGGTCGTGAGTTCCCCCA
>Ga0007854_10001185_pt1 | contig 16788 bp, 22 predicted proteins | sample CryBogCBH12Aug08_FD_60382 | JGI IMG/M metagenome (GOLD analysis project Ga0007854, IMG submission 60382) | Freshwater microbial communities from Crystal Bog, Wisconsin, USA - CBH12Aug08 | ecosystem: Environmental > Aquatic > Freshwater > Lake | place: Crystal Bog, Wisconsin, USA | collected...
TTTCCGGGTGAACTTTTTGCCATCCGACGAGTCAAAAACTCCCTTTCAGGCTCAAACCTGTTGACGCAAGATCATTTGAAAAGGCCCTTCCGCAGCCACCCGCAGCTACCGCAGCCACCCTTTCAAGAAAACAGTATTCTGGATTATTTCCTTAAAATCTCTGAACACCTTACTGCGGTGGCTGCGGTAGCTGCGGGAATCCTGGTTGCCTTGCCGGCAGAAACAGAAATGGTTTCCTGCCACGGATATGCCGTGACTTGGAGCCGGGTCGGGAGACTGGGCGATATGCCCTTAAATTCCGCTTCGACGAGACAGTAGTGCAACGGGCCATGGTCGGACTGGCCGACATTCACACAGGTGGAATTTTGAAATTCGCAATACCATCGCTTCGCCCGGATGGGGGTGAGATGATCATGGCCTGAAATGGTGAGCCACGGAGCGAAGTCATAGATGGCGTGCGCCCATGCCCAATTTCCTTCCACTACAGAACCGGGCTGGCTCAAAGGGGTGCCCGTGGGCGGTTCGTGCATCAGCCAAAGAGTCCGGGCCGCACTTCCCACCGGGCCAATTACCGGTGGCAGCCAATTTTCATAATCCGTAAGGAGTTCGGGACGGGCATCGGCGAATGTTCGCCCGTCTCCCATCAGGCAGGGAAATCCGACGAGTGTGAGTGGGCCACTTTGAAACACTTCGCCGTGTAATGTCGTCAAAGGCCGTCCGGTGGTTTTCCAGACCGATGCGAAAACCAACCACGCATCATCTTCATGGTTGCCGCGCACAAAAAGAATTTCCGGGCATTCCAATTTTGCGAGAAAAAGCGCGCAATCCTCGGTGGTCAAGCGACCGGCGTTGTCATTTAAGCCGTGGAGAAAATCGCCCACCAGAGCAACCACGTCCGGCATGTGTTGAATCACCGCAATTCGCAATGCCTCCAGCAAGGCAGTGCTGCGATGCAGGTCAGTCACCGTCAATAAAGTTTTCCTGTTCGGCACCGGGAGATTTTACTGACGCAAGCAATCGAGACCAAGCCCATTTGCATCAGCGGAGAATCAACCCGTCAGGGTGTTGCAAATTGCCCATCGAGCCTCGGACGACTTAGTAAAACAAGACTTTCAATTCGGAAACGAACTCCGGCGTGGCGCGCATGATGACCGGGTCAATCGGATGAATGAATCCGTTGAGGATGACGGCGTTCTTGGGATACAGGTCAAAAACAAGAATGAATTTTTGGAAATGAAAATATGCGCCGTCTCCAATTTTTTGGTAGCTGGCGGATTCCATGGCCGCGTCAACATCCTCCAGCATGGCCGGGCCACCCTTGAAGAATGGCATTTGCGTGCGGATGCTCGGTCCCTGCACGGTTCGCCGCACGCCCAGCAGTTTTATTTCTGAACCAAATTCTTCGTTGGCGATATTGATGCGGTCGAGGTATTCGCCGACGGTCGCGGCGTTTTTATTATTCAGCGCCAAGCCGCCGCCAAAGCCTTTGTCCGTGCGCGTCTCTTTGATGACCAGAAGTTTCTCCGGCTTGAAGCTGACCGCGTGCTCGAACCCACCCTTGTCGGTTTTAAGTGCCGACTCGAATATCAGGTCGTTTTCTTCGGCCCAGTCGTAGAGCCGCTGCTTTTCGGCTTTGGCGCGTTGAATTCTTTCAGCGTCCAATTCATCATGCGAAGGTATTGGTCCTGGGCTTCCTTGGACGTAATCGGCTGCTTGTCGGGCCAACCGGTCCACCCGGCCAGCTTTGGTTTGGGACGCTGGTTTGCGCACATTTCGTGTGGGCAATTTAGATTTCGCAACAGGGAAGTCGAGCGGTTTCTCAACCATTCAGGTTTCCGTGGCAACATTCGACTGGAAAAACACGGTTCCGGCCAAATGATTCAACCGGCTGGCGGGTGAAAGCCCGCCAGCTTTTTTGCAATTTATTTTCAAGACAGACCACTTGAAAAAATTCCAGCCTTGCTTGAGAATGTTTGTCGCCGTCGCTTTTTCTCTCACGCACGGAGTGACCAATGGATAGCCAGCCAGTCATCGCCCAACCCGCCATCCAGGCGGGAGCCAAGGTGGTCTGCATTGACGACACCTATCAGCGCGTGGATTGCTGCGATGCTCCAGATGGACTTCTGGTTCTCGGCAAGGTTTACAGCGTCTCTGGCTTCAGCGACTGTGGCGGGGTTTTGCTGGTCGGCCTTCGTGCCATTTCGTACAAGACCGGCAAGAATGTCGGGTTTGCTCCCTCTCGCTTCTGTGCGCTCGAACAGTTCCGCTTGAAGTTTCCCAAGGGCATTTCTTCCATTCAAAACAATGCCCGTTCACCATCTGAAGGGGCGATAAAACGCGCGAATCAGGCCAGACCAATCGCAATACCAGAAATTGATGGCGTGCAGGAATCGAGGCTGTTGGTCATCCAAGCCATTGAAGTATTGGAAGAGCTTTTTCTCGGAAACCACGAAGCGGATGAGGAAGAAACTTGGCTGGACACCGGGTTTGTTCCCGATCAAAGCGCACCCCATGTGCGCATGGAATTGACGGAGTTGCTTCACTCGCACCAACTCTACGCCAGCATGAATCAATCATGGACCTTCTGGCAGATGCTGTTTCGTCGGTCGGCGAGAATCATTTTTTTCTCCCGCCAGCGTAGTCCGGTGGCGAACATCGTTTATCTGATGTGCAGAGGCGGCAGTCGCTTCACGGCGCATTATTTGAATGGAATGCTATGCGAGAGTGACTTTCCCGTTTTAACTTGTTCTGCGGGTATGCTGTCAGTCTCCCCCATCCGGTTTTGTGATGCCCGCGACCCGGATGTTTTTCTGAAAGTCCTTTTTGATGCCCACCCGCATTTCGATTACGCCTTTTGCGACTGGCAACTGGCCGGCGCAGAGCTGGCCAGCGCCTATAAAATGACCAGCGATGGCCGGATTTCATTCCTGTGCCCCCAGCCCTGTTCAGCTTGAACAAGTCCTTTTATATTTTTTCATTTCGCCTTCGGTGTCGGTTAATGTAGTTTTTTTCACCGTGCTCCCCTCAAAACAAGACATTCATCGCCGCCTGCTGGTCTGGCTCAATGCCCAGAACTTCGTCCCGGTCGTTGAGGAGGACACGACGGTTTATATCCGCATGCAGGGGGAAATTGGCTACTGGCAATGCCGTATCATTGTTGACGACTCGTATCCGAGGTTGAATAACCCAGCCGTGGTTCGTTTCGTGTCGCAGATGCCGATTCGCGTTCCCAAATCAAGGGTGGCAGACACGGCCATCATGCTGGACTCGTTGAGCCGGTATATAATGGTTGGCCACCTTGCCATGAGCAAAGACCGAACTGTCACATATCACATCTATCTGACGCTGGACGGCAATTCTCCGTTTGAGAAGTGCTTTGAATTTGGCCTCCGGCAGTCGGTGTTTTATTGCGAAGAACACTTCGGTTTCTTGTGCTTTTTCTGCTTTAATTCGGAATGCAACCACCGGCGTGCCGACTTTCACTTAAATTTGTCGGAACTAGGAAAATCAAAGTTGACGTATCCTGGAAAACTCGACGAAATGCATTCCGAATGGGTGATCAAGGGAAAAGACCCGGAAGAAACCTAAACCATTGACAGCACACATTGAGGTCGAGCTATGATGCTTTTTGAAAGATGTCTTAATGACGGAAACAGGGATTCTGGAACAATCGTTTTTAAGTGCGATAAATGTGGCGGCTGGTTTTGCGAACATTGCACGCCGCGTATTTTCCATACCTTGTTGAGCCTGAAACTCAAACCGATGGCCGAATGCCCAGCCTGCCATCAAAAGGGCTACGCCTGTGGCAAGATTAAATAAACACACAAAAAACTAACTTGTGAACTCCGCCTCTGCCACAACAATTTTAAGTTAGCTTTTTTTTCGTTATGCTCCCTTCAAAACAAGAAATTCAGCGCCGCTTGTTGATTTGGCTCGAGGCTCAGAATTTCGTCCCAGTTTTAGAGGTAGACACGACGGTTTATGTTATCCGTATGCAGGGCGAAATTGGCTACTGGCAGTGCCGTATCCTAGTTGATGATTCTTGTCCTAGATTGAATAATCCGGGCGTGGTTCGCTTTGTTTCCCAGATGCCGATTCGCGTTCCAAAATCACGGGTCGCAGACACGGCCGTCGTGCTCGATTCATTGAGCCGGTTTATGACAGTCGGGCATCTTGCCATGGGCAAAGATCGAACAGTTACATACCACATCTATTTGACCTTGGACGGCAATTCTCCTTTTGAGAAGAGTTTCGAATATGGCCTCCGGCAGTCCGTGTTTTATTGCGAAGAAAACTTCGGGTTTTTGTGCTATTTTTGCTTCAACTCGGAATTCAACCATCGGCGAGCGGACTACCACTTGAATTTGTCCGAATTAGGAAAATCAAAGTCAGCGTATCCGGGAGACATCGATGAAATACATTCCGATTGGGTTATCGGGAGAAATCGCAAGGAAGATGAGTGAAATCCGAGTCCGCCATCCATTTCCCATGAATCCTGAATCCGCCAGCAAACATTCAAAAGTCAGTTTTACGCGCCTTGATAAACGCGATGAACTTGCCCTCATACGCCAGAACCGCGCTATTCTCGAATCTTCGCTTTTTCTCTTGGATGCCCGCAAACGCGAGGTCGTCGTCCGAGACGGCAGTCCGGTGGATATGAAAATCCGCAGCAGTCGGCCCGGCGATGTGGTCCCGCTAGGCGTCAAAAAAGTGGATGATGTTTTGTATCGCTTCTATTTCGTCAGTGATGATTTGCTCCAAATCCTCCAGCCCGATGCCTGACATGACTAACGCTAACAGCTCCAAAACGCTTTGCCTTTATGTTGATGTGGACGGAACGCTAATCCATTCGCAAGGGGCGAATCCGCGAACAAACGGCGAACTTGTATCCAAAATTAAAAAATGGAAATCCGAAGGCGCCTTGCTTTACTGCTGGAGTTCACGTGGGGCCGGATATGCGCAGCGTGTGGCTAGGCGGCTGGGAATCGAAGACTGTTTTTCGGCGTTTTTATGCAAGCCGCATATTTTAATCGATGACCAAGCAGTCAATGACTGGTCGTGTCTGGTTCACCTTTATCCACTGCAAATCGGCAACCATACGGTGGATAGCCTGACCCGAATGATCGACGATGAGATTTAACAATCAGCTCACATGACCAAAGAGGAATTCTTAAAGTGGGCGATTGCCAAAAAATATTCTGGATTGGGCCGCCTAGAATCGAATTATTTGGATGTGCAATTGATTTTATTGCGGCGCACCGGGGAGATTTCGGAGGCGGAATACCAGAAGTTTTTCCAGGCTCAACCGGAGACCCCCAAGCATGACTTGCGAACTGGCAGCGCAAATCCATAATGCCATTGAGGCCACCGGAAACGAATTGCGTCTCGACTTGTATCGAGCTGCCGTCCGATATTCCGTGCTGCGAAGCGAATGGCATCTTGCATCCCCGGACGAGCGCCGCGAAATGGAAAGCCGGCGCACTGCCGCCCACAACGTTTTCATTGATGCATTGAACATTCTGACCAGAAATTTGGCCCGTGTTGGCTGTGATGTCTCGTGGCGGAAATCCATTGGCGAAGACCGCAAGGCGATTGGTGATTTTGCTGTATTTCTGACAGCGAGATTTGGAGTTTTGGCGCGTTGAATTTTCGTTTCTGAGCGGCGAGCACCAAAAATCGAGAATAATATTGACAATCCAGCGTCTTCAAGTATAAAAGAAATTGAAAGGTGATTTATGGCTGATCGAGAAAAAGAACTACAAGATTTCCACAACGACGGGCAAAAAGATGGGGCAAACATTGAATATCACAAGCCCCATGGCGAGGCGGGAATATTCTTTACCGAAATTATAGGAGGGAGCAAAGCCGCTAACGAACTGCGCGAGGACAACGACGCCTATGAAAAAGGACATGATAATGGACGAGAAAGCACCAGCTCCTGTTATCTAACAACCGCATGTGTCGATTTTAAAGGACTGGGAGACAACTGCGAAGAACTTGCAACACTGCGGAGATTCAGGGATGACTATGTTACAGAATTAACTAATGGTGAAGAGCTTATTGCGGAATACTATCAAAAGGCACCAATAATCGTCGCGCGAATAAATACGGCACCCGACCGAGCAGATATATTGACGGGCATTTATAGCAATGTGCGAACCATTGTGGACTTTGTAAAGGCTGGCCAAAACACTAAAGCTCTCGAATCCTATACGGAAATGTATAAAGGACTCAAAAAAAGTTTTAATTGTTGAGCAGCCTTTATGTCGACGTGGACGGATCGATAATTGGAGGATGACCGTTGATGCGGTCGGGGTTTTTGCGAAGAAAATCCGCAAATTCTGGTTGAATTCGTTGCACCACAGGGTCAACAGGATAAACAACGCCATCGGCAGCAGCGATTGCATTGCGGGGTGCCAAATCAAAAACCAAAAAACCTTCCCGGTAATACGCTCCGGCTGCCAAGCGCTCATAACCAACTGACGCCATCAATTCATCCACCAGATACCGTGAGGCAGCTTGGCCGGAGATGGCCGGTTGCGAGGTGACTATGATCGGCCTGCCGCTTTTCAAAACAACGCGCTCAAGCCGAATATCATCATCAAAAAAAATATTTTGCAATGCAAGCCGGTCTAGGTATTCAGCTGGCGTTGCTCCGTGAGTCAGCGACCCCAAAGCTAAACCGTAGCCCTTTTGCTTTTCGAGGATGGTAGCTTTATAAAACCGCCTTATTTTTTCGTCAAAATAAACACTGTGCTCACCGCCGCTGGCATCTTCGGGTGGTAGATCGCCGCCTAACTTGCCATGGGTTTCGGCCCACTGAATGAGTCGTCGTTGCTCTTTTTTAACTCGGTTTCGGCGCTCGTGCTCAGTGGCATCATGGTCTGGAGTTGCCGGAGTGCCTCCGCGCGTGAAGTCAGCGGCTGATTCAAGCGACCTTGCAACGTCGGGCGCTTGCCCGCCGGTGCTGTTGTTTTGCTTGGCATTGATGGAATAAATATATGGAGTCATGGAATAGTGCGAGTTTTTTCAAACTTTCAATTCATTAGCCGCTTGGAACCGCCCCGCGCCGGCTTCTCTATGCGAAAAACGGGAGTTCATGAATTTGAACTTGCACGAACGAACACTATATTTCCACCGAGGAGACATTCGGCATGATACCCATTCTTACCGATACAGGCGATGAGTTCAGCCCGCTTATCGGGCAACCCTAACGTATTCCATTCCGCGAATACCACTTTTGGTTTAAACTGCGAACAGTCGAATGTTTCCCATACGTCAATTTCCGTCCCTTCGGTGTCAATGCTAAGAACATCCACGGATTCAATATGATACTGTTCCAATATCTCCGTCAGTCGCTTGGTTGGCACATCGATCAATTGTCCGTTCGTGCGAAGAAATCCTGAGAGATACTTATTTTTCATCAAACAAAAAGGGGCTTGCTTGCTTCCGATAGCACAAGGAACTAAAGTGGCTTTTCGGTTCACCCGAATTTGATCATGCAATCTGGGGTCAGCTTCGATTAATAACCCTTGCCACCCCCTCTCTTCAAGCCAAAGCGTATTGCTTAGATCCTGGCCGTTGCCAACACCAACCTCCACAAACACGCCGTGGACCGGCATTCCGAGCCGATGCCAATTCTTTTCTAACCAAACATCCTCGCCGTGTTGGGCATAATACATGAATATGAGTCTTTCTTCCGCATTAAGCGTCAGCTAGGGATTTGCGATATCACCGCGCGATTCGAGCAGTATTTCCGCAACCCGGAAGTCTAGTTCCCGGTCAACATCAACAGAACGTTCTCTTGGCATTACACATGGTTTAACCCTGCCACGGTAAAAATTTCGGAATCTGCCGAATGAGTTCCACCACATTCCATAATACGCTCCGTTTGGTCGATAGGCAGGCGGGTGATCCTGGGACCTGGAATTGCCACCGGCTAGCGGGTGTGTGTCGAACAGCGATCCCAGTAGTCCATTCTCGACACGAAGAGCCAATGTTGGCGGAAACTCGTATTCCGTCACGCTAACTATTCCGTCAACGTCGGGCGTGAGACAATCTATACCAACGCGAATATCTTCCTCGATCCGGAGGGGGCACGTTGGAAGACAAAGCCAAATCTGATCATAGGGCTGCGCCTGAAGTTGGTCAAAGTAGTGGGCAACCGTATCGATAACTTTGGACTCATCTGTGGCCAACCTGCTTGGCCGGAGTTCAGTGGTCACGTTCGGCGCGGGCTTTATGCACGCGAGAATATCGGGAGCGTCCGAGGTTACGATGACCCGGTCAAAGCATACACTCACAACGTCCACCGTGTGGTTGATCAGCGCCTTCCCCGCGAGCAGTTTCACATTCTTCCCTGGAAGCCGCTTCGAACCGCCCCGTGCCGGCACAATTACTAATCGTCTCATTGATGCCTCCGTTCGTTACTCATAAATTCTTCTCGGTGCAAGGATGCGCCTGCCGACACTGAGCAATTGTCGTCTGGGCTGTAAACACGAAACTGCATACCCGGGATTCTGATTTCAGTAAAGTCGATTAATTTTGCCGCTTTACGCATCGCGCCATCTGTATCTTGCCACATGTTATAAGAAGCTCTGCCGAATGAATAGAATTCGAAGCGCAGGTAGTGGATAAATCGATGAACGGCACATTCATCAACGGCCAGTCCTTTGCGGATGGACGCACAAAAATGCTCGACGTCAAGTGATGAAACAATCTCGTTAACGCCTTTGAATCCGTAGAATGCGTCCGCGAATATATAGCAGGGTTTCGCCATCATCATCGCGTAAAGTCCTACTCCCGAGTTCATCAGCGCCACGGCGTCTGCCAACTGAACTAGGTCAACAATGTTTGTGTCTGGTTCAACATATTGCGCCCAGCGGAGAACGGGGGCGGAAGTTTCGAACGGATGTCGTTTGCAAAGCACGACCCAACCTTCCTCATGCAGACGCTCGGCGCATCGGTCAATAAATGATAAAAAAACAGAGAAAGTGCCTGCCAATCCGGGCATGTGAACTGTTACTGTGTCACTCGGACGCTGTAGTGGAACAAACAACACCTTTCTGCCAGCAATGAGAAGCGTCCGCGCAAGTGCATCTACACCCACGCGATTGCCTTGCCGCTCCAGCGTTTCGTTCCCGGCCACATACCAGTCAATGTATTTTTGGACGCGGCGTTCTTCCAACTCGGTCAACCGCCGGTCCCATTTCTCCCGTCCATAGCTCGGCGAGTCGGCGTTGAACCCTCCGGGGTCGAAAAACCAACTGTCTACGAGCGCGCCGCGCTCAAATACAAGATACGGAAACTCACGCTCACGGCACCACCGATAGGCACCCTGACGGACAGCAGTTCGATAGGGATTCGGAAATAGAACGCGGTCGACACCATTCGTTCGCAACCATCGTTCGAATCGTCGTGCGTCGAAAGCACCTGAGTTGTCCACAATATCATCTTCACTGGTAAATACCGGTTTCCCGACAAGCGGAAATACATCCCGTAAAGTCTTTGCAGATCTTGAGTCTTGGTCACCGAAGAACATAAAGCGCCTTGACTGCGACTCGTGCGCGACCAACGGCGGTGGCCGGACGTCGGCATCGTCGACAGTTCGCATCGCTTGGTCAAGTCGCTCCTTATTCTTTGACTTAGCCTGATAAAATCTAGTCTGCTTAGGCCGTTCATGCCACAGATGCACCGCCACGATGTTTTTATCGAGCGCACCACGCCCGATTAATGAAAAGAGTGCTCGGAACCCTTTATACTCGGGCAAAAACCAGTCGCCGTAGTCATGGTAATAGTTCTCGGGCTTAACGAAGCCACCCATATCATGAACGAGACGATGGTGGAGTTCAAAGTCCTCGAACCCGTGACCGATGAAATTAGAACTATATCCACCATGAGCCAAAAAATGCAGGCGATCCACCACGATAAACGACGTGCAAGGCGCCATTAGCTGCACTGAGCGAGTATCTCCGTTTTGCCATCTTAACATGAACTCTACGACTCTCGCATCTGGAGGGGCCGCAAAGAAATCCGCAGTTCCCTGCTCAGTGAGGTAGAGACACGGCACACAAAAGTATTGTTTCTTGAACTGTCCAACACCGACAGCCTGAGAATAATCGAGCAGCTTTTGCCAGCCAGACGGTGAAAGACGCAGATCGACATCGCAAAAGGCAACAACCGGTCCAGTTGCGTACTCAGCTCCGATGTTTCGCGCCGCTCCGATAGAGAACGTCTCACTTTCGAGCGTATATTCCACGTGTCGTATCGCTCCGGTGCTCCATTCGCGCGTGTCGCACCTTGTTCCCATTGCGCGTGGGATCCCTTCGACTACGATGACTTCAATCCTGGGGTTACCGGATAATTCATCACACAACTCAACTAGCCGCTTGCGGATGTGCTTTAAGCACGGCTCATCATAAAACGGAATAATGACTGACAGTTGGCATGGAGTTGATTTTGGCGCGGCACCCGGGTTGTTGACCGTGTGATTTGCCTGGGGTGCTTGGCTTTCGAATTCAATTTGGTTTTGAATAGGCAGCCTCATACGATTTCTAATACATTGGCTTTTTCAAAAGCCTGTAAAGCCTTCGCCCACTGGTCAAGCTGTCGGTAGCAGACGCACAGACGGCAACTCGTTGGGAATACGATCGGAGACCAACCGTCCCTCATCGCCGTGGTAAGGCCATCGCCAACATCGTATTCTGCTTGTGTGTCGTGCCAGACCAAGAGCGACTTGTCAGATAACCAGTCGCGAATTCCAATATAGTCGGCGCGTGGTTGTCCGTTCCTATGAAACCCATCGATGAACACTAGGTCGATAGGTTTCGAGATATGTCGTGAAATATCCTCTGGAGAAACCCCAACGAGATATTCAATTGTGCGTTCAAGCCCGAGGTGCTTCACCCCAGCGCGAGCAAACTCAATCCCTGTTGAGCCAAGCCCCCCCTCGCTTTGGTTATCCATGCTTCCGATCCATCCGCTAGCAGGATTTGTGCGCTTCACAGCCGCACCAAGCCAGAAGCTTGAATACCCGAAGCCAGTCCCAATTTCAAAAGCGCGCTCAACGCTGTTCAATACTATTAAATTGTAGAGGAGGCGCGCCTCCACTTGACCGATTGATACCGGTCGCGTAACTCCTCTTATCGTATAATGCCTACCGTCGTTTGGACAACACGATGATTCTCGACCGTTCGGCCAGACGACGTCTAGTTTCTCATGGATTCCATGCAATGCCGCCAAAAAATCGATAGTCATATTGCTTGTTAGATATATTTATGACAGAAATGTCCAGTGAAGTTGATATGTCGGAATGGTCTCGGACGGTCGCGCATATCGATGCAGGAACAGACGCACATTTGAATTAATTTCTAGGGAGTCGATGAGTAGCGCAAATGAACTATCGATGCAGTGAATCTCTGAGGCGCTTAGTATGCACGGCAGCCATGCGAAGATATTTTTAGTGATTCCATCGACAGCTACGCATTCCTGCAACCCAGAAAAGCTGGCTTTAGCCCTGTCGATTTCGAATCCACGCGATGGATCGTGATGCACGAAGGCGTGTGGTTGAATCGGTGCTTCTAGTTCGATAGCAGGATCACGAACGAGCTTGAATTCAGTCCATCGCGTTTCGAAATCTATGCCAGCTTGTTCGTAAAAGCAGCGGTCAAACTCTTCTCGGCGATAGTTTGTTCCTTTGTTCCCAAGAAACAGCACAAATCCAGACGATCGGAACGAGTTCACGATTTGGTAAGCTTCTTCATTTGTGCGGGCTGGAACAACGCGCGCTGATGGAACGTCTCTGAGCATATACTTCGCGGAATCAACGTATGCTGGTTTGACTGGTATCACCAAAGAACTGTGATTTCTTGCAAACCGCCGAAAAAGGGCATTGCAAATGATTAAGTCTCCCATCCCCCGATGGGGTGCGATAGCCATGGTTGGCAGCCGATTCTTGTCACCAAAGGCGACATCCCCTTCCGCCGTGGAAGGGTTTTGGCTAGTTTTACTTGAATCGAATTTATTCAACGCTTTTATAAATTCGTATGGCATAAGATCTACTCGCAGCTTGCATTAACCGCTGCAATTGCGTCGTGTTTGGCAATCAGAGTCGGAAGACGGTTTAACTCGATCTGACATTCAGCGTCAGAAATTGCACAGACCGGGTTAGGGTGCACCTCGGCAAAGACTCCTGCGTAACCAAAAATGGGAGCACTGAGTAGATAACGCTCAGCCAACCGCCGTTGGCCTCCCGTATGTCCATCACGTGCGTACTGTGTAGCGTGCGTAGAATCTAATATCACCTTGTCAAAAACCTTAGAGAGTTCGTCGACGGCGCGGAAATCGACGATGAGATGGTCGTAACCGAGTTGGGTTCCGCGATCACTTAGCCACACCTCGACATTGGGATTCACAGAACGAACTTTACCCACAGCACAAGCGATGTTCGATGGGCTTATCCACTGCCCCTTCTTAATGTTCACCCTGTCGAAGTGCCTCCCGCATTCAACCAATAAGTCGGTCTGCCGACATAAAAATGCAGGAACTTGAATGCAGTCAATACATGATGCTAGAAGTTCGACTTGATGGCACTCGTGTACGTCGGTCGTGAGTCGGATTTCTGGGAACGCTTGCTTAAACTCTGTGAAAATGTTGATCCCTGCCTCCAGCCCTGGTCCGCGCTTTCCGGAAATCGAAGACCGGTTTGCTTTATCAAACGAAGCCTTGTAATACCAGTCCCTCCCATGCATCACGGTGGCAAGCTGTTGACCAACCGCGAAGAAAAGCTCGCGCGACTCCATGGCGCATGGACCGAGGATCCAAGTAGTTTTCATAAGACGTGATCTTGCCGTAACATCTCAATCTTTTCCCGCGCTAAATCCAGGGCGGCGTCAACACGATGCGCGGCGTTTTTTTCTAGGTTCGTCATAGGCAGGCGCTCGGCACCACCGACAAGAGCGAGACGCTTTGCCGCGTAGCGCAATGCCTTGTGCCAGCCGACATCCATGAATACGTCAAAAAACGGCGTCTCCACGTGCGCAATTATTGAAGCGGCCTCGCGTAGACGCCCATTCATGACATGAGCATAAAATGAAAGCTCAACCTCTGGAAAAAGACTACCCACCCCAGTGAGGAATGATTGGGCACCGGCTGATTGTAAGAGCAAAAACCGCCGCATACTGCCGCCAGCGACGATTAATTCGAAATTTCGTTTAGTTGATATCGAAGCACATAATTTGAAACCAGCCTCATACGTTGAGCACTCTTCCTTCATTCCAACGAACCGTGGCACCGCGTCAGCAATTGACGAAATCATCTGGCCGGTGAAGTCTTGGGTTCCAGCTTTGCAACCGGAGCGTAATGGTAATCCGTGTAGATAAAGTTGAGCTAACGGAAAAGCACGACTAACGCGATCGAAGAAATCCACAAGGTCGGACATCTGATATAGGCGCTCTGGATAGCTTAAAAGTATTGCGGCTCGCTGATAGCGGCTCGTAATTTCTTCCAAAAAAGGAAAAAGAAGTGGTTCGCTTAGCAGCGGGAGTCCTAAGATTAGGCGACCGGGAAAGACATTAGCGATGGATGTATTTAGATCTAAAACCTCCTGTGCGCTCAGGAGGTTGAATTGCGACGTTCCCGACGTCGTCATCACCGTGGTTGCGCCTTTCGCGTGGAGGTAACTTGCGTACGCGGAGGTGCGATCCAAGTCGAGGCTCCCGGCAGTTGTATAACTCGGTATAATCGGAAACACTGGTCCATATTCTGTGCTCATAATTTCGGTTCACTTCAGGCGACGCACGACACCTGTGCGCACTAGTTCTTCAATGTATTTTCGCTCAAAATCAGCCACATGGTGAGTATTACTTCGGTCGTGCGGGCCATAATAGTGAAATGGTTCCTTGGACCAAGAATCAAAACCCGCAATCGAAATCTTGCATCCTATCGAAACCGCATGCGCAATCGCGAGGACGCCGCTGGATGGCCACTTCGAATTGTGCGAACCATTGAAAAGCTGCTGCTGCAAGTCGGCGGCGACTTCGCGGTCAGGGATGATCTCGACTTTGTGTGTCGCCCCGTCAACGAAAGTCATTGCCTTTGCAATTTTCTCAGGCGTGCGCTCATGGATTGGCATGTTCAACCAAATACGCTCCAAACCAGACATGGGTCGTGTCGTTGGCAGAGCATACCAACGCGACCAGATGGTTGTCCGCGTGCCTACGTGTTCTTCGAATCCAGCCAATTCAAAGCCGTTGAATCGCACGATATGAGCGAATGCGTCGATGCGTGCCCCCAAATTGTGTTCAAGCAATGAGGGACCGTTGCCAACGAGGATGATCTCATCGCTGCATAAAATGGGGGGGAGGCTCGCGGGTATGTAATCCATTTGACGTCAGTCAGCGGGCCCGCAGCTATCTGGACAGCCGAAGATTGCGTAAAATATTTACGGGTGCACCACACACGGCACTCGCCTCACATTTTGCGCCTAAACAGAATTTTAAAACCATTGGCGGTGAGCCAAGCATATTATTTTGAACCTGACAAAAATTGTTTTTCAGTTTTAAGAATAGCGTTTTAAGAGGCGGCTGAGCAATGGAAAATCCCAGTCAAGCGAATGTCATCGGTATACGATTTGGAGCGGTCTCTGTCTAAACGCCTTCAGTCGCGCTTCGCCGAAACCCTGATTTTCAGGCAGATTTATGTTTATATGAGATTTTTTGCCATGTGTTAAATTCCCTGAACTACGCTTGAACTACGCTGTTTGGATATGTCGGATTCGCAGAAATCTTGATATAATTTTTGCCTTGATTAAAATCACCATGTCCGTCATTTATGAAAATTCTTGTCACCGGCGGAGCTGGGTTTATCGGTAGCCACATTGTCGAATATTTTCAAGGGCGGGAGGACGTGCGCGTTTTAGACAACCTGCGTTCAGGATTCGAGCATAATCTGGATGGGTTCCGATGCGAATTGATGCTTGGCTCAATTCTAGATCGAGACATCCTCCGCAGGGCAATGAAGGGGGTGGATTATGTTTTCCACCTCGCTGCCATGACTAGCGTGCCCGAATCCATGCAGAAACCAGAGGAATGCAACGAACTGAACACCCTCGGAACTTTGTTGGTGCTAGAGGAAGCTGCACAGGCCGGGGTAAAAAAACTCATTTTCAGCAGTTCCGCTGCGATTTATGGGGACAACCCTACCATCCCCAAACTCGAAACTATGTCTCCGGAGCCCAAAAGCCCCTATGCCATTACCAAGTTGGACGGAGAATACTATTGCCAGACCTTCACCGATGAATGCCGCCTGCCAACAACGTGCCTCCGCTATTTTAACGTTTTTGGCCCACGCCAGAATCCCCAGAGTCAGTATGCGTCGGCAGTCCCGAATTTTATCCACCGCGCAGTCCGACACGAACCGATTGTCATTTACGGGGATGGCAAACAATCGCGGGATTTTATTTATGTCAATGATATCGTGGCGGCCAATGTGTTTTTTGCCATGCAATCAGCGGCAACTGGCATATTCAATATAGCCAAAGGTCAAGCCACCCAAATTAATGATCTGGCAGCCATGATCTGTCGAATGACCGAATCTCGTTCCGTTATCCGCCACGCTCCGGAACGTTCGGGTGATGTAAAACATTCCCTGGCATCCATCGCCAAACTGGGCATATCGGGATTTACGCCCAGCGTTGATTTAAGCGACGGCATTTTGGCAACATTGGAAAACGAAGCCCCGCCGAATTTCGCCGGGGCTTCGTTTTTCAGACCGTGACGGCATCCTCGAACTTCGTGCCCAGGATGAAGTCGGCGGCTTTCTGCGCTTGGGCTGCGGCTTGCACGATGAGCGCCTTGTCGTTTTGGAGCTGTTCAAGCCAATTCGACAAATACGCGGCGGAATTCTGAATCGTGTTTTCTATGCCGGCATGACCGCACAGGAATGCTGCGCCCATTTCAGCGATGAGCTCTTCTTTGCAATACGGATTCGAGCCAAAGCCGGCCGATTCCGTGAGCGTGGGACGATTCAACCGTGATTTCGCGCCGGTCGCGTGGATCATTTCATGGTAAATCGTGCTGAAAAAATGAGCCTCGCTGTCGAACCGTGCACGGTCGGGCATGGCGATGATGTCAACGCTGGGCGAATAATACGCCTTGCTCATGCCGTATTTGATTTCCGGGCGTTTCGGCATCAGGGCGATGATGTCCTCCGCCGGGGTGCTGACGGTCGCGGGTGTTTCCACCGTGGCCGGAATGTTTTTGAGTCCGTCCACCTGTGAGAGGTTAAAAACGTTGTAGAGCCTCAAAACGGTGTAGCCGGTTTCCTCGCCGGTTTGCTCGTCCTGCTCCTTGACGCGTTTGCCGAAAACGACGGGGCAGGCACGTTCGCCTTTGCGAACCATGCCGCCAAGCTGCTGGGCTTGGTGAAACGTCAGCCAGAATGGTGATTCGTAGCTCATGGAGTGCAAAAGCAGGGTGTTGATGCCGCGATAGGGCTTCTTTGAAATCAGGTTGCGGGGGAGTCCGGTGGCGACTTTCCACGGCTTCTGCCAAGGCACTGTGCCAGCTTCGAGCATGGCGATGATTCGGTCGGTGATTTGGTCGTAAACGGTCGGGCGTTTCCCTTCTTTAATCGTGATGGCGTTCCGGTTCAGGAGCTTTGCAGTGTTGGTATTGTTAGTATTCATGTGCTTTTTTTTAATCGTGATTGCGCTCTCGGACTTTCGCCTTCAACCAAAGCGGAACCTCCAGCCATCCCCCGTGGGAGGAATCCCCGGAGGGCACCACGAAG
>Ga0007854_10001186_pt1 | contig 16763 bp, 12 predicted proteins | sample CryBogCBH12Aug08_FD_60382 | JGI IMG/M metagenome (GOLD analysis project Ga0007854, IMG submission 60382) | Freshwater microbial communities from Crystal Bog, Wisconsin, USA - CBH12Aug08 | ecosystem: Environmental > Aquatic > Freshwater > Lake | place: Crystal Bog, Wisconsin, USA | collected...
ATTTGATTTAACTACAAATTAAATTACAGATTATTCAATAATCTTAGCAACAACACCCGCACCAACAGTACGACCACCTTCACGAATCGCGAAGCGTAAACCATCTTCCATCGCAATCGGTGCAATCAATGTAACTGTGATTGATACGTTATCACCTGGCATCACCATTTCTGTACCTGCTGGCAATTCAACTGCGCCAGTTACGTCTGTTGTACGGAAATAGAATTGTGGACGGTAACCATTGAAGAATGGTGTGTGACGACCACCTTCATCTTTACCCAACACGTAGATCTCTGCTGTGAATTTTGTGTGTGGCTTGATAGAACCTGCTTTTGAAAGCACTTGACCACGTTCAACTTCTTCACGTTTTGTACCACGTAACAATACGCCAACGTTGTCGCCTGCTTGACCTTGGTCTAGCAATTTGCGGAACATTTCTACGCCTGTACATGTTGTCTTCAATGTTGGCTTGATACCAACAATTTCAATTTCATCGCCAACTTTAACGATACCGCGCTCAATACGACCTGTCACAACTGTACCGCGACCTGAAATTGAGAACACGTCTTCAACTGGCATCAAGAATGCACCGTCAATTGCACGTTCTGGCAATGGGATGTAGCTATCTAATGCAGCTGCTAATTTGAAAATTGCTGGCTCGCCAATTTCTGATTGGTCACCTTCTAGTGCCAACTTAGCTGAACCGTGGATGATTGGTGTGTCATCGCCTGGGAAATCGTATTTAGATAACAAATCACGAACTTCCATTTCAACAAGCTCTAACAACTCAGCATCATCAACCATGTCTGCTTTGTTCAAGAACACAACAATGTATGGAACACCAACTTGGCGAGCCAAAAGGATGTGCTCACGTGTTTGTGGCATAGGACCGTCAGCTGCTGAACATACCAAAATAGCACCGTCCATTTGAGCAGCGCCAGTAATCATGTTTTTTACATAGTCGGCATGGCCTGGACAGTCAACGTGTGCGTAGTGACGTGTTTCTGTCTCATACTCAACGTGTGCAGTATTAATCGTAATACCACGTGCTTTTTCTTCTGGTGCAGCGTCAATTTGATCGTAAGCCTTAGCTTCGCCGCCAAATTTCTTCGTCAATACAGTCGTAATCGCTGCTGTTAATGTTGTCTTACCATGGTCAACGTGTCCAATTGTGCCTACGTTAACGTGTGGCTTGGTACGTTCAAATTTGCCTTTTGCCATTTTTTTCTTCCTTTAATCTATCTAAGTTAATGCTTATTTTTTGTTAATAATTGCTTCAGCAACGTTTCTTGGTGCTTCAGAGTAATGCTTAAATTCCATGCTGTAACTTGCACGACCTTGAGACAATGAACGTACAACTGTTGAGTAACCAAACATCTCAGCTAGCGGCACCTCAGCACGAATGATCTTACCTGTAGGACTATCATCCATACCTTGAATCATGCCGCGGCGTGATGACAAGTCACCCATCACATCACCCATGTAGTCTTCTGGCGTTTCAACTTCAACAGCCATCATAGGCTCAAGCAAGATTGGATCTGCTTTACGCATACCATCCTTAAAGCCCATAGATGCAGCCATTTTAAATGCGTTTTCGTTCGAGTCAACGTCATGGTATGAACCATCAAACAACGTTACCTTCACGTCAACAACAGGGAAACCAGCCAAAATACCGCTAGGGATTGTTTCTCTCAAGCCTTTTTCAACAGCTGGGATGAATTCGCGTGGCACAGTACCACCTTTAATTTGATCAACGAACTCAAAGCCCTTACCGGCTTCGTTAGGCTCCATGATAAGCCATACGTGACCGTATTGACCCTTACCACCAGATTGCTTAACGAACTTACCTTCAACTTCAACTTTCTTCTTGATCGCTTCACGGTACGCAACTTGTGGCGCACCAACGTTAGCCTCAACGCCGAACTCACGCTTCATACGATCAACTAGAATTTCCAAGTGCAACTCACCCATACCAGAAATAATGGTTTGGTTAGTTTCTTCATCTGTTTTAACGCGGAATGAAGGATCTTCTTGTGCCAAACGGTTAAGCGCAATACCCATTTTCTCTTGGTCGGCTTTTGTTTTTGGCTCAACTGCAACGTGAATCACAGGCTCAGGGAAAATCATACGCTCAAGAATCACTTCATGATTCAAGCTACATAATGTATCACCTGTTGTTGCCTCTTTAAGACCAACAGCTGCAGCAATATCGCCTGCACGAACTTCCTCAATTGGCTCACGAGTGTTTGCATGCATCTGCACGATACGACCAATACGCTCTTTTTTACCTTTGATTGGGTTATAAACAGTATCACCTGCATTAACCACACCAGAGTAAACACGGAAGAAGATCAATTGACCAACGAAAGGGTCGGTCATAATCTTGAATGCTAACGCTGAGAATTTTTCATCATCAGACGCACGCAAGCGAATTTCATTCCCTTTTTCATCTTCAGCTTTCACTGGAGGGATGTCTGTCGGCGCTGGCATAAGCTCAATCACCTTATCAAGCATCGCTTGAACACCTTTGTTCTTAAATGCTGAACCACACATCATAGGAACAATTTCGAACGCGATAGTACGGATACGCAAACCAGCCAAGATATCTTCTTCTGACAAATCACCATTTTCTAGGTATTTGTTCATCAACTCTTCACTAGCTTCAGCCGCAGCTTCCACCATGTTCTCACGCCATTTAGCGCAATCAGCTTTAAGATTATCAGGAATATCACGGTAGTCGAACTTCATCCCTTGTGAAGCTTCATCCCAGTAGATTGCCTTCATCTTAACCAAGTCAACCACACCCTCAAAGGTTTCGGAAGCACCGATAGGCACTTGCAATGGCACTGGGTTTGCTTTTAGTCGAAGACGCATTTGGTCATAAACTTTAAAGAAGTCCGCGCCAGCGCGGTCCATCTTGTTTACGAATGCCAAACGTGGAACTTTGTATTTGTTAGCTTGACGCCAAACTGTTTCTGATTGTGGTTGTACACCACCTACCGCACAGTACACCATACAAGCGCCGTCAAGCACACGCATTGAGCGCTCAACTTCAATAGTGAAGTCAACGTGACCTGGGGTATCAATAATGTTAATACGATGCTGGTCGAACTGTTTCGCCATACCAGCCCAGAAGCAGGTAGTTGCTGCAGACGTAATAGTAATACCACGTTCTTGCTCTTGCTCCATCCAGTCCATCGTAGCAGCGCCATCATGCACTTCGCCGATTTTGTGGTTAACACCAGTGTAGAAAAGAATACGTTCAGTTGTCGTTGTTTTACCAGCGTCAATGTGCGCACTAATACCAATGTTACGGTAGCGTTCAATAGGGGTTTTACGAGCCACAGCGATTACCTTTTTTCTTTATATCTGTTGATTAGAAGCGGAAATGTGAGAATGCTTTATTAGCTTCTGCCATACGGTGAACTTCTTCACGTTTCTTCATTGCAGAACCGCGACCTTCAGAAGCCTCAACCAACTCAGCTGCTAAACGCAAGCCCATTGATTTTTCACCACGCTTACGCGCAGCATCACGTAACCAACGCATCGCCAAAGCGCTTCGGCGATTTGGACGCACTTCAACTGGCACTTGATAGTTAGCACCACCAACACGGCGGCTCTTAACTTCAACGATTGGGCGCAAATTGTTAATTGCTAGCGTGAACACTTCCAATGCATCCTTGCCACTCTTTTGAGTAACTTGGTCAAATGCACCGTACAAAATACGCTCAGCAACTGATTTTTTACCACCAGTCATCAATACGTTTACGAATTTAGAAACTTCTTGGCTACCAAATTTTGGATCAGGCAAGATGTTGCGTTTGGGGACTTCTCTACGTCTAGGCATTTTTCTCTATTCCTTAGTTTAAGCGGCTAAGCCAATAATTAAGCCGCTTTAGGGCGTTTAGCACCGTATTTAGAACGTGATTGTTTACGGTCTTTAACACCAGCAGTATCCAAGCTACCGCGAACCATATGGTAACGCACACCAGGTAAGTCCTTTACACGACCACCGCGAAGTAGAACCACGCTATGCTCTTGCAAGTTATGGCCTTCACCGCCGATGTAGCTAATGACTTCGTAGCCGTTAGTCAAACGCACTTTTGCAACTTTACGCAAAGCTGAGTTTGGCTTTTTAGGTGTTGTTGTGTAAACACGTGTACAGACACCACGCTTTTGTGGACAGCTTTCTAAAGCTGGCACTTTGCTCTTGGTGACCACTTTTTGGCGCGGTTTGCGCACTAATTGATTGATGGTTGGCATAACCTTTAATCCTGTAAAAATTACGGGACGGCGAAATTCGCCATCCCGAAAAACCTAGCATTCTATTTAGCGTTCAATACATTGTCAAGCAATCTCGGTGCTTCCTGTTTCTGATTCAGGCACTTCCGACACTGCTGCTTCTGTAATATCAGCCTCTTCTACTACTGCTGGTGCAGCATCTACACCACTCGCTTGACGCTTCCGCGTTTCGTGATAGGCAAGACCAGTACCGGCAGGAATCAAACGACCTACAATGACGTTTTCTTTCAAACCACGCAATTCGTCACGTTTGCCCAAGATTGCAGCTTCCGTTAGAACACGTGTTGTTTCTTGGAACGACGCCGCTGAGATGAATGAGTCAGTAGACAATGACGCTTTCGTAATACCTAGCAATACATATTCGTATGATGCTGGGCGTTGATCAAGCGCAATTACTCTTTCGTTTTCAGCCAATACATCTGCGCGCTCAACTTGCTCGCCCATGATGAATGTTGTATCGCCAGCATCTGAGATGCGAACACGACGTAACATTTGACGTACGATTACTTCGATGTGCTTATCGTTAATCTTCACGCCTTGCAAACGATAAACGTCTTGCACTTCGTCAATGATATAACGGGCTAGCGCTTCACGACCTTGCAATCTCAAGATATCTTGAGGATCTGCTGGACCGTCAACAATGCTTTCACCCTTAGTTACTACTTGACCATCATGCGCAGTCACGTGTTTATCTTTAGGGATCAAGTATTCATGAGTTACACCGTCCAAGTCAGTAAAGACTAGACGTTGTTTACCCTTAGTATCTTTACCGAATGAAACAGTACCAGTTACTTCTGCAAGCAAGCCTGCGTCTTTTGGTGAACGTGCCTCGAACAATTCAGCTACGCGTGGCAAGCCCCCTGTAATATCACGAGTCTTAGATGATTCTTGTGGGATACGTGCTAGCACTTCACCCACGCCAACTTCTTGGCCATCTTTCACTGTAATAATGCAACCCAATTGGAATGTAATATTGACTGAAACGTCACCGCCAGCAATCTTTACTTCATTACCGTTTGAGTCTAACAATTTAACTTGTGGACGTAGGCCTTTAGTTTGACCAGCACGTTGTTTAGGATCAATCACCACCAATGAAGATAAACCTGTCACTTCATCGATTTGTTTAGCAACAGTGATACCTTCTTCAACGTTTTCAAACTTAATGCGACCAGCGTACTCAGTGATGATTGGACGGGTGTGTGGATCCCATGTTGCGATCGCTTGACCAGCCTTAATTTGCTTACCATCCGTAATTACAAGCGTCGCACCGTAAGGCACTTTATGACGCTCACGTTCACGACCGTTATCATCTTGAATAATGGCTTCACCATTACGTGAAATCACTACTTGCTCATTACGTGCATTAGTTACATAACGCATCGTAGAGCTAAAGCGAACGATACCGTTTGATTTACTTTCAACTTGGCTCACAGAAGCAGCACGAGATACCGCACCGCCAATGTGGAATGTACGCATTGTCAATTGAGTACCTGGTTCACCGATAGATTGCGCAGCAATCACACCAACAGCTTCACCCATGTTAATCAACTTACCGCGACCTAAGTCACGACCGTAACATTTTGCACAAATACCATAGCGAGTTTCACAAGTGAGCGCTGTACGCACTTTCACTTCATCAACGCCTAAGGCGTCGATGTGCTCAACTTCATCTTCTGTCAACAATGTACCAGCTGGATAAACCACTTCTTGGTTTTCAGGATTGATGATGTCAAGCGCTGTTGTACGACCTAAGATACGGTCATGCAATGGCTCAACAACCTCACCACCTTTAACAAGTGCTTTTGTTACCAAGCCATCGCTAGTACCGCAATCATGCTCAGTCACAACCAAGTCTTGTGTCACGTCAACCAAACGACGTGTCAAGTAACCTGAGTTCGCTGTTTTCAACGCAGTATCGGCTAGACCCTTACGAGCACCGTGGGTAGAAATAAAGTACTGCAACACGTTCAAACCATCTCGGAAGTTCGCAATAATTGGTGTTTCAATAATCGAACCATCTGGCTTAGCCATCAAACCACGCATACCAGCAAGCTGTCTAACTTGAGCTGCAGAACCGCGGGCACCCGAGTCAGCCATCATGTAAATTGCGTTGAATGACTCTTGACGCAATGCTTTACCATCTTTGTCTTTAGCTACATTGCCTGCAGCATCCAGCACATTTTCTTCTTTCAATTGCTTCATCATAGCGTCAGCGACTTTATCGCCAGCACGACCCCAGATATCCACAACCTTGTTATAACGCTCACCTTGTGTCACCAAACCAGACACATATTGATCTTCAATTTCCTTCACTTCAGCTTCAGCTGAAGCAATCAATTGACCTTTTTCTGGTGGAACCAACATGTCGTTAATGCTGATAGAAATACCTGCACGTGTCGCATAGGTGTAACCCATACCCATGAGCTTATCAGCCAAGATAACTGTTTCACGAATACCAACCTTACGGAAGCCAGAGTTAATCAAGCGTGAAATTTCTTTTTTCTTCAACGCTTTGTCAATCAAGCTAAATGGCAAGCCAGCTGGCATGATTTCTGACAACAATGCACGACCAACTGTTGTTTCGTAACGATTGATTTTCTCGTGTTTTGTACCGTCTAAATCTAGGTCGTATTCTTTAATACGTACTGTGATTTTTGCGTGCAAGTCGATTTGACCGCTGTCATAAACACGTTGAACTTCAGCAACGTTAGCAAAGCGCATGCCTTCACCACGTGCCGCAACTTTTTCGCGCGTCATGTAGTAAAGACCCAACACGATATCTTGTGAAGGCACAATAATTGGTTCGCCGTTTGCTGGAGAAAGCACATTGTTTGAAGCAAGCATCAATGTGCGTGCTTCCATTTGCGCTTCCAAGCTCAATGGAACGTGTACCGCCATTTGGTCACCGTCAAAGTCGGCGTTAAACGCAGCACAAACCAATGGGTGCAATTGAATTGCCTTACCTTCGATCAATACTGGTTCAAACGCTTGAATACCCAAGCGGTGCAATGTAGGTGCACGATTTAGTAATACTGGATGCTCGCGAATTACGTCTTCTAGGATATCCCATACTTCTGGACCTTCCTCTTCAACTTTTTTCTTCGCAGCTTTAATCGTTGTCGCCAAGCCCAATACTTCTAGCTTATGGAAAATGAATGGCTTGAACAACTCAAGCGCCATTTTCTTAGGTAGACCGCATTGGTGCAGTTTCAATTGTGGACCAACAACAATCACTGAACGACCAGAGTAATCCACGCGCTTACCAAGCAAGTTCTGACGGAAACGACCGCCTTTACCCTTAATCATGTCTGCAAGTGATTTCAACGGACGCTTGTTTGCCCCAGTCATCACTTTACCGCGACGACCGTTGTCTAATAGTGAATCCACAGCTTCTTGCAACATACGTTTTTCGTTACGTACGATAATTTCAGGTGCTTTTAACTCTAACAAGCGTTTTAGACGATTGTTACGGTTAATGACGCGACGATATAAATCGTTCAAATCTGAAGTAGCGAAACGGCCACCATCCAATGGGACCAAAGGACGTAACTCTGGCGGCAACACTGGCAACACTTCAAGAATCATCCACTCTGGCTTAATGCCTGATTTTTGGAATGCCTCAAGCACTTTCAAGCGTTTTGCAATTTTCTTGATTTTAGCTTCAGAGCCGGTTGCGCCTAAATCTTGACGCAATGTTTCAATTTCGTTGTGTACATCCATAGTGCGGAGTAATTCACGAACAGCTTCAGCACCCATCACCGCATTGAACTCATCGCCATACTCTTCAACTTTAGCGAGGTAGTCATCTTCCGTGAGCAATTGACCACGTGTAAGTGGTGTCATGCCTGGCTCAATAACGATATATGCTTCAAAATAAAGCACACGTTCGATATCACGCAATGCGATATCAAGCACCATACCTAAACGGCTTGGCAAGCTCTTTAAGAACCAGATATGTGCAACTGGGCTAGCCAACTCAATGTGAGCCATACGTTCACGACGTACTTTTGACAATGTGACTTCAACACCACATTTTTCGCAAATTACACCACGGTGTTTTAAGCGTTTGTATTTACCGCACAAGCACTCGTAATCTTTGATAGGGCCAAAGATCTTTGCGCAGAATAAGCCATCACGTTCAGGCTTGAATGTACGGTAGTTAATGGTTTCTGGCTTTTTAACTTCACCATAGGACCATGAGCGAATTTTCTCAGGAGAAGCGAGCGCAATCTTAATCGCGTCAAATTCTTCTTCTTGAGTGACTTGCTTAAATAAGTCTAATAGAGCTTTCATTTAATCTCCTTAGTTTCGCTTGAGCGAATGCCTATACTGTTAGTTACGATCAAGGTCGATATCGATAGCGAGTGAACGAATTTCTTTCACTAACACATTGAATGACTCTGGCATGCCAGCATCAATCTTATGTTCGCCCTTCACGATATTTTCATAAACCTTGGTACGGCCAGAAACGTCATCAGACTTAACTGTGAGCATTTCTTGTAAGGTGTATGAAGCGCCATAAGCCTCCAATGCCCAAACTTCCATCTCACCAAAGCGCTGACCACCAAATTGAGCTTTACCACCCAATGGTTGTTGCGTAACCAAACTGTAAGGACCTGTTGAACGTGCATGCATCTTGTCATCAACCAAGTGATGCAATTTCAATACGTGCATATAACCCACAGTGACTGGACGCTCAAATGGATCACCAGTACGACCATCAATCAATTGAACCTGTGTTTTACCAGCAGAGAACTTCAATTGTTTAGTACGTGGATCTTCATCTGGGAACGCCAAATCAAGCATCGCTTTAATATCTAACTCGGTTGCGCCGTCAAAGACTGGCGTTGCAAAAGGAACGCCGCGTTCTAGATTCTTCGCTAACTCAAACACTTCCTTGTCAGACAATGACTTGATGTCTTCGCCTTTACCGTTGCTGTCGTTATAGATTTGATCTAAGAACTTGCGCACCTCAGCCACTTTGGCTTGTTGAGCAAGCATTTCGCCAATACGCATACCTAGACCCTTAGCAGCCCAACCTAAGTGGGTTTCAAGAATCTGACCGATGTTCATACGTGATGGAACACCTAGTGGGTTCAACACGATATCAACTGGTGTTCCGTCTGCCATGTGCGGCATATCTTCAACAGGTGCGATTTTTGAAATAACACCCTTGTTACCGTGACGACCAGCCATCTTATCGCCAGGTTGAATGCGACGTTTAACAGCGATATAAACTTTCACCATTTTTTGAACGCCAGCTTGTAAATCATCGCCTTGCGTCAATTTACGTTTTTTCTCTTCAAAACGGTTGTCGAACTCAACGCGGGCTTGTGACAAGCTGTCTTTTAACTGTTCAAGTTGACGAGCTGCTTCTTCATCAGCTAAACGAATATCAAACCAATCATAACGACCAATGCCTTGCAGGTATTCTGCGGTCACTGTTTCGCCTTTTTTCAGTTTGTTAGGGCCGCCAGTAGCAGCTTTACCTTCGATCAAGCGTTGAATACGGCCGAATGCGTCATCTTCAACAATACGCATTTGGTCAGCCAAATCTTGTTTGTAATGGCCTAATTGGTCATCAATGATTTGTTGAGCGCGAGTATCACGGTCGATACCCTCGCGAGTGAACACTTGAACGTCAATCACAGTGCCAGACATACCTGATGGCACGCGCAAGCTTGTGTCTTTAACGTCAGAAGCTTTTTCACCGAAAATTGCACGGAGTAGTTTTTCTTCTGGTGTAAGTTGTGTTTCACCTTTAGGCGTTACTTTACCAACTAACACATCACCCGCTTCAACCTCAGCACCGATGTAGATAATCCCTGACTCATCCAAACGACCAAGCATACGCTCAGACAAGTTTGAAATATCGCGTGTGATTTCTTCAGCGCCTAATTTGGTATCACGTGCCACCACTGACAACTCTTCAATATGAATCGAAGTGTAACGGTCATCAGCAACAACGCGTTCTGAGATTAAGATCGAATCTTCGTAGTTATAACCATTCCATGGCATAAATGCGACAAGCATATTTTGACCAAGCGCTAATTCGCCCATATCAGTTGATGCACCATCAGCAATAACATCACCACGTGCCAATACATCACCCACATTCACTAATGGACGTTGGTTAATATTAGTGTTTTGGTTAGAACGTGTGTACTTAGTAAGATTGTAGATATCCACACCCACTTCGCCAGCAAGCGCTTCAGCGTCATGCACACGAATCACGATACGACCTGAATCTACGTAATCAACGATACCGCCACGACGCGCTTGCACTGTTGTGCCAGAGTCGATCGCCACTGTACGTTCGATACCTGTACCTACTACTGCTTTTTCAGCACGTAGACATGGCACGGCTTGACGTTGCATGTTTGCACCCATCAATGCACGGTTCGCATCATCGTGTTCCAAGAATGGAATCAATGAAGCAGCAACAGAAACAATTTGGCCTGGCGCAACGTCCATGTATTGAACACGGTCAGGTTGTGTCATTGTAAATTCGTTGTGATAACGCGCTGAGATGAGGTCTTCTTTAAAGTTGCCTTTAGCATCTAACTCAGAGTTAGCCTGCGCAATCATGTATTGACTCTCTTCAATTGCTGAGAGGAAATCAATGTTTGCAGAAACTTTATTACCATCAACACGACGATAAGGCGTTTCTAAGAAGCCGTATTTATTCGTACGTGCATAAAGCGCCAATGAGTTGATCAAACCAATGTTTGGGCCTTCTGGTGTTTCAATCGGACATACACGACCGTAATGGGTAGTATGAACGTCACGCACTTCAAAGCCTGCACGTTCGCGAGTCAAACCACCAGGGCCTAAAGCTGAAACACGACGCTTGTGCGTAATTTCAGACAATGGATTAGTTTGATCCATAAACTGACTTAATTGGCTTGAGCCAAAGAATTCACGAATCGCGCTAGATACTGGCTTAGCGTTAATCAAATCGTGTGGCATCAAGTTATCTGATTCAGCTTGGCTTAAACGCTCTTTAACAGCGCGCTCAACACGGACTAGACCCGCACGGAATTGGTTTTCAGCCAATTCACCTACTGAACGAATACGACGGTTACCTAAGTGATCAATATCGTCAATCTCACCGCGGCCATTACGCAATTCTAGCAATACACCAACCACTGCCAAGATATCATCATTTGAAAGTGTCGCAGCACCCTCAGCACCTTGTGGGCCAACCTTTTCATAGAATTTACGTAACCAAGCTGCTGTACGCTCTTCAATTTTTTCTGGGAATGCACGACGGTTAAACTTCATACGACCTACAACTGATAAATCGTAACGATCTGCATTGAAGAACAAACCATCGAATAATGCTTGTACAGCATCTTCCGTTGGTGGCTCACCAGGACGCATCATGCGATAAATTGCAACGCGAGCGCTATATTGGTCAGGAATTTCATCAATACGTAATGTTTGTGAAATGTAATCACCATGGTCTAAGTCGTTTGCATAAAGCGTGTTGATTTTCGCAACACTTGCACCATGCAACTTCTCTAACAAACTTTCAGTGATTTCGTCATTTGCATTTGCAACAACTTCACCTGTTTCTTTATCAACAATGTTGTTGGCAATCGTACGACCCAATACAAATTCCACTGGCACAGCGATTTTGCTGATGCCCGCTTTTTCCATATCACGAATGTGCTTAACAGTGATGCGCTTATCTTTAGCAACAATTACGGTACCGTCTTTAGCAGTAATGTCGAACTTAGCTACTTCACCACGTAGACGCTCAGGTACCAATTCAAATTGAACACCCTTCGCTGACAAGTGGAATGTATCCACGTCATAGAATGTTTCAAGAATTTGCTCTGGCGTATAACCAAGTGCTTTAAGCAGGATGGTGACTGGCATCTTACGACGACGGTCGACGCGGAAGTATAAGTAATCTTTTGGATCAAACTCGAAATCCAACCATGAACCACGGTAAGGAATAATACGAGCTGAGAATAATAATTTACCTGAGCTGTGTGTTTTACCACGATCATGCTCAAAGAATACGCCTGGGCTACGGTGTAATTGAGAAACAATCACACGCTCAGTACCGTTAATTACAAATGAGCCATTTTCAGTCATCAAAGGCAATTCGCCCATGTAAACTTCTTGCTCTTTTACTTCCTTCACAGTTGGCTTAGAAGCCTCTTTATCCATGATGGTCAAACGCACTTTGACACGCAATGGGGCTGCGTAAGTCAAGCCACGTTGTTGACATTCTTTCACGTCAAAAGGCTCAGCACCCAAGTGATAACTTACGTAATCTAAACGTGCGTTACCTGAGTGGCTAACGATTGGGAAAATAGAACTAAATGTTGCTTGTAAACCAGCATCTTCACGTTTGTCAGCAGTAACATTTGCTTGTAAAAACGCAGCGTAAGATTCCAATTGCATCGCGAGTAAGTATGGAATTTCTTGCACACTTTCACGTTTAGCAAAACTCTTACGAATACGTTTCTTTTCGGTAAAGGAATAGCTCATAGCGTCTCCTAAGGGGGTAAAAGGTAGAAGACAAGACACGCGCTTTCATGCCTTATCTTCTACCATCTTTAAAAATGGTTAAGGCTGACGGTTTCCCGTCAGCCTAAATCTTGCTTACAACTTAAATTACTTGATTTCGCCAGTTGCGCCAGCTTCAATCAATTTCTTCAATGTTTCATCAGCATCTGCTTTTGACACGCCTTCTTTAACTGCTTTAGGAGCGCCATCAACTAGATCTTTAGCTTCTTTCAAGCCAAGTGCTGTGATTTCACGAACAGCTTTAATTACGTTAACTTTGTTGTCGCCAGCTGCAGTCAAGATAACGTCAAATTCTGACTTCTCTGCACCAGCAGCAGCAGCGCCACCAGCAGCAGGTGCTGCAGCAACTGCAACAGCTGCAGCTGCAGCTGAAACGCCGAATTTTTCTTCCATGTCTTTGATCAATTCTGAAAGTTCAAGAACTGATAAAGCTGCTACTGCATCTAAAATTTCTGATTTAGAAATTGCCATTTGTAATACTCCTGATAAATAAAATGTAGTTTTAAGTTTGCGATAAAGTTACGCGGCTTTTTGATCGCGCACTGCAGCAAGACCACGTACGAATTTCGTAGGTACTTCATTAAGAGTACGAACAAATTTCGCAACAGGCGCTTGCATAGTGCCGAGCAATTTAGCCAACAACTCATCACGGCTTGGCAATGAAGCCAGAGCTTGAACGGCATTAACGTCCATAACTTGGTTCGGCATCGCGCCAGCTTTAATGATGAATTTGTCGTTTGCTTTAGCAAAGTCGCTAAGTACTTTAGCGGCTGACACTGGATCGGAAGATATACCGAACACTAATGGGCCAACCATTTCGTTCGCCAAACCAGAAAATGGCGTGCCTTCAACAGCACGACGTACCAATGTATTTTTCAACACACGTAGGTAAACGCCTGATTTTCTAGCTTGTGCGCGCAATTCGGTCATTTCGCCCACTTGTAAGCCACGATACTCAGCAACGATGATTGCTTGGGCCGTCGAGACTTGCTCGCTGACTTCAACAACTACTGCCTTTTTCTGTTCAAGATTAAGACTCAAGGTCTTCTCCTTCCGTTAATTAAACCTTTGTAGCAAAAACCACAAAAGCCATCCCACGGCGACCTTTCGTCAGGAGCATTTTTCAATACTGTCCTGTTTTCAGGGGACGCCATCTGCGTAGGTATTCATTAATCAGCAACAGAGGATTGAATATCTAACCCTTCATCACCCATCACTGACCACTACCATTAAACCCACCAATTAATTTCAATTGGTTCTGGTGCCTACGGTCTTTGATAACCTTGATGTCGCTTATCTTTCAAAACAACATCAAGCCCAAAGCCCTTTATTGAGCTGAGTTTAGTCAGCCCAAAAATACATCAAACTAGCGATTAAACTAACGTTAATTAAGCTAAGTTTGCTTGATCTACACGTACACCAACACCCATGGTGCTAGATACAGATAATTTCTTTAAGTACTGACCTTTTGATGATGCTGGTTTTGCTTTGTTTAAAGCATCAACCAATGCAGCTAGGTTTTGTTGCAATGCATCAACAGTGAAAGAAGCACGGCCGATTGTGCAATGCACGATGCCGCCTTTATCTGTACGATATTGCACTTGACCAGCTTTAGCATCTTTAACTGCTTTAGCAACATCAGGCGTCACAGTGCCGACTTTAGGGTTAGGCATCAAACCACGTGGGCCCAATACTTGACCTAATTGACCAACGATACGCATTGCATCTGGTGTAGCAATCGCCACATCAAAATCCAACATGCCACCTTTAACTTGCTCAGCCAAGTCTTCAAAACCAACAATCTCAGCACCCGCCGCTTTAGCAGCTTCAGCTTGTGCGCCTTGTGCGAAAACAGCAACGCGTTTTGTTTTACCTGTGCCATTTGGCAATACCAAAGCTCCACGGATCAATTGATCTGATTTACGTGCGTCAATACCCAAATTCACAACTGCATCAACTGACTCGTCGAATTTTGCAGTTGCAGTTTCTTTTACCAATGCCAAAGCATCAGCTACTTGATAGATCTTGTTGCGATCAACTTTTGATTGCAACGCTGCATTACGTTTAGAAATCTTAGCCATGTTATACACCCTCCACTTCAATACCCATACTGCGAGCGCTACCAGCGATCGTACGAACAGCAGCATCCATATCAGCAGCTGTTAGATCTGGCATCTTAGTTTTAGCAATTTCTTCAGCTTGCGCACGAGTGATTTTGCCTACTTTGTCAGTATGTGGACGTGGTGAACCTTTTTCGATTTTTGCAGCTTTCTTAATCAAAATCGTTGCAGGTGGAGTCTTCATCACGAATGTGAAGCTCTTATCTGCAAATGCAGTAATCACAACAGGGATTGGAAGGCCAGGCTCAACACTTTGTGTTGCAGCATTAAATGCCTTACAGAACTCCATAATGTTCAAACCACGTTGACCAAGTGCTGGACCAACTGGAGGACTTGGGTTAGCTTTACCTGCAGGAATCTGCAGCTTGATATAGCCAATAACTTTCTTTGCCATTTTATGACTCCTAATATGGGTACAAACGCTTTATTTAAGCTCCCCAGTTTGGTAATTGCAGCGCAATTAAACGCTACCACTTAATGCTATTTTAGAAATAGCAAATGCCCGACCACCAAAAGGCGCTCGAGCAAATTCTTAAACTTCTTTTTCTACCTGACCGAACTCTAGTTCTACAGGCGTTGCGCGACCAAAAATAACCACTGATACACGCAATTTACTTTTCTCGTAATTGATATCCTCAACACTTCCAGAGAAGTCTTTAAAGGGACCATCAATAACACGCACAGCCTCACCCTTTTCAAAGGTAAGTTTTTGCGTTGGATTGCTTTTACTGTCATCCATACGTTGCAGGATGATCTCAACTTCTTTATCTTTAATTGGTGTTGGCTTAAGCGCTGTTCCACCAATAAACGCAGTCACTCTTGGCGTACTTTTCACCAAATGCCAACTGTCATCAGTCATGTCCATTTGAACAAGCACATAACCAGGATATAACTTACGTTCGCTAATCGCTTTTTGGCCAGCCTTCATCTCAACCACTTCTTCAACAGGCACCAAAATTTGACCGAACTGATCTTTAAAGTCAGAACGAGCTACACGCTCTTCTAGACTGCGCTGAACTGATTTCTCAAAACCAGAAAAAGCTTGAACTGCATACCATCGCATACTCATTAAGCACCCCGACCCATCAGCGCTTTTACTAATGATAAAAAGCCGACATCAACAATCCACATAAAAAGAGCCATCACCACTACCAGTACAAAAACCGCTACGGTAGTTTGTATTGTTTCACGGCGTGAAGGCCATACAACTCGTTTTGCTTCTGCAACCGCGTCACGAGAAAAGGCAAAAAACTCTTTGCCTGATTGCGTCGTAGACAACAGCGCAGCTGCCGCAATTAATCCAGCCAAAACCGCCAAGATACGAACGACCATTGGCTGCTTTTCTTCAAGCAAATAAAAGCCTGTTACGCCAAACCCTACTAAGAGAAAGCTAAATACAAGCTTAATTCTATCAATCATCATTTATGCGCTTTAGCTAAAAAAATTACTAAATACATGGCAGGCCAAGAGGGTCTCGAACCCCCAACCCTCGGTTTTGGAGACCGATACTCTACCAATTGAGCTATTGGCCTGTACTTAAAAACTGAAGATGCCACGCTGGGTTGTTAGCGTAGCATCTAGATTTAGTGAAGCTAAAGATTATTCAATAATCTTAGCAACAACACCCGCACCAACAGTACGACCACCTTCACGAATCGCGAAGCGTAAACCATCTTCCATCGCAATAGGTGCAATCAATGTAACTGTGATTGATACGTTATCACCTGGCATCACCATTTCTGTACCTGCTGGCAATTCAACTGCGCCAGTTACGTCTGTTGTACGGAAATAGAATTG
>Ga0007854_10001189_pt1 | contig 16743 bp, 16 predicted proteins | sample CryBogCBH12Aug08_FD_60382 | JGI IMG/M metagenome (GOLD analysis project Ga0007854, IMG submission 60382) | Freshwater microbial communities from Crystal Bog, Wisconsin, USA - CBH12Aug08 | ecosystem: Environmental > Aquatic > Freshwater > Lake | place: Crystal Bog, Wisconsin, USA | collected...
GAAGCCCGGAGGCCTCGAGCTCCTCGAGGAGGCCGTGGGTGGAGGGAGCCGGCGCGAAGAGCTCCTCGTGCTCGCTCAAGGTGGAGGGTCTCGTGCCGGCGCCGGCGAAGAGACGCGGAAGTGCGCGGGCCTCGATCATCGCCGCCCCTTCGGGTTGGGACGCCCGGCAGACCGGGGGAAGGGGCCGTCGCCGCGGGGCGCCGCTGCGGTGGGTGGACGCTGCGCGAGCGAGGTGGCGCTCGAGGGTCGGCGAGCTCCCGGCCGCGGCGGGGTCTTCGGGAAGTAGTCGTCGGGTCGCGGTCGCGGCGGCACGGGGGGAGAGGCCAGGGGCGAGAGCGCGGTGCGCCCGGCGGCGCGGGTGGGTCGGCCGAGGTAGCGCCACAGGGCCGCCAGGGCGACCACGCCGGCGCAACCGGCCACCAGGACCATCCCCAGGCCCCGGTGGCCGTCGGTGCCGGTGAGGTAGGCGTGCACCAGGGAGATGGCGTAGCCCAGCCAGCTGAACCAGTGGATGAATCGCCACGAGGCGTTCTTGATGCGCAGCTTCAAGAGGCTGGAGACCCACACCGCCAAGATGAGGTCGAAGGACACCGCCCCCAGGGCGACGGGCACGCGCTTGTAGGCCGAGGTCATCGGCACGACGGCCGAGATCAGCCCGGTCGAGACGTAACTGTCGGCCACCGTGGTGAGGATGTGGATGGCCAAGAAGACCACCGCCACCATGGACAAGGAGCGGTGGACCTCGTTGACCTCGAAACGGCCGATGAAGGTGCCGCCGACCCGATTGGCGACCAGGGTGCCGAGGGCCACCACGAGGGTGAAGAGCAGCATCGCCACGATGCCCGTCGCCCGGGTGGTGTACCAGAGGTAGGGGGTCGTCAGCGCGATCACGCGGCCTCCTCGCGAGGCCAGGCCCCGAACAGTTCCACGGTGCCGTCGTGGCGCACGAGTCGCGCGGAGCGTCCCGCCTGAGCGATGTGCCAGCCGGCGTCCTCGCCCCAGATCAGGGCGGCGGTGGCGAAGGCGTTGGCCCCGACGCAGTCGGCGTCGATGACCGTGGCGGTGCGGTAGGGGCCGACGGCGCTGTCGCCGCTGCGCGGGTCGATGATGTGGCCGACGCGGCGAGCACCGCGTCGCCAGGTGCGCACCTCGTTCGACGAGGTCGCCACGGCGCCGTTCTCGAGGGTGATGCGCGGTTCGTCGCCGCGCACCTCGAGGGTCTCGGCGACGCCGATGACCCAGGGGCCGTCGGGCCCGCGCCCGGCGGCGCGGACGTCGCCGCCGATCTCGACGACGACACCGCCGGTGGGCGCGACGTCGTGGACCACCAGGTCGGCGAGAAGGGCCTTGGCGCTCGCTCCCACGTCGATCATCCACTCACCACGCTGGACGGTGGCGCCGACCTCGTCGAAGTGGAGGGCGGCGAAGCCCGGCGCGGGTCGCAGGCTGAGGGGCGTGTCGTCGACCTCGCCCAGGACGTCGTAGTCGCGGTCGTAGCCCAGGGCGAGCAGGGAGGGCAGGACGGTGGGGTCGCAGAGGCCCTCGGTGAGTTCCGCGGCGCGTCGGGCGGCGACGAGCGCGCGCACCATGGTTGCGCTCACCTCGACCGTGCCCTGGGCGGCGTTGAGGCGCGAGATCTCGGAGTCGTCGCGAAAGCGGTTGCAGGAGACGTCGAGCGCGTCGATCCAGTGGTGGAGACGGTCCTGGGCGAAGGGCAACTGGGACTCCTTCTCGGTGTGCAGGGAACCCGAGAGCCCCCAGGTGGTGAAGTTCATGTCAGTCCTAGTAGCAGGTGGTGTTGCCCGACGGGGACGTCGTGCACACGGTGGTCGTGGTCACCGGGGCCACCGTGGTGGTGGTCGTGGGGGTGGTGGCGACGGTGGAGCCCGTCGAGGGGACCGTCGTTGTCGGCGCGGCGGTGGTCGGCGTCGTGGCGGCCTTGTGGTGGACGCTCACGCTGGCCAGGTAGCCGACCATGCCGACCGACAGCGCGCTGGATCCGACGAAAATCGATCGCGTCACGAGGCGGACGCGGGCGAAGCGGCGGTCGCGCTGATGGGTGGTGCGAGGAGTGGGGGTCACGTCATCCAGTTTCGCAGTGGCGGATAAGGCCCCCGACAGCGAAATCTAAGAAATCGGGAATATTCGGCGAAGCGCTAGACCATCGGCAGCGTGATGCAGAATCGTGCGCCGCCCAGCTCGGGGTCGCGGTCGACGACCACCTCGCCACCCAACTCCGCCACCACCTGATCGACGATGGACAGGCCGAGGCCCGAGCCCGGCAGGGCGCGCGAGAGCGGGGAGCGCCAGAAGCGGTTGAAGATGAAGGGGATGTCCTCCTCGGCCACGCCCGGGCCCGAGTCCGAGACGGTGATGGCGCCGCGCGCCGTGGCGACGTGGATCTCGCCGCCGGCCGGCGAGAACTTGATGGCGTTGGTCAAGAGGTTGGAGATGGCGCGCACCAGGCGGTCGCGTCGGCCCATCACCACCGAGGTCTCGAGGTCGACTTCGATCACGATGTTCTTGATGCGCGCGTAGGTGCGCGCGGTCTCGACGCATTCCTCGACCACGTCGTCGAGGCGCAGCTGGACGACGGGTCCCTCGGAGCGCTCGCCGCGGGCCAGCTCGGCGAGGTCGCCCACCAGGGCGGCCAGTTCATCGACCTGGGCGACCATGTCGTCGGTGAGCTGGCGAAGGTCCTCGGGGGCGAGTTGCTGGGCGCGCGAGAGGACCTGGGCGTTCGTGCGCAGGCTGGTCAAGGGGGTGCGAAGCTCGTGGGAGGCGTCGAGCACCAGTTGCCGCTGGAGCGACTGGCTCTCCTCGACGGTTCCCAGGAGGCGGTTGAAGGTGCGGCGCAGTCGGCCCAACTCGTCCACGTCGCCCTCTTCGAGGCGACGCGACATGTCGCTCGTCTCGGCGATCTCCTCGATGTCGTCGGTGACGTCCTCGAGGGGGTGCAGGGCCGCGCGGGCCAACAAGACGCCGAGCGAGAGGGCCATCAAAAGGACCGCCGCCGAGACCAGCAACAGGGTGCGCACCAGATTGCGCAGTTCGGCGATCTGGCCGGAGAAGGGGACGAGGTAGACCTCGGCCGAGGCCACCGTGGTCTGCAGCTCGCTGTTGCCGAAGGAGACGGGCCAGCCCGCCGGACGCGCCACGATCAACTCTCGCAGGTACTGGCCCGAGGACTCCACCGTGCGAAAGACGTCGCCGGTGCTCTTGTCCTTGAGGTAGGTCTTGATGGTGGCGTCGACCAGGCCGCTCGGCTGGCTCGAGGGATAGGTGGTCCCGTTGGGCAGGACGAGGAAGGACGCCGTCCCGCCGGAGAAGTCGTTGTCGGGCCGCGACGCCGCCTGGGCGAGCGAGCTGTCGACCGAGTGCGTCAGGGCGTTGCGGGTGGTCAAGAAGGAGATCAGGCCGGCCAGGACGACGGCCAGGGCCGCCGCGGTGACGGTGGCGGCGATGACGCGGCTGCGAAAGGTCATGCCGTGCGCAGGGCGTAGCCCACGCCGCGCACCGTCTGGATCAGACGCACCTCACCGGCCTCTTCGAGCTTGCGGCGCAGGTAGCCGATGTAGACGGCCAGCGAGTTGGTGCCCGAATCGAAGGTGTAGCCCCACACCAGGTCCAGGATCTGGTCGCGGGTGAGGACCTGGCGCGGGTGCTGCAAGAACAGCTCCAGCAGGTCGAATTCGATCTTCGTGAGCTCGATGACGCGCTCGCCGCGGCGCACCTCGCGGGTGCCGGGGTTGAGGGTGAGGTCCTCGAAGCGCAAGACGGTGTCCTCGCCCTCGCTGGCCTGGCGCCGGCGCAGCAGCGCGCGCAGGCGCGCCAGGAGCTCGGCCAGGTCGAAGGGCTTGACCAGGTAGTCGTCGGCGCCTACGTCGAGGCCCTCCACCCGGTCGTTCACTGCGTCGCGTGCGGTCAGCATCAAGATCGGGGTGGCGTCGCCGCCGCGGCGGATGCGCCGGCAGACCTCGAGACCGTCGATGTCGGGCAATTGGAGGTCCAAGATGATGGCGTCGGGCGCGCGAAGTTGCACGGCGCGCAGCGCGCTGAGCCCGTCTTCGAAGAGTTCGACGTCGTAGTTCTCCATGCGCAACGCGCGGCCCAGGGCGGTGCGGATCGCGGGGTCGTCGTCGACGATCGCGACGTAGGCGTTGGTGGGGTTGGTCACGGGCATTCCTTTGGACTGTGAACAGGCTCTAGTGTTGCGGGGTGGTGTTAATGGTCCTTGGTGATTCACTAAGAATCTAGGAAGATTGTTAGCACTCGCGGTGGCGGGTAGTTCAATTGGCAGAACGGCGGACTTTGAATCCGTAGGTTGGAGGTTCGAGCCCTCCCCCGCCAGCGCCGCGTGGTGACGCCTAGGCCGGCGTTTCGCCGAAGAGCACGCGCTCGATGATCTGCGCCAATTCCAGCGGATGACTGCCCTGCACCGAGTGCGAGGCTCCGGGGACCTCGATGACCTGGTCCTGGGGCCGTCGCCGGATGAACTCGTCGACGTCCTCGTCGCTGACGACCGAACTCGGGCCCATCGCGCGCACCAGCGTGACCGGTAGGTCCGCGTCCTCGAGCCAGTCCCAGAGATGGAGGTCCGGGTCGGGGCGCAGGGAGGGGGCCCCGTGACGCTGGTGGCGCCACACCCAGCTCCCGTCGGGCCGCTGCAGGGCGTTGTGCAAGATGCCCCGGCGCAGGGAGGACTCGCTGCGTTCGGGGTTGAAGCGCATCGTGCGCTCGAGGATCTCGTCGAAGCTCTCGAAGGACTCGGGTCCCTGGATGAAGTCGATGATGTGCTGGGCGCTGTTGACGCTCACCCCCGGGGTGATGTCGACCAAGACGATGGCGCTCAAGAGCTCGGGGTGCAGGTGCGCCAGGGTGATGGCCACCAGGCCGCCGTAGCTCATGGCGACCATCGGCAGCGGGGGAGTGGTCAGCTGCGCGAGCGCCGCGGCGACGTCGGCGGCGTGCTCGAGGGGGGCGAAGGGCCCCACCGGCGAGGCGTCGGAGTGACCGTGGTGGGGAAGGTCCAGGGCCACCAGGGGCCGGTCGAGGGCCAGGGCGACGCTGTCGAAGCTGTGGGCGTTCTGGGCGCTGCCGTGCAGGAGCGCCAGTTCGGGCGCGGCGTCGCCCCACACCAGGGCGCTGACGTGACGAAGCCCCTCGACCGCGGCGAAGGCCCGGCGCACCGTGACGGGGTGGACGGCGATGCCCCATTCGCGCATGTTGTCCTCGAGGAAGCCGAACTCGTCGTAGTCACCCACCCCTGGCATCGTAGAAGAAGTCGGGGCTGGTCAGAACCTGTACCATTGCGGCGTGGAGTCCTTGTCGAAACGACGTCTCGTGATCACCACGGGTCGTTGGCACCCCACGCTCGCCAAGGACATCGCCGACAAGCTCGGCGTCGAACTCACCGAAGCGAACCTGCGCGAATTCGCCAACGGAGAGATCCACTGCCGCTTCGACGACTCGGTGCGCGGCGCGCACGTCTTCATCATCCAGACCCATTCCTCGCCGGTCAACGACGCCGTGATGGAGCAGCTCATCATGATCGACGCGGCCAAGCGCGCCTCGGCGCGCTCGATCACCGCGGTCATCCCCAACTACGGCTACGCGCGCCAGGACCGCAAGTCCGCCGGGCGCGAGCCGATCACCGCCAAGCTGATCGCCGACATGCTCCAGACCGCGGGCGCCAATCGCGTGCTGTCGGTGGACTTCCACTCGGGTCAGATCCAGGGCTTCTTCGACATCCCGGTGGACCACTTGGTGGCCGCCCCGGTGCTCGAGGAGTACCTTAAGACCCACGCGAACACCTCCGAGATGGTGGTCGTCGCTCCCGACGCCGGCCGGGTGAAGGTGGCCGAGCGCTACGCCCAGCACCTGGGTTGCGACCTGGCGCTCGTGCACAAGACCCGTCCACGCGGCACGGCCAACATCGCCGAGGCCCGCCACATCGTGGGTGAGGTGGCGGGTCGCCACTGCGTCCTGATCGACGACATGATCGATACCGCCGGCACCATCGTCGCCGCCTGCGACCTCTTGAAGGCTCAGGGGGCCGGCGAGATCTGGGTCATGGCCACCCACGCCGTCTTCTCGCCCCCGGCGGTCGACCGGCTCTTCAACGCCCCGGTCAGCCGGGTGATTGTCACCGACACCCTGCCGCTCGGACCCGAGCGGCGCTTCGAAAAACTCGAGATCCTGTCGGTGGCGACGATCGTGGCCAACGCCATCTCGGCCATCTTCGAGGACTCGTCGGTGTCGGACATCTTCGGCGGGGAGAACCTGCTCTAGGCCTCGTCGGACGGGCCCCGCCGCGACCGCTAGACTGTTCACCCTGTGCGCGACTGGTGCTGCGCGCGGAGAATTCGCACAAGGAGTTGTCATGACACAGACCACGTTGCACGCGTCCACGGACCGGGCCCAGGGGAGCCGCAACTCGCGTCGCCTGCGCAACGCCGGCTCCATTCCCGCCGTCATCTACGGTGAGGGCGTGTCGCCGCTGCCCGTCGCGGTCGACGCCAAGAGCTTCCGCACCGCGGTCTCGGGCGACCAGGGGCTCAACACCCTCCTCGAGATCGACGCCGACGGCACCTCCTACACCGTCATGGCCCGCGAGATCCAGCGCCACCCGGTGCGCGGCACCGTGGCCCACATCGACTTCCAGGTCGTCGACCCCAACCGCCCGGTCTCGGCCGTCGTGCCCCTGCACGTCATCGGTGACGCGGTCGAAGTGCGCCACGCGGACTGGGAAGTCGACCAGCAGCTCTTCAACCTGGAGGTCATGTCGCGTCCCGACCAGATCCCCACGCACATCGACGTCGACATCTCGCACCTGACCCCCGGCATGGCCATCCGCGTGGGCGACGTCGTCCTGCCCGCGGGCGTGACGGCGGCCGGTGACGCGGCCATCTCGGTCGTGACCACCCACGCGGGCCGAGCGGCCAAGACGGCCGACGCGAAGTCGTAGTTCGCCGTGGCGCTGCGGCGCTCGGTGGAGGGCGGCCGGCGCGGTAGTGCGAGCACGCTCCTGATTCTCGGCCTCGCCAATCCCGGCGAGGAGTACGCCGGGTCGCGCCACAACGTCGGCGGCGACGCCGTGCGTCTGCTCGCGCAGCGCCGCGGAGCGCGCCTCGTCCTCGAGCGCCGACAGCGCGCCCTGAGCGCCACCATCGCCAGCGCCCGTGGTCTTGTGACCCTGGCCGTCCCGACGACCTACATGAACGAGTCGGGCGCGGCCCTACCCCTGCTCTTGACGCGCACCTCCCTCGAGGGCCTCACGCGCCTGGTGGTCGCCCACGACGACCTCGACCTCGAACCGGGCCGACTGCAGCTGCGCCTGGGCGGTGGGCTCGCCGGGCACAACGGACTGCGCTCCATCGCCCAGGTGCTGGGCACTCAGGACTTCGGCCGTCTGCGTATCGGCATCGGACGACCCGCCCACAAGGACCAGGTGACCGACTACGTCCTGAAGCGCCCGACGGGGGCCCGCACGGCCGCCTTGGAACTCGACGTGGAGCGCGCGGCCGACGCGCTCGAGACGCTGGTGGACCTCGACTTCGACGCCGCGCAGCGACAGATCAACGCCGCCCGTGACTGAGTCGGGCGGTCTTCGCCGGGTCCTAGAGGTCATCGCCCCCGCCCTGCGCGCCGCCGCGGGCGACGGCTCCTTCGTCCCGAGCGGATTCGCGACGGCGCCCACGGTGGCCTCCTTCGCCCTCCAGCGCCGCCTCTGCGTGGTCACGGCCACCTCCACGGAGGCCGAGGTCCTCGCCGAGGCCCTGCGAGCCCTCCTCGGCGACGCCGACGTCGTCCTCTGGCCCGCCTGGGACACCCACCCCCTCGAGCGGGTCAGCCCCGACGACGCGGTGATGGCCGAGCGTGCCCTGTTGCGCTGGCGACTGCGCCAGGGCCAGCGTCCCGACGTGGTGGTGGCGCCGATCCGGGCCCTGGCCCAGATCCTCCCCGACGGGCCCGTCGACGAGCCCCTGGCGCTGCTCCGCGGCGCCGAGCTCGACCGCGACGAGTTCCTTGCGGGACTGGTGCGCCGCGGCTATCGCCGCGAGAACCTCGTCGAGCACCGCGCCGAGTTCGCGGTGCGCGGCGGAATCGTCGACGTCTGGCCGGCCCAGGCCCTGGAGCCGCTGCGACTCGACTTCTTCGGCGACGAGATCGAACGACTCACCGTCTTCGACATCGCCACCCAGCGCTCGCGCGCCGACCTCGACGAGGCCGTGGTGGCGACGGCGCGCGAGTGGATACCGAGCGAGGTCGAGCGCGAGCGCTGCCGTGCGCTGGCCCAGTCCGACCCCTGGGGGCGTGAGGTCTTCGACCGTTTGGCGCAGGGGCAGGTCTTCGACGCCATGGAGGGCTGGATGCCCCTCGTCGCCCACCAGCGCCGCACGCTGCTCGACGAATGGGGCGACGTGGAGGTCCTCGTCGTCGAACCGCGTCGCGTGCGCCAGCGTCTCGAGGACCTCTTGGACGAGGAGCGCGAGCTCGCCGCGGCCGTCGCGGCGACCTGGGGGGCGCAGCGCGACGTCCCCCTGCTGCACAACCCCTACGACGAGGTCCTGAACGACCGCGCGAGCATCGTCCTCGAATCGGCCGCCGGCGACGCCCCCCACTCGCTCAGCTCCCCGCCCGTGGTCCAGGGCAGCCCCGAGCGCATCGCGGCCCAGGTGCGCCAGTGGAGCGCGGCGCGCCGCGGCGTCGTGCTGACCTCCAACCCCGCGGCGGTCGCGCGAATGGCCGACCAACTGCGCGCCGAGGGCCTCGAGGTGAGCACCGACCCCGCCCGCGTGCTCGACGTGCGCCTCAGCGTGCTCGAGAGCTCGCTGCCGGCGGGTTTCGCCCTCGACCGCCCGGAGATCGTCGTCTGGAGCGAGAACGACCTCACCGGACGCCGCGCGGTGCACCGCGCGGCGCGCACCCGCACCCGCAACGTCGACGGCTTCTTCGACGACCTGGCCATCGGCAGCTACGTGGTGCACCGCCAGCACGGCGTCGCGAAGTTCTCGGGCACCACCACGCGAGCCATCAACGGCGTCACCCGCGACTACCTGATCCTCGAGTTCAAGGACGGTCGCAGCTACTGGCCCACCGAGCAGATCGACGCCCTCACCCCCTACTCGGGCGGCGACGCCCCCGCCCTCTCGCGCATGGGCGGCGCCGAGTGGCAAAAGACCCGCGCCAAGGCACGCGCCGCGGCCTTCCTGGTCGCCCAGGACCTGGTGAACCTCTACCGGCAGCGCCACGTCGCGGTGGGTCACGCCTTCAGCCCCGACAGCGCCTGGCAGCGCGAGATGGAGGACCTCTTCCCCTACGCCCTCACCCCCGACCAGGCCGAGGCCATCGACGCGGTGAAGGCCGACATGGAGGCGCCGCGCCCCATGGACCGCCTGGTGGTGGCCGACGTCGGTTTCGGCAAGACCGAGATCGCGGTGCGGGCCATCTTCAAGGCGGTGCAGGACAACAAGCAGGCGGCGCTCCTGGTGCCGACCACGCTGCTGGCCAGCCAGCACTACGCGACCCTGGGCGAGCGCTTCGCGGGCTTCCCGGTGACGGTGGCGCTGCTCAGTCGCTTCGTCGACGACGCGGAGACCGCTCGCACCGTCGCGGGCCTCAAGGACGGGTCCATCGACGTGGTGGTCGGCACGCACCGTCTCCTCTCGGACTCGGTGGTCTTCAAGGACCTCGGGCTCTTGGTGGTGGACGAGGAGCAGCGCTTCGGCGTCGGGCACAAGGAGGCCATCAAGCAGCGCAGCGTGGGCGTGGACGTCTTGACGCTGTCGGCCAGTCCGATCCCGCGAACCCTGGAGATGGCCTTCGCGGGGATCCGCGACCTCTCCATGGTGACCACGCCCCCCGCGGACCGCCGACCCATCCTCACCCACGTCGGCGAATACGACGAGGCCGCGGTCGTCGAGGCGATCCGACGCGAGCTGTTGCGCGAGGGGCAGGTCTTCTTCGTGCACAACCGCGTCTCGGACATCGACGAGGTGGCGCGGCGCATCACCCAGCTGGTCCCCGACGCGCGCGTCGCGGTGGCCCACGGCCAGATGGACGAGGGGACCCTCGAGCGCGTCATGGTCGACTTCTGGGAGCGCCGCTTCGACGTGCTGGTGTGCACGACCATCGTCGAATCGGGCATCGACCTGCCCTCGGTCAACACCTTGATCGTGGACCGCGCCGAACGCCTGGGGCTGGGTCAGATGCACCAGCTGCGCGGACGCGTGGGGCGCAGCGGGCAGCGCGCGTACGCCTACCTCTTCCACGGCGCCAATCAGGTGCTCTCCGAAACGGCCTACGAGAGACTGCGCACCATCGGGGACAACACCGCCCTGGGCAGCGGGTTCAAGATCGCCATGCGCGACTTGGAGATCCGCGGCGCCGGCAACCTGCTGGGCCACGACCAGTCCGGTCCGGTGGCCGCGGTCGGCTACGACCTCTACGTCCAACTGGTCGCCGAGGCGGTGGCCGACGCCAAGGGCCTGACGCTGCCCGAGGTGACCGCGGTGACCCTGGAGGTGCCCGGCGAGGCCCACCTGCCCAAGGACTACGTGGAGGCCGACGACGCCCGCCTCGAGGCCTATCGTCGTCTGGCGACCATCGCCAACGAAGCGGAGCTCGAGGACCTGCGCGCCGAGTGGATCGACCGCTACGGCGCCCTGCCGGCTCCGGCGCGTGGGCTGCTGGACCTCGCGGCTCTGCGCCTGCGCTGCCTGGCGGCGGGGATCACCACGCTCAGTGTCGCTCCGGCCAAGGTCGGCGTGCGCAGCCGACCGCAGGTGCGCCTCAGTCCACTGAGCTTGAGCCTGTCGGCGCAGATGCGCGTCCGACGACGTTTCGGCTCGCGGGCCTACGCCGAGGAGAGCAGGGAGTTCCGCTGCGACCTCGAGGGCCCCAGCGACGCTCGCGCCCTCGTGGAACTCCTCGACGAGCTGCTCGCGCCGACCGGCGCCGCGGCCACTGACTAGCATCTAGGACGTGCGTCGCGTTCTCCTGGTCCTCGTCCTTGCCATCGCCGGAGCCGGTTGGTACGGCCTCGCCGGCTCGTCGTCCGCCCTGGCGGTGAACGGCCAATCGGTCAGCGACGCCGCCCTGCGGAGCGAATTGGTGGCCCTGGCCGACCACCCCACGCTCTTTTGCTACTACAGCTCCCTGGCCTCGGCCGCCCTGTCCCAGGCCTCGGCGGGCAACAAGGTTGACTCGGTGACCGCGTCGGGAGCCGCCGCCTGGTCCAACCTGCGGGTGGAGGGCCTCGCGGTCGACCACTACGTGAAGACGAAGTTCCACTACGTGGCGACGGCGTCGGACCTCGCGACGGCCACCTCCGCCCTCGAGGGCGAGATGACCCAGGCCGCCGCCCAGTCGTCGCAGAGCTGTCCCGGGACGGCCGCCCAGGCGGTGGCGGAGATGCCCGCCGAGATGCGCGCGGCCCAGGTCGAGGATCAGGCCTCGTCGATGTACCTCGTGTCCAAGCTCAACCGGACCATCACCCTGACCCCGGCCAACGTCCGCAAGTTCTACGACGCGCACCAGTCGGACTACGACTACCTGTGCATCTCGGTGGCCGTGGTGCAGCCCGCCACGGCGTCGACCTTCGTCGCCGCGGAGAAGGCGGGCTACAGCGTGGCCCAGCTGGCCAAGGAGTTCTCGGTCGACCCGACCGGGAAGAAGGGCGGCGCCTACGGCTGCTACGGGCCGACGTCGTCGAGCTACGCCAACATCCGCACCGACCTCGGCACGAGCAGCCTGGGTCACTTCACGACGAGCCCCCTGCAGATCAGCTACGGCAGCGGTGTCTACGACCTCTTCATCGCCGCGACCAAGCGCGTGGCCACGCCCTTCTCCCAGGCGGCGTCGCTGGTGGTCAGCGACATCCAGAAGTTGAACGCGACGGCGGCGAACCAGGTGAAGGCCAACATCTTGTACACCGCCGCGGTGGACATCGACCCGGCCTACGGACGCTGGGGCCTCTCGACGAGCGGGCCGGTGGTCTTCGCGCCGGCGCTGCCGGCGACGTCGGGTCCCGCCTCCACCTCTCAGCTCACCTCGGCGGCGACGACCCCCTACCAGTGAGCCCCGCGCGCCTTCGTGTCGTCGGCCTCGGACCCGGCGACCCGCGCTACCTGACGGCGTCCGCCGACGCGGCGTTGCGCGGCGCGCGCATCGCCCGGCTGCGCACCCGCGTCCATCCGGCGGCCGCGCTCTACGCGGTGGAGAGCTACGACGACTGGTACGAGAGCGCGGACTCCTTCGACGAGCTCTACGAGCGCATCGTCGACGACCTCGTCGCCCTGACCGTGGCCTCGCCCGACGAGGACGTCGTCTACGCCGTCCCGGGTTCGCCCGTGGTCGCCGAGCGCACGGTCGAACTCCTGCGCGAGCGCGGCGAGATCGAGGTCGTGGTGGAGCCCGCCGTCTCGGTCATCGACGTGGCCTGCGCGGCGCTGGGGGTGGACCCCATGGCCCGGGGTCTGCGGGTCCTCGACGCCCTGGGCACGACCGAGCCCTTTCGCGGACCGGGCCCCCTGCTCATCCTGCAGACCTACGCCCCCGAGGTCCTGGCGACGGTCGCCGACCGCCTGGCGCCCGCGACCGAGGTGGACGTTCTGCACCACCTGGGACTCGACGACCAGCGCATCGTGCGCCTGCGCGCGCGCGACCTCGCGAGCTTCGCCGACGCCGACCACCTGACGTCGGTCTACGTCGACACCCTGCGCACCGCGGGCGACGCGATGGACGACCTGGTCGCCCTGGCGCACGAGTTGCGGGCCCGCTGCCCCTGGGACCAGGAGCAGACGCACCGGTCCCTGACGCGCTACCTCGTCGAGGAGAGCTACGAAGCCCTCGACGCGTTGAGCAATCTGGCGACGATGATCGAGGCGGGCGACGACGACCAGGCGCTCGTGGCCCACGCCGAGGAGGAGTTGGGCGACCTGCTCTTCCAGGTCGTCTTCCACGCCGAACTCGCCGAGGAGGAGGGCCGCTTCACTCTGGCGAGCATCGCCGACGCCGAGCGCCGCAAGCTCATCGGGCGCCACCCCCACGTCTTCGGCGACCTCGTGGTGGACCGGGCCAGCGACGTCGAGGGTCTGTGGGAGCAGTGGAAGCAGGCCGAGAAGGGCCGCGAGAGCGTGCTCGACGGCATCGCCTGGCAGCTGCCCTCCTTGTCGCTGCACGCCAAGGTGCTGCGCAAGGCGCGCCGATTGGGTCTAGAACCCGCGGCCACGACCACCGCGGCGAGCGACCTCGAGCAGCTGCTCGACGCCACGGCGGATTCGACCGAGGAGGCGAGCGCCGCCGCGCGGCGCCTGGTCAACGCGCTGAGTGGGGCTGCGGCCGCGCGCGGCATCGACCTCGAGGAGCTCCTGCGCGCCGAGGTGCTGGCGCTGCGCGACCAGATACTCGCTATCGAAGCGCGGGACCGGGAAGGTCGCGACGTCGCGAAGTAGCCTGGAGGCGTAGATCCGAAGGAGAAACGCCATGAGCGCGATCGAAGTTGTCCTGGGCCGCCAGATCCTGGATTCACGGGGTAATCCCACCGTGGAAGCCGAAGTTCACCTCGAATCCGGCGCCTTCGGCCGCGCGGTGTCGCCCTCGGGCGCCTCGACGGGGATCCACGAAGCGGTCGAACTGCGCGACGGCGGCGAGGAGTGGGGCGGCAAGGGCGTGCGTCAGGCCGTCCAGTTCGTCAACACCGAGATCAACGACGCCCTCGAGGGCTACGACGCCGAGGACCAGCGCGCGGTGGACTACGCCATGATCGACCTCGACGGGACGCCCAACAAGGCGCGTCTGGGCGCCAACGCCATCTTGGCCGTCTCCCTGGCCACCGCGAAGGCGGCCGCCATGGAGAGCGACCTGCCGCTCTACAGCTACCTGGGCGGCGTCAACGCCCACGTCCTGCCGGTGCCGATGATGAACGTCGTCAACGGTGGCGTGCACGCCAAGAACTCCATCGACTTCCAGGAGTTCATGGTCATGCCCATCGGGGCGGCCTCCTTCTCCGAGGCGCTGCGCTGGGGCACCGAGACCTACCACGCCTTGAAGAACGTCCTCGCCCAGCGCGGCCTCTCCACCGCGGTGGGCGACGAGGGTGGTTTCGCACCGGACCTGCCCGACAACGAGACGGCCGTCAAGGTGCTCGTCGAGGCCATCGAGTCGACGGGACGCACGCCCGGTCGCGACATCGCCATCGCCCTCGACCCGGCGGCCAGCGAGATCTTCCGCGACGGCGCGTACCACCTGGCGGGCGAGGGCCGCGTGCTCTCGAGCGCCGAGATGGTCGACTACTGGGCCGACCTCGCGAGCCGCTACCCGATCGTGTCCCTGGAGGACGGGATGGCCGAGGAGGACTGGGACGGCTGGAAGCTGCTCACCGAGAAGCTCGGCGAGCGCATCCAGCTGGTGGGCGACGACCTCTTCGTCACCAACGTCGAACTGCTCCAAAAGGGCATCGACCGCGGCGTCGCCAACTCCATCCTCATCAAGCTCAACCAGATCGGCACCTTGACCGAGACCCTGGACACCGTGCGCCTGGCCAACACCCACCGCTACAGCGCGGTGATCTCGCACCGCTCGGGCGAGACCGAGGACGTCACCATCGCCGACTTCGCCGTGGCCACCAACGCCGGCCAGATCAAGACCGGCGCCCCGGCGCGTTCGGACCGGGTCGCGAAGTACAATCAGTTGTTGAGGTTGGAAGAGCAGCTTGGGGATTCGGCCCGTTTCCTCGGAGCCACGTCATTGTCGGGGGCGCAAGGTGTCAGCTACACGAAGTAATCAGGTGCATCACCGTCGGTGGGTCTTCCCGCTGTCGGTGCTCACCGCGATTGCCATCGTGTCCGTGGCCTTCCCCTTCCAGACCCTCTGGCGCCAGCAGTCGGCTCTCGACGCGGCCGCCAACCAACTGGCCCAGCTGCACCGCCAGTCCGTCGCCCTGAGCCAACAGGCGAAGGCCGTGTCCACCGAGTCCGCGGCCATCGCCCTGGCGCGTCAGGACTACCAGCTCGTCATGCCCGGCCAGAGCCTCATCCAGGTCCTGCCCGGCAACGGTTCGGGCTACGTGGCCCAGAACGCCACCGACCCGGGCGCTCAGCCGCTCGTCAACATCGGCACGGGCGTCGCGCCGACGAACTCGCCCTCGGCCGGCCACGCCAACTCGGGCCTGCGCGGCTTCGTCGCTCGCTTCGTGCGCACCCTCGAGTTCTGGCGTTGACCTTCCGCGACGCCGACGCGGGGGAGATCGCGGCCATCGAGGCCCTGGTCGGGCGAAGGCTGAAGGGACGATGCGCGGTGGTGGTGCGCCGCCGCGACGGCCGGCCGGTCGTGATCGAGAACGAACCCCATCTGCGCGACGGGACGCCGATGCCCACGCTCTACTGGCTCATCGACCCCGAGCTCAACGAGGCGGTGAGTCGCATCGAGGGCCAAAGCGGAGTGCACGGCTACGAGGACGTGGTCGACCCGGCGGCCCTCGCCGCCACCCACGAGGACTACGCGCGCCGTCGCGCCGCCGCGACCGTGCGCCGCGACCTCATCCAGGCCAGTGGCGGCGTCGGGGGGACGCGCGTGGGGGTGAAGTGCCTCCACGCCCACCTGGCCAACTACCTGGCCGGCAACGTCGACCCCGTGGGCGCTCTGGTGGCGGACGAGGTCGACCTGCCCGAACTCGAGATCGTCGACGTCCGTGCCTAGGGTCGGCGTCCTCGACTGCGGCTCGAACTCGACGCGATTGCTGATCGCCGACGCCGACGGCACGACGCTGCAGCGCGAGATGCGCATCACGCGGCTCTCGGCCGGGGTCGACGCCTCGGGGAACCTCACCGACGAGGCCCGCGAGCGCAGCTACGAGGTCTTGCGCCTCTACCGGCGCTACATGGACCACCACCGGGTCGACGACGGCCTGCTGGTGGCCACCTCCGCGGTGCGCGACGCCGCCAACGGCGCGCAGTTCCTGGCCGACGCCGCCGCCATCACGGGGGTCGAGGCGCGTCTCTTGAGCGGCGAGGAGGAGGCGGCCTACTCCTACGCCGGCGCGACGGCGGGGCTCGCGCCCGACGAGCGGCCCACCCTCATCGTCGACATCGGCGGCGGCTCGACGGAGCTGGCGGTGGCCCTCGAGGGCCGCGTGGTGGGCTACTCCATGCAACTCGGCTGCGTGCGGGTCACCGAGCGGGCCCTGGGTCCGGGCGTGGTGAGCGAGGAGCGTCGCGCGAGCACCCGTCGGATGATCGAAGAGCAGCTCGACGCCGCCGTCGCCGCGCGACCCGAGTTCGCGACGCTCGTGGGCCGGGTCCGACTGGTCGGGCTCGCCGGAACCGTCGCGACGCTCGCCCAGCTCGACGTCGGGCTCGACCACTACGACCGCGCGCGGGTGCACCACCACCGCCTGAGCCGCGTCGCCGTGGCGACGTGGCGCGACCGACTCGGGGCCATGACGCCGCCGCAACGCCTCGAACTGCCGGGAATGGTGCCGGGGCGCGAGGACGTCTTGGTCGCCGGCCTCTTCATCTTGGACGCGGTGATGGAGCGCTTCGGCGTGGACGAGCTGCTCAGCAGCGAAGACGACATCCTCGACGGCGTCGCGGCCGCGTTGCGCGAACGTGCGCGAAGGGGCGACACCTGACACGATGGAGGGGTGAGGAAGCGTCCATGGTGACCCGCGGCGGCCTGGCGGCGCCCATCAATCTGCACGGACGGCGCGTGGTCCTGCGCACCCTCGGCGACGCCGACTAC
>Ga0007854_10001193_pt1 | contig 16730 bp, 9 predicted proteins | sample CryBogCBH12Aug08_FD_60382 | JGI IMG/M metagenome (GOLD analysis project Ga0007854, IMG submission 60382) | Freshwater microbial communities from Crystal Bog, Wisconsin, USA - CBH12Aug08 | ecosystem: Environmental > Aquatic > Freshwater > Lake | place: Crystal Bog, Wisconsin, USA | collected...
AACCCCGGCTATGGGCATGGGGTTGTTGGTAACCGCCTTAATCGAAGAACGCCGAGAAGCGCGTAAAGCTGTCGCTGCGCGGACTTTGGCCGAAGAAGAGGTGGTAAGACTGGCCTATCACGATCCTCTGACCAAACTGCCCAACCGGTTGTTAATTCAAGATCGCTTTCGGCAAGCCATTGCCTATGCCGAACGTGAGTCTTGCAAGTTGGCTTTGTTGTCCCTTGATCTGGATAAATTCAAAACCATCAACGAATCCCTGGGGCATGGTCTTGGCGACGAATTGATCTGCGAGGTAGCGCTTCGCTTGATTTCCTGTGTTCGGGACACCGACACGGTGGGGCGGCAAGGAGGTGACGAGTTCCTGGTGGTTCTGTCAGCGATCAAGGATGTCGATGTGATCGCGCCGGTTCTGATGAAGATCATCGAGCGCTTGCGCGAACCTTGCCACATTGGCGGCTATGATCTGCATACCTCGGTGTCGGTCGGTATTGCGCTTTTTCCGGATGATGGCCCCGACTTTGATATTTTATTAAAAAAGGCGGATACGGCTTTATCCCGGGCCAAAGACGCGGGGGGTAACGTCTATCAATTCTTTGACGAACAGATGAATGTTGATGCCATTGAGCGGTTAGACCTCAGCAATGGCATAAGACGAGCGCTGGATCAGAAAGAGTTCATTCTGCATTATCAGCCCCAAATTGATATCCTTACCGGACGGGTGATCGGGGCTGAGGCGCTGATAAGATGGCAGCATCCGGAGATTGGGATGATTCCCCCCGGCCGGTTTATTCCTATCGCCGAAGAGGGATTGCTTATTGTGCCCATCGGCGAATGGGTTTTGGGTGAGGCCTGCCGGCAAGCGGTTGCATGGCGCAAGGCCGGGTTGCCGGAACTGGTGGTGGCCGTGAATGTCTCGGCCGGACAATTTAAACGGGGCAATGTTGAAGAGACCGTAATTAAAGTCCTGAAGGAAACGGGACACAACCCCGCCTGTCTTGAGCTTGAACTGACGGAATCCGTCTTGCTTCAGGATGTTGATATCGTCATGGCGACAGTAAAACGACTGAAAACATTGGGGGTAAAGCTTTCCATTGACGACTTCGGTACTGGATATTCAAGTTTGTCTTATCTGAAACGTTTAGACGTCGATAAATTAAAAATAGACCAGTCCTTTGTCCGCGATATGGCGGTCGATCCGGCCAATCTGGCCATCGTTCATGCCGTTGTGCAAATGGCCCATAGTCTTAACCTAAAGACGATTGCCGAAGGTGTTGAGGATATCGGTGCGGCCAATCAACTAAGAAATCTTGGCTGCGATGAAGTGCAGGGCTTTTATTTCTCAAGGCCGCTGATCGAGTCAGACTTTGCTCGATTTCTCGCCCAACATTCATAATTTGTATTGTGTGTTCAACCAGTCACGGGACTCGGCCAGAATTCGCGGCAATTGGTCCAAAAGGGAACGGATCAGATCAGGCCTGTTATCGCGCAGGGCCAGTTCAACCTGTCGACAGGCTTGTGAAAGCCCGATCAGACCAAGATAGGCGGCGATGCCAGACATCCCATGGGCGGCTTCCGAAAGGCCGGATTGGTCCTGGGGCTGGGTCAGAGCAAGGCTAAAGCTGGGAGTCCACTCGTCAAATTTGCCAATAACTTCCCGGAGAGGCTCGGCTCCCATTAAATCGGCGGTTTCGGCCAGTTTTTCAGCGTCGAAAAGCGGTGCGTCGGCAAGCGCGGTCGCCGCTTGGGCTGAGCCAACATATTTTCGGAGATAGTCATTCAAAAGCGCAAAGTCGATGGGTTTGGAAACATGGCCATCCATGCCTGCGGCAAAATAGCCATCAATATCCGTTTGAAAGGCGTTTGCTGTCAGGGCGATAATCGGTACAGAACCGAAAGGAGCCGGCAGAGCGCGGATCATTTTGGTCGCTTGGATGCCATCGATTTCCGGCATCTGAACATCCATCAGAATAAGGTCAAAGCGCGCTTTTTCTGCATAACGCACCGCTCTGAAGCCGTTTTCAGCGATGACAACCTTATGGCCGCTTTTTTCCAGCATCAGAGTGACGACCTGTTGCCCAACCGGGTTGTCCTCGGCCAGCAGGATATGCAGCGGGGCAATAGTCGCTTGGGGGCTATCCACTTCTTTCGTTTCATCCGCGGTGCCCGCTGGAAGGGGTACGCGGAACCAGAAGGTACTTCCTTGGCCTGGGGCAGATTGGGCTCCGATCGTGCCGCCCATGGCGTCCACAATATGTTTGCAGATGACGAGGCCCAGGCCACTTCCTCCTTCCTTTCTGCTCGAGCTCATATTGATCTGCGAAAAGGGTAGAAAAAGTCGCGACATCTTATCTGAAGAAATGCCATTGCCAGTGTCGCCGATGGCAAAGCAAATTTCGTCTTGGCCATAGGGTCTGACCGTCAGGGTGACGCCGCCCCGAGAGGTAAATTTTATGGCATTGAGCACCAGATTATAGAGCACCTGCCTTAAGCGCATGGCATCGCCCACCAGATATCTTGGAACCTGTTGGTCAATCTCAATTTTTATATAAAGCGATTTCTCATCGCTGAGTGGCGTAAGCAATCCGACAACTTCATGCAAAAGCCCATGCAGAGAGAAGTTTTCGGAGGTTAACTCCATCCGGCCATCTTCAAATTTGGCAAGGTCAAGAATATCGTTAAGTAGATTCATTAAATGGCGGCCGGAAACCTTAATTGTTTCAATATATTGCCGGATTTCACCTGTAATTTCGCTTTTTAGAAGTATGGCGGTCATGCCGAGAATGCCATTTAGCGGTGTTCGTATTTCGTGGCTCATCGTCGCAAGGAAAGCACTCTTCATTTTGTTAGATTTTTCTGACAGCTGGACTTTTTCTGCCAAAAGAGCTTGTTCTCTTTGGCGGAACATCGCTTCTTCTGTCGCTTTGCGCTCAATGAGCCGTGCCGTAACAAACCCCATGACTATGAAGATAAAGTAAAAGAAAGAAACGCGTGCGGTTTCGTCACGCCAATTGGCCAAATAAGTATCGTCGCCAATAGCATAGATTGCATTAATGGGATATCGTTGCAGATGCTTTAGACCTGCTATTCTTTTTACGTTATCTATCGGCGATATTCTAGTGTAAATTATTGTATTGTTCTCGTTAGTGGCGTCTTCTGGGATTGGCATATTAAAATTATAGGCCTGTTCATTTGCAGGAAAGCGGACCAAAATCCTCTGTTGCTCATCGCGCAAAGAAATCACCGACGTGCTGCTCAGCCCCAAGGACTGATAAAAGTTAAGGAATGACTCCTGCAAGCCGATATTGGCCACCACCATGCCGCCAAAGCGGCCGTCGGGACGCCGGATGCGTTTAGCCATCTGCAGGCCCCATTTATTGGAAATTCGTCCCTTCAAAGCCTGCGAGAAGCTTGGTTCGTCGCCCTGGCTTCCTTTGAGTTGCAGAAAATATTCACGATCGCCGAGATAGCCGCCCGGTGGAGCGCCGACGGTATTGGCAAAGACCGTTCCCTCGGCATCGGTGATGGACATGGACACAATGCCGGGGATTTTCTGTTGTAACGCACGCAGGTCCGCTTCGATTTCGGATCGTCGCGCCTCAGATAGGGTCTTGGTCTGGTCGAGATCCTTGGCGGTTATCAAGGATGTCGCGTTTCCTAAAATAATGTAAGTTCGATCAAAGGTTGCATTGGCGTGTTCAACAATAAGCTGTACACTCGTTCTAACATTCGAGCGCGCCTGATTAATGGCGTCATTATAGGCTAAATACTGATCAATAAATGTATATATAAAAAACAAAAATAAGAACGCCCAAATGGCGAAGCTCTTTTTAAAAAAAGTCAAAAACCTTAGATAAGACATCCTGCGGCCCCTGGGCTCTGCGGTTGGACCGGAGACCGCCCGTCATTGGATTTGCCGAAGCATTTAAAAGTTACCAGAACTTTAGAGCAAGTTTTGTACGCTGTGAATGCCGAGCGATTGAAAAAATTACCCATAAGAAAAATAGAGCTATGTGGCTGGGGGTGGCCTGCTTTGCGGATGATGCAGTACTGCTCAGTACCAAAAATTGCTACAAGCTTACTCATCACGAAGGCGCTGCCGGTTGCATCCCCCCCCCATCCCACCCCGCAATCGGTAGCGCCCGAGTGAGTTCCCGGACATCCTTGGTTTTGTTTCCTGTGCATTGGTTATCGCCGATGACGCCTGACAGCCTTTATACTGTTTCCAATAATAGGGCCGGAGGAGGATGGGATGATCTCTAATTCATTGCGCGACAAGGATCTTGCTTACGCGCTGCATCCCTATACCAATCTGCGCGCCCATGAGCGCAAGGGGCCATTGGTTATGACCCGCGGCCAGGGGGTCCGGGTGTTTGATGAGCAGGGCAAGGCCTATATAGACGCGATGGCCGGATTGTGGTGTGCGTCGCTCGGTTTTTCCGAGCCAAGACTGGCACAGGCGGCGGAACGTCAAATGGCGCGTTTGCCATTTTATCACCAGTTCAGTCACAAGGCGCATGATGTCGGAATTGAATTAGCAGAAAAACTGGTGGGGCTGGCGCCGGTCCCCATGAGCAAGGTTTTATTTGCAAATTCCGGATCTGAGTCCATTGATACGGCCATCAAATTGGTCTGGTATTTCAATAATGCCGTGGGCCGACCGCAAAAAAAGAAAATCATTGCACGCCGGCGTGCCTATCATGGTGTGACCGTGGCTGCGGCGAGTTTGACGGCGCTTCCCGCAAATAGCCGGGACTTTGATCTTCCCATCGAACGCTTCCTTCATACCGACTGTCCGCATGCTTATCACGAGGCTAAGGCCGGCGAAAATGCGGACGCTTTCGCCGATCGCTTGGCCGACAATCTTGAACAACTCATCCTTAGCGAAGGGGCCGAGACAGTTGCTGCCTTTTTCGCCGAACCGGTCATGGGAGCCGGCGGCGTGATTGTTCCGCCTGCCAGCTATTTTTCCAAGATATCGGCCGTTTGTCGTAAATATGATCTGTTGTTGCTGGCCGACGAAGTGATCTGCGGCTTTCATCGGACCGGCAATCTGTGGGGCTGCCAGACGTTGGACTTTGCGCCGGACATGATTACCTGTGCAAAGGCGCTGTCGTCCGGATATTTGCCAATTTCGGCCTTATTGCTGAACGATCGCATCTATCAGGTGGTGGCCGAGAACTCAGCCAAAATTGGTACCTTTGGCCATGGCTATACTTATGCGGCCCATCCGGTGTCTGCCGCGGTGGCTCTTGAAACGCTGAATATTTACGCTGAACGGGATATTGCGTCGCATGTCGCGCGCATGGCGCCGCTGATGCAAGGGGCGCTGGCCAGTTTTGCCGACCATCCCCTGGTGGGCGAGGTGCGGGGGGTCGGTATGATTGGGGCCTTGGAGCTGGTGGCGGATCGTTCCAGCCGACGCAATTTCCCGCCTGAAAAGGGTGTTGCAGCGCGGGTGGTTGAGGCGATGGAGCGGAAGGGTGTCATCGGCCGGGCGATGCTGAATGATTCCCTTGCTTTTTCGCCCCCTTTGATCATCGAGCCGCCGGATTTGGCCGAGATTTTCGATCGGACCCGTGCGGCTTTGGATGAGGTGGCGGGAACTCTATGACATTTTGCCGGTTCCACGAATTTCGCGGAACCGGCAAAGGTCGAGTGCTGTTTGCGTTCTGACGCGAACTTCTAACCGGTGGTGACAGCGGTTTCCAGGTCAGACGGATCGACACGCCGCTTCAGGGCGGCGTTCAGCTTGGTGCGATCCAGTTCTTTTTCCCACCAGGAAACGACAATGCAGGAAACGCCATTGCCGCATAGATTGGTGAGGGCCCGACATTCACTCATAAATTTATCAATGCCAAGGACGATGGCCATGCCTGGGACCAGTGCCGGATTAACGACCGTCAGGGTGGCAGCCAAAGTGATAAAGCCGGCGCCGGTGACCCCAGACGCTCCTTTGGAGGTCAGCATGGCAACGATCAGAATGGTCATTTGATCGGACAGAGTCAGATCAACCCCCATGGCTTGAGCGATGAACAAGGTTGCCAAGGTCATGTAAATATTGGTGCCGTCCAGGTTGAAGGAGTAACCCGTGGGAACCACCAGGCCAACCACGGATTTGGAACAGCCCAGCAGTTCCAGCTTTTCCATTAATTGCGGTAAAGCGCTTTCCGATGACGAGGTGCCCAGAACAATCAGCAGTTCTTCTTTGATATAGGCAAGGAAGCGGAAGATGCTAAAGCCGGCGATCCGGGCGATCAGTCCCAGCACGATGAAAATGAATAATGCCGCGGTCAGATAAAAGGTTCCGATAAGCCCTATCAGGCTGCCAAGGGCCGCCGGGCCGAATTTCCCCACGGTATAGGCCATGGCCCCGAACGCGCCGAAAGGCGCCGCCTTCATGACAATGGCAATGACCCCGAAGACGCCATGGGCGACGTCATCAACGAAGGCTCGTACTGTTTTTCCCCGCTCGCCCAGCACCATCAGCGAAAAGCCAAACAAAATGGAAAACAACAGGATCTGCAGGATATCGCCTTTGGCAAAGGCGCCGACCACGCTATCGGGAATTATGTTCAGAATGAAATCGACGCTCTTGTTTTCGCCGGCCGCCTTGGCGAAATTGGCAACCGCTGCGGCGTCCGGTGCTTTTCCCGAAAAACCCGCCCCGGGGCGGAGGATATTTCCAAGCAGAAGGCCGATTACCAAAGCGAAAGTGGAAACCACTTCAAAATAGATCAGTGCCTTGACGCCGACCCGTCCAACCTTTTTGGCGTCTTCGATATGGGCGATGCCCGAAACCACCGTACAGAAAATAATTGGGCCAATGACCATCTTGATGAGTTTGATAAAGCCGTCGCCCATGGCCTTGACCCAGTCATTTTTGCCAAAATCTGGGAACAGCCAGCCGACGGCGGCACCGAGAACGATAGCAAAGATCACTTGCACATAGAGCACTTTATAAAACGGCTTCTTGACGGCCGGCGCGGCACTTGAAGGTTGCATGGTGGTTTCCTCGTGAACTGAAGCTTGTTAAGTCTGCCCGGTTGGGTCCGGACATGCTTCTCCTGAGCAATCAGCATGCCACTGGCTGCGCTTCAGGGAAATAGGCAATTGCAGTAGGCGCATGGCTGGATATTCGCACAGTCGTCAGGATCTCGTGTGCGCTTTACCGCATATGAGCTAAGATCCGCTTGAAAAGCGAAGGCGTGTCGCAATCAGCAAGGCACCGAGGGGAACTGGGCCGCATGGTGGGCGTTGGCCGTTTTCAGGCAATCGGACGCAATTTAGCAAAAGGTAAAACACGCCGGCTTTCGGTGATGGTTCTCCTTTACCTTTTGGCCGGGTTGGCGCTGTGGGCTTCGGTGGAGGTGGTGCTGTGGAGTGAACAGGAAGCGCTGGCCCGTTTAGCCAGCGAGGGGCGGGACCGGCTGACCCTTTATGGCGAGGCTCTGCATAGTGAGCTGGAAAAGTCACGGGACATTCCCGTTGTCCTGGCCAGCGAAAGAGAAATCATTGAACTTTTGAGCGTCGCCGACCCTGCGCGGCAGGATCAGCTTAGAAAACAGGTGAATCAGCGTCTGCAAGACATCGGCAGGACGCTCAATGCCTCGGCGATTTATGTGCTTGACCACCAGGGGTTGACCCTTGCCGCGAGTAATTGGCAAGACCCAGGAGGCAGCTTTGTCGGTCGGCGCTTTGACTTTCGACCTTATTTTACCGCCGCCATGGAGGGCCGGGTCGGGCGCTATTTTGCGCTTGGCAGCACCTCGAACCGGCCTGGTTATTATCTGGCGATGCCCGTCAAATCCGGCGATCAGATTGTTGGGGCGGTCGTCGTCAAAATTTCCTTGGACGAGCTTGAGCGCGGTTGGCGGGGCGGCGGCGAGCAGGTTTTTGTTACCGATCGGTTCGGTGTTGTCTTCATAACCAACACCCCGGCCTGGCGGTTTCACAGTCTTGGCCAACTCGATCCCGAACAGTCGCAGGCCTTGATCGCCAGCCGGCAATATGGAGATATGCCTTTGCCGGCGTTGACCTTGGTTCCCGGACCATCGGTGACCTCGGTGGACGGTGTCGGCTATGTCATGGTTTCAAAGCCTTTGCCGGACGGCGAGCAATGGGTCCTGCATGTTCTGATGGCGGTTAAGGATTCTCAGGCGCGCGCCCGCGATCTCGGCTTGCTGGCCGTGGCCGGGGCCAGCCTGTTGATTTTTGCCCTATATTTTCTGATCCATCGGGACAAGTCACAACGCCGGCATACCCGCGATCTCGAGGTTCGGGTCATCGAGCGCACGGCCGCCTTGCTGGAAACCAACCAGCGACTGCGTGGAGAGGTGGCGGAGCGGCTGCGCGCCGAAGCCGAGCTGCGGGCAAAGCAGGACGAACTGGTGCAGGCGGCCAAGCTGGCTGCTCTGGGCCAAATGTCAGCTGGCATGGTCCATGAGCTTAATCAGCCGCTGGCTGCTATCCGCAGTTTTGCCGATAATGGCCTGACTCTGCTTGATCGGGGCCGTCCCGAACGCGCCCGGGAAAATCTGTGGGAAATTGCGGAATTGACCGAGCGGATGGCGCGGATCAGTGGCCAGCTCAAGCTGTTTGCCCGCAAATCGGCGTCCCAGGTGCAACCGGTTGCGGTGACGGCTGCGGTACAAAATGCGCTGGCGTTACTTCAAGGACGGCTTGCCGCTGATCGGGTCATGGTGGAATGGGTTCCGCCAGCAAATGAGCTTTGGGTATGGGGCGAAGACCTGCGTTTACAACAGGTGTTGGTCAATTTGTTGCGCAATGGCATTGATGCTACCCTGGGTAAAGAAGCGCGTTGCCTAAGAATCGAGGCACAGCGGAGGGAAGACCGGGTTCGTTTGCAGGTTTTCGACAATGGTACGGGCATTGCCGAAGATGTGCTGGCGCAATTGTTCGACCCATTTTTTACGACCAAGCCGGCCGGCGAAGGGCTCGGTCTCGGTCTTTCCATATCGGCAAGTATTCTTGGTGATTTTGGCGGTCATTTGTCGGCAGCCAATGGGCCCGGAGAAGGAGCGGTCTTTACCATGTTGCTGAGGGCTGCGGAGGCGCCATGAATTTCACCATCGTCCTCGTCGATGACGATCGGCAGGTCCGTATGGCGGCCAGCCAGACTCTTGAGTTGGCGGGATATAATGTGGCCAGCTGTGAAAGCGGCGAAAAGGCGCTGAAATCCATCGATCGCAGCTGCGGTGCCTTGGTGACGGACGTCCGCATGCCCGGAATGGATGGGTTTTCCCTGCTGCAAAAGGCCTTGGCCGTTGATCCTGATTTGCCGGTCATTTTGGTAACCGGCCATGGCGATGTTTCCATGGCGGTCCGGGCGATCCGTATGGGGGCTTATGATTTTCTTGAAAAGCCCTATCCCGCGGAAATTCTGCTCGACACCATTCGCCGGGCCCTGGAACGGCGGCAGCTGGTCATGGAAAATCGTCAGCTCAGGGAGGCCTTGGCCAATGATGCGGACACCATCATCATCGGTCGCAGCCCAACGATTGAGCGGATGCGGACGATGATTGCGGCGGTGGCGGAGACCGATGCTGATATATTGGTCATGGGAGAAACCGGCAGTGGGAAGGAAATGGTTGCTCGGGCCCTGCATCATCAAAGTCAGCGCCGACAGCATAAATTCGTTGCCTTGAATTGTGGGGCGATGCCGGAAAGCATTTTTGAAAGTGAATTATTTGGCCATGCTGCGGGAGCCTTTACCGGGGCCGGCAAGCGTCGAATTGGTCGTATCGAATATGCCAGCAAGGGCACCCTGTTTTTGGACGAAATTGAAAGCATGCCGCTTTCTCTTCAGGTCAAGCTGCTGCGGGTTCTTCAAGAAAGGGTGATCGAGCCGTTGGGGTCCAATGAGTCTGTTCCCGTGGATTTGCGGGTGGTAGCCGCTACCAAAGCGGATTTAAAGGCGGCCAGCGACGAAGGACGATTTCGGGCTGATCTTTACTATCGGCTCAATGTTGTCTTAATTGATATTCCTCCTTTGTCGGCCCGTCGTGAAGATATTCCCTTGCTTTTTCAACATTTTGTTATGAAGGCTTCGTCCCGCTACAGTCGTCAGCCGCCTGAGGCTGGCCGGGAAATGATGCAGCATTTGATGTCCAGACCCTGGCCGGGCAATGTTCGCGAATTGCGCAATGCAGCGGATCGCTTTGTTCTGGGCTTGTCTCAGGAACTGTCTGGCAGTTTGGAGCTTGACTCACCCTCTGGCCAAATGAGCCTGCCAGAGCGGATTGATCTGTTTGAGAAAAGTATCATCGAGGCCGAATTGGCGGCGCAACAGGGGAATGTCAAAGCGACGGTCGACGCTTTGGGGATTCCTCGGAAAACCTTTTACGACAAATTACGGCGGTTTGGCTTATGCGCCGAGGATTTTCGTCATCGTGGCCAGCCCCGAGAGGATCGATGACCGTGCCGCCACGCCAGGGTCGCGTTCGCAAAGACCGCCAAGAGCGCATTCTTAAGGCCGCTGAAAGTGTTTTTGCCAGCGAAGGTTTTGAGCGGGCTTCCGTTGCTTCGATTGCTGAGAAAGCGAAATTGCCGAAGGCCAACCTGTTTTATTACTTCAGTTCGAAAGAAGAACTCTATCAAAGTCTTATCAATGAAATTTTTCGCGATTGTCAGCAGATTTTTGCCGCTTTTTCCGCCGAGGCTGGACCAAGGGTGGGGATAGAGCGCTTTTTGCGGGACAGTCTGCATTTCTGTCGCCATCGTCCAGATGCGGCCAGGATTTTTGGGGAAATGACCATCCGGGCCGTGCCAGCTGTTGGCTCGGAAGTCCTGGAGGCGCTGCGTCGCATGATGGCTGATAAAGCGCAGTTGATTGACGCCTGGGTGGCCAAGGGTACAGTCTGCCCGGTCGATGGCCGTCATCTATTGGCGGCATTTTGGGCGATGACGCAATATTACGCCGTCTTTGACCAGCAAATGCGTCGGGATCCCCAGAAGAATGGGCTTTCAGACGATGAATGGAATTTCATAGAGAATCAGGTGATCTGCTACGCTTGGCGAATTTTGGGATTGGATGCTGAGGTTAGAACGGAATGCTGCGCTTGACCATGTGATCTACCAGTCGCCCTTGCACCAGTTTTATTCCCATTTCCTTTGCAAAGCGCAAACTTTGAGCCGTATCGCAGCGCGCCAAAACCAACAGCGGATTTTTCCGGTTCTTTAATTTGGCGCGGGTCTTTTCGTTCAAAACGTCATCATTGGCGGCAAGTGCTCCGGACCAAAAGATTTTCGCAAAATCACAAATGATGCCATCAAAGTCCAGGGCGGCAACATTTTCAAAGGACAATCCATCAAGCAGGATCTTGTAGCCGCGGCGTCTCAAAAAAGGCACCAGTTCATTGTAAATATTCATGTTTTCGAAGACGTCCGTCTTATTGATTTCCAGCACGACGCCTTGTCGGCTATCGATTGGTAACTCGGCGTCAAAAGTGACAAATTTATTGGATGCCAAGGAAGAAAGGTTAACGTTAAGGCTCATCCGCTTGCGGTTGCCGCGTTCTTCAGGATTGGCCAAGAGCCGCAGGACGATGGTATCCAGTTCTTCCGTAAGGTCGTTAAAAAGCCATTTGTTCTGAGTAAGTGAAACCCCTGGGCAGAATAGGCTTTCAAGGCGCTGGACAGAAATATACATTTCCTCGAACATTAAAGAAGCTTTTCCATCCTCCTTAATATTGTAGACTGGCTGATTATATAATATAGATGCCATGTCAATGCGCTGTATACCCTCTTTGATTTTATTTAATTGTTTGAGGTCAATCGTCGCTTTGCTGGGCGCATTGTCGCCCCCGCTATTGACCTCGCCGATTCCCGCGGCGGATTCGGCCCAGGCCATAATTTTACCTAATTCGTAAGAAAGGTCAAAGAGGGTATAAAATTCCCCCTTGCCTCCATGGGTGTTTTTAAATGTAACCCCCATATTGCCAATAAATATTTTGCGAATAGAATCGCCAGATGTTGCCAGTAAATCTTTGTTAATGTCTCTTGCTACAAAAATAATATCCAAGTTCTTTAATAAAAAAATCTCAGATTCTAGAGATTTATTTTTGATATCAGCAAAGACGCTGATCGCCTTGGAAAGATTTTCGCGGCTTTTTTTGATCGCCGGCAGTTCGGAAACGTGAATATGGATCAGACGCAGGCCGGCCGGCCGGTCCTCCATTTTTCTTAAATAGACGAGGAATCGCGTATTCTGGTCAATCATCGCATTCTTTCGCTCTGCTCGATGCGTAAGGGTGGTCTATTCGGTGGGCGAGGGCAATGCCCAGATCACGTTATTTGATGCAAGCCGGCTCTTGCATAGGGGGGGGGCTCCTGGCTATGGTTCAGCCAAGACCATCCCCCTCTGGATTAAGGTGAGCCTGCATGCCTGACGGAACGACCGCGAACGAGAAAGTCGGCGGAATTGCCGCCGAGGCGCTGAAGCAGTATGTCGAACGGATCGAACGGCTTGAGGAAGAGAAGAAGGCCTTGAGCGAGGATTTGAAACAGGTCTATGCCGAGGCAAAATCGACCGGTTTCGACATAAAAATCCTGCGCAAGATCATTTCGATTCGGCGGATTGAAGCGCATGATCGCAGGGAACAGGACGAGCTGATCGCCCTTTATAAAACCGCCTTGGGAATGGAGTAGTGGCCTATCTGGTCACTGGGGCAGCCGGTTTTATCGGCTTTCATACCTGCCGCCGTCTGCTGGAACGCGGTCAGGTGGTGGTGGGCGTTGACATCGTCAATGATTATTACGACCCGGCCTTGAAGGAAAGCCGGCTGGCTTTGCTCAAGGCGTTTCCCGGATTTACCTTTTACCGGTCCGACATCGCCGATCGTGAGGCGATGGATAAGGTCGCGACCAAGCATCCGGCTATCCGACGGATCATCCATCTGGCCGCCCAGGCCGGTGTCCGTTATTCCTTGACCAATCCGCATGCCTATACCCGTTCCAATGTCGAGGGTCAGCTGGTCATGCTAGAACTGGCGCGCCGGCTGAAAGCCTGTGACCATTTCGTCTATGCCAGTTCATCCTCGGTCTATGGGTCGAATAGCAAGCTGCCCTTTGCCGTTGAAGACCGGGTTGACCACCCCATTTCCCTTTATGCCGCGACCAAAAAGGCTGGCGAACTGATGGCGCATTGTTATAGCCATCTTTATCAGATCCCCAGCACCGGTCTCCGATTCTTTACGGTTTACGGCCCTTGGGGACGCCCGGACATGTCGGCCTTTCTGTTCGTCAAGGCCATTCTGGCCGGAGAGCCCATTCATGTCTTCAACCAGGGCGATATGAGCCGGGATTTCACCTATATCGACGACATTGTCAGCGGGGTTCTGGCCGTGACCGACGGGCCGCCCAAGGATGACGCCCCGCCTTATCGGGTTTACAATATCGGCAATCATCGCTCGGAGCCTTTGATGCGCTTCATCGCTCTGATCGAACAGGCTCTGGGTCGAAAGGCCGAGATTATTTTTGAACCGATGCAGCCCGGGGATGTCAAAGAGACCTTCGCTGATATTTCGGCGATCAGCGGTGATTTTGGCTTCGCGCCGACCACCAGCATAGATGTAGGTTTGCCGCATTTTATTGATTGGTATTGTCAGTATTATCAGGTAGATCGCTGACATCGTCCGTGACGGACGTCGAAGCTCCTGGATCGGAGCTGGGTTTTGGCGGAATTTGCCGCGCTCGGTAAAACGGACCGAATGTCGCAAGGGGGCCATTCTTTGCGTGTGTTCGGCGATGGGTTTTGTTATACGCGTTTGTTGCAACAGGGTGCCGAATAGGTTTGGCAGTAGGGAAAGACGGCAAGCAGATGAATTCATTCTCCTTTCCTGAGAAGCAGGGGCTTTACGATCCGGCTAAGGAACACGATGCCTGTGGCGTCGGCTTTGTCGTCAATATCAAAAACCGAAAAAGTCACCAGATCGTTCGCCAAGGGCTTGAGATTCTAATCAATCTCAATCATCGCGGGGCGGTTGGGGCCGACCCTTTGGCGGGTGACGGGGCCGGTATTTTGATCCAGATGCCTGATCTTTTGCTGCGCGAAGAGGCGGCCAGGCTGGGTTTCAGCCTGCCTGAATTGGGCCGCTATGGCGTTGGTATAATGTTTCTGCCCAAGGACGGTGCGATCCGCGCTTCCGTCGAAGCCATTGTTGCCGCTGTGATCGGCGAAGAAGGGTTGGTGGTTCTGGGCTGGCGCGATGTCCCGGTGGACAGCACGATCCTGGGGGACAGTGTTCGGGCCGTTGAGCCGGTAATCCGTCAGGTTTTTGTTGGCTTCGGTCCGGAAACCGCCAGTCAGGACGACTTCGAGCGCAAATTGTTCGTGGTGCGCAAGGTCATTACCCATCGTGTTGCGGACACCCATGGCCCGGCAGGACGGGATTTCTATGTGCCGTCCCTGTCCTCGCGAACCTTAATTTATAAGGGTATGTTGCTGGCCCATCAGGTTGGGCCTTATTACCATGACCTGTCGGATTCCCGACTGGTGTCGGCTTTGGCGCTGGTGCATCAGCGCTTTTCCACCAACACCTTCCCGAAATGGAGTCTGGCGCATCCTTTCCGTATGATCTGCCACAATGGCGAGATCAACACGCTGCGGGGCAATCTTAATTGGATGGCGGCGCGCCGCCATGCCATGCGGTCGGATTTGCTGGGCGAAGACCTGAAAAAGCTATGGCCACTGATTCCGGAAGGGCAGTCGGATTCCGCCTGTTTTGACAATGCCTTGGAAATGTTGGTTCAGGGCGGGTACTCCTTGGCCCATGCCATGATGATGCTGGTTCCTGAAGCTTGGGCCGGCAACCCCTTGATGGATGAGGAACGGCGTTCTTTTTACGAATATCACGCCGCACTGATGGAGCCCTGGGATGGTCCGGCGGCTATTTGCTTCACCGATGGTCGTCAAATTGGGGCGACTTTGGATCGCAATGGTTTGCGTCCGGCCCGTTATCTTGTCACCAATGACGGTCATGTCGTCATGGCCTCGGAAATGGGCGTTCTGCCTATTCCCGAAGAAAATATAGTCAAAAAATGGCGTCTCCAGCCGGGCAAGATGCTGCTCATTGACCTGGAGCAGGGGCGCATCATTGATGATGCCGAAATCAAGGCCAGCCTTGCCAAGGCCCATCCTTACGCGGAACTTTTGGCCAAGAGCCAGATTGTTCTCGAGGACCTGCCTGCCAAAGTCAGTCCTGTGGCTGGCGACCCGTCGACCCTGTTGGATCGCCAGCAGGCTTTTGGCTATAGCCAAGAGGATTTGAAGTTCCTGTTGACCCCCTTGGCCGTGTCTGGCCAGGAAGCGGTTGGCAGCATGGGCACAGATACCCCGCTGGCGGTTCTGTCCTCAAAGCCAAAGCTGCTCTATACCTATTTTAAGCAGTGTTTTGCCCAGGTCACCAATCCTCCCATCGACTCGATCCGCGAAGAAGCGGTGATGAGCCTGGTAAGCCTGATTGGGCCAAGGCCAAACTTACTGGGTCGTCCGCAGGACAATACCCGCAAGCGCCTTGAAGTGCGGCAGCCGATCCTGACCAATGAGGATCTGGAAAAGATCCGGGGTATCAGCCAGCATGCCGATAACGCTTTTCGGTCGGTGACCTTGGACATGACCTGGCCAGCCGCCGATGGGGCGATGGGGATGGAACCGGCTTTGGCGCGATTGGCTGGTGAAGTCAGTCGCGTGGTTGCTGAAGGCGTCAATATTCTGATCTTGTCGGATCGTCAGGTCGGGCCGGACCGTATTCCCATTCCGGCCTTATTGGCGACGGCGGCGGTCCACCATCATCTGATTCGCGAAGGAAAGCGCACCGAGGTTGGCCTGGTTCTGGAAACCGGTGAAGCCCGTGAAATCCATCATTTCTGCTTATTGGCGGGGTATGGGGCCGAGGCCATTAATCCTTATTTGGCGTTTGAGACGCTGAATGCCATGCGTGGCACCCTGAGTGAACCGCTGAGCGAATATGAATTGCATAAGCGGTTTATCAAAGGAATCGACAAGGCCATCCTGAAGGTCATGGCCAAAATGGGCATCTCGACCTATCAATCCTATTGTGGCGCACAGATTTTTGACGCGATTGGCCTGGCGTCACCGTTCTTGGAAAAATATTTTCCAGGCACGGCGTCGCGGATCGAAGGCGTGGGTGCGTTAGAGATTGGTGAAGAGTCGCTAAGACGGCATCGGGCGGCCTATGGTGGGTCCCCCGTGCTGCGCAACATGCTTGAGGTGGGCGGGGAATATGCCAACCGCCTGCGCGGTGAAGATCATATGTGGACGGCCGAGACCATCGGCGCGTTGCAGCATGCGGTCCGCGGCAATTCCCGTCAGCGTTTCAGCGAATTTTCGCGGCTGGTGGATGAACAGAACGAACGGCTGATGACCCTGCGTGGTCTGTTTGTCCTGAAACCTGCCGGTGCGCCCGTGCCGCTGGACGAGGTCGAGTCCGTTCAGTCAATTGTCAAACGGTTCGCTACGGGGGCTATGAGCTTCGGTTCGATCAGCCGGGAAGCGCATACCACCTTGGCCGTGGCCATGAATCGCATCGGCGGAAAGTCCAATACGGGCGAAGGCGGAGAAGAGGCCGAGCGATTCCAGCGCTTGGCCAATGGCGATTCCATGCGCTCTGCGATCAAGCAGGTCGCGTCTGGACGTTTTGGCGTTACCGCCGAATATCTGATCAATGCCGACGACATCCAAATTAAAA
>Ga0007854_10001197_pt1 | contig 16711 bp, 15 predicted proteins | sample CryBogCBH12Aug08_FD_60382 | JGI IMG/M metagenome (GOLD analysis project Ga0007854, IMG submission 60382) | Freshwater microbial communities from Crystal Bog, Wisconsin, USA - CBH12Aug08 | ecosystem: Environmental > Aquatic > Freshwater > Lake | place: Crystal Bog, Wisconsin, USA | collected...
TCGATCAGCGATCACACCAGCGATCGGCCCCAAGATCACCGCAGGCAAGAGGCGCACAATGAAGACACCAGCGATCGCGAAGTTCGCCTTCGAATAGTTGCCGCCAGCCAATTGTTGAGCGAGCGCAGTGGTCGCTAGAAGTCCGAGCCAATCACCAAAGGATGAGAAGGCCATCGAATTCCAGAGCTTGCGAAATGCCGGAACCGAGAGAACCGAGCGCGAATCAGCCTGGGCAGGCGCCCCTGGATATGGCATCGATTGCGACATAGGGGGAGTCTATCGGCAGCCCACCGACAGCCCGGCAGCGCGAATCCCCACCCCAAAAGACAAATTCTGTACATAAACCAGAACGTTCTGTACATTTCTCTCATGAGCGAATTATCAATCACCGAAGCTCGTGATCAATTCCCATCGCTCATCGATGCCGCCAAGAAGAAGCCAGTACGCATCACTCGCCACGGCAAAGATGTAGCAGTCGTCATCGATCCTTCTCTCTATGAATCGCTGATCCAGGCCCAAGAAGAGTTAGAAGATATCGCCGCCTTCGACGCCGCAATGGAAGAGAAGAGTCCGAATATTCCGTGGGCTCAGGTCCAGAAAGATCTCAATCTCATTTGATCTCGTATCAGATCGAATTCAAAGACTCTGCCGCAAAATCCCTGGCAAAGCTGCCAAAGAAGATCCAGCGCAGAATTCAAGGCGTGATCACAACGCTAGCCACCAACCCAATGCCCCCAGCAGCCACCAAGCTCACCGGCCGCGATGCCTATCGAATCCGAGTCAGCGACTATCGCATCATCTACTCAATCAACGAGAACATCCTGACGATCGTGGTCGTCGCCGTTGGCCATCGCCGCGAGGTCTATCGCAAGGACTGAAACAAGAAATCGATTAAGGCGTTATTCCTGCAAGCGGATTGCCTCGTAGTGGCACTACAAAACTCGTCGCCGTGCTCGCATTCCCAATCGGGCTTAGCGCAATAATCGAGCCTGAATACTGAGAGTAATAAGCACCGAACTGAGCAAAGATGTCATTCTGGGATAAGAGCAATGCCTGAGCTGTCGCACCGTTGGAATTGAAATAGAAGACTCCACTCTTGCCATTTGGTGCCGTTAGGGTCACTTGGAATCTAGATGAATTTGCAGGTGCATTAAATTTCATCAAAATAGTATTGCCGACCGGATCACTCATTCCATTTGTGCTCCAATATGAGGTGACCTCTGCAATAGGGGCAGGGCCAGCGACATTCACGACAGCCACACTAAGTGGCGTCACCGAAACAACGTTCGATGGCGAAGATGCAACTCCCAAGGCATCATAGAAAACAACCCTTACCAACCGCGGGCTGGTGTCACTCACAAAGACCGATACTGGGTTGGTAGACCCACTCGCGACGCCATTAAATATCGCTCCATCTGGGGTGGTCTGGGACGAAGTCTTGTACTCCTGAATGGAGACCATATGTGGAGTCGAGTTCCCAGAATCCCAAGCGACTGTATAACCGTTAGTCATTGGAGTAACAGTGATTATCGGAGCCGGAAGAGAAGACTGATACTGCGGCACATCTGCCTTTGCCGGTATTGAGACTGCCCCGACGCCAAAGACAGGGGCCACTGAAACAGATTTAATAGTAGTTGATTGAAGGAATCCGAAGAGAGCAGCATTCTGCTGCAAGGTAAACGGAATCGTGTGGTGAAGTGGTGAGCGGACAGGTTCCATGTATTGATAATTACTTGAAGTTCCATCATTTAATGTAATCGTGACCTCATATTGTGTGACTAAGAAATTTGCTGGCAATGAAAGATCAAGATCAAAATTCAAGTTGAGCGTTGTATTTGACCAAACTGCGGATAGATTAGAGACACTTGGTGCCTTCGGAGCGGCAACTGCCACTGAAATATCGCTCAAGTTAATATTTGAGATTGCAAGGCCTTTGAAATCCTGGGCCGTTACTTGAGCGGACCAATTCCCTGCCATTGCGTTGGAGCTCAGAGTGAAGTAGCCCTGGTAGCTCGCATCGTTTGGTGTGCCAGAAATGGGAGTCAGATTCGTAGTCGCTTGCGCTTTTCCATTCGGATCTACCAATACGAGCGTGACGATGGAGCAGCATGGTTGAGTATCGGTAATTGCAAATGAAACATTAACTTGCGCTGACGTTCCTTGCTGTGGATCAACCGTGACAGAAGTATTTGAAAGCTTAACGCTCCCTGGCTTAATTACTGGGCCTGGATTAACTTGCACGACAGGAACGACCGGTGCAGTTGGGCTTGGGGTTGGAGTTGGAACTATTCCCCCTCCTGAACCACCCTTGTTCGTCACAGGGCTGGAAAGAGTAACGCCTTGGTTCCAGACGGTCTTCTTACCTGATTTGATGCAGGTGAATTTCACATTTGCATTCAATGCCGTCATTCCCGCTTTTGGGCAAGTCGCGCCTGCCTTCGGTAGCGCTGCCTGAGCCACACCTACCCCCGTGATCAGAACTGCGAATGACAAGAGGAATGTTTGAAAACGTCTCATAGAAGCATCTTTCCATAGGCCGGAGCCCTACATCCACCCAATGTGACCCGCCCCATTCCCTTCACGCATAACCCCGATTTATCTCCCCAAGCCACGCTACAGGCACAACCCTCAACCTCACCATTGACTGCGTTGCCAACACAACCCCACGCAACCAGTACGTCAACGATGGCTACACAATTGTCTATACGGTCACAAATTGCGTCATGATCTCAATGTTCTGGCCAACCGGAACCACATACTCTCTCAGCAATGGATCGACCGTTCTTTCTAGTGGTACTGGTATGAGCGCAAACTGTGGCACGATCTCTGCTTCAACCACCTATACATTGACAATCGTCCTACCAACGCCAATTCCTGCATCGTTCGTAGCAAATAGCATGCACTCAAGCACTCAGTCTGGGGCGAAAAGCGGTACTACTGCTCTGGCAGCTGGTGGATTCAATAACAACTCAGACCCAGTTATCTACTTCGTTACCGACCCAGCACTCACAGCTGGAACAACTGCACCTGCAGCCCCAACTTCAGCGCCATCACTCGTCGCAACTGCACGCCCACAGATCACAGCTGATGCCACAAACATCACCTGCACATCTGGATCATGGCTCTACCAGTCTGCTGGTGCAACAAGCGCTTCATCAAAGCTCAGCTCGATCTCTTACAGCCTCCTTGCTAATGGCGTGAAGGTTGCAACAGTCGCGCCAACAACTGTCACCGATTCACAGACATTCGCAATCGCTGCCCTTGATAAGACTGCAACATATGCATGCGATGTCACCGCTGTTGTCAGCGGCACACCAGGTGAGGCTCTCTCAAATGGTGATATCTCTGTAGCCGCAAAGCTTGCAGCAGATCTCAACACTGCGAAGAACGCCGCTCGCGACGCTTACTTTGCAACCATCGCAAAGATCAACCTCGGCCACAGCCCAACACTTGATGCGCTCTCAGCCGTCAAGGGGACCGGCGCAGATCGCGTTGCTGCACGTGCAGCTCTCCTTGCAAAGATCCAGGCTGACACAAAGTCCGCAAAGTCAAAGGCAGCAGCAGATCGCGCCGCCGCAGTCGCCGCAGCAACCAAGGCATATGCCAAGGCACTCACTGCTACAAAGACTGCAGTGATCTTGACATCTAACTAATACCCAAACACCAAAAGCGAAGGCCCTCACGAAAGTGGGGGCCTTTTTGATTTATAAACCTATTTGGGGAGCTTTCCCTCAGCCAACCGTTCAGCAAGCGACGGCGCAGCCGCATCCTTCGGTGATAGCAGCAATTCACTAGCCGGCAAACCCCACTCAATACCGATTTCAGGATCAAGCGGATTGATCTCAAACTCTTCAGTCGGTGAGAATGGTGATGAGACTAAGTACGCAACAACCGAATCATTCTGCAGCGATACAAAGCCATGCCCCAAGCCCACACCGATCAAAACAACCTGGCCATCGCCGCCCACTAGATCAACAACCACATGCTTTCCATATGTCGCAGACTCAGGGCGGATATCAACTGTCACATCACGAATTGCGCCTGATACACAAGTTACTAATTTCGCCTGCCCAACCGCAGCCAAACTGTAATGAATCCCGCGGGTCACACCCTTGGCGGATACAGAGATATTCGCCTGCTGCACATCAAATTCGTGTCCGGTCGCAGCCTTGATATCTGCACTCTTAAACCACTCCCGGAAACTTCCACGATCGTCAGCCCATACCGGCGACGATGCGAGCCATGCGCCTTCAATACCAAGGGGTTTGAGTTCCATATCCCTATCCTTCCGCCTTCACAGCCGAAATGATCGCAGGCATCGCTTCACGCAAGGCGAGTCGCCAATCGCGCATCTCAGGGATAGCAACGCCATTCCCTCCAACATTCCTCCAGGCATCATGCCCTAACACAGAATATGCGGGACGTTTTGCCGGGCGAACATAGGCAGAAGAATCAGTACGCACTACACGATCTACTGAGACACCATCCCCACACAAATTAAAAATCTCTTGAGCGAAATCAAACCACGATCCTTGGCCACTATTTGTCGCGTGATAGATCCCAAAAGGTAAGTTCGCGATAACAGAATCAACAATCTGGTTTGCTAGATCCATCGCTGAAGTAGGTTGACCGACCTGATCATCAACTACCTTCACTTCTCCATCACCATTGAGTGCAAGTCGCACCATGGTCTTCGCAAAGTTTTTACCCCACTCGCTATACAGCCAGGCTGTTCGGAAAATATATGAGCCCGCTGAATACTCTGATAGCAAAGCAACCTCGCCCGCTGCCTTTGTAGTTCCGTACACAGAGACAGGAGCACGCAGGTCATCTTCGCGCCAAGGCCGGTCCGAGACCCCCGAGAAAACGTAATCCGTAGATACATGAGCAAACACTGCGCCAACAGCCTTTGCTGCAGATGCCAAATGCAGAGACCCCTCCGCATTGACTGCATGTGCTCCATCGGGATTGCTCTCGGCGCCATCAACATCTGTCCACGCAGCCGCATTCACAATCACGCTCGGCTTCAGCTCATTTACCGCATGCCTGACTTCATCACCAGAGGTAATATCCAACTGCTTTGAATCTAAGGCCGAAAAATCAATGCCGCGTTCGGAAAGAACCTTCGATAAAGCCCTACCTAGTTGCCCATTGGCACCTACAACTAACCAGCTCATAAAACTCTAGAGCCCAGCACGTTGTTTTAAAGGTTCCCACCAAGTGCGGTTATTGCGATACCACTCGATGGTTTCTTTCAGTCCATCTTCAAAACTAACCTGAGGCTCATACCCTAATTCACGATTGATCTTGGTCCAATCAACGCTATAACGAAGATCATGTCCCTTTCGATCTTCCACGTACTGAATCGAAGATTCATCTGCGCCCATCGCTTCCAAAATCCAACTAGTTATCTCTAAATTGGTGAGTTCTCGACCGCCACCGATGTTGTAGACCTCGCCAGCCCTACCATTCATCAATGCAGCATGAATTCCACGGCAGTGATCATCTACGTGGAGCCAGTCGCGCACATTCTTGCCATTTCCATAAACGGGAACCTTTTTACCTTCAAGAAGATTCGTAATAAAAAGAGGAATCAGCTTCTCGGGGAAATGATATGGACCGTAGTTATTACTGCAACGAGTAATGACAACATCCATGCCGTGTGTGCGGTGGTACGCCCGAGCCAAGAGTTCGCCACCCGCCTTCGATGCTGAATAAGGCGAGTTGGGAAGTAGTGGGCAATTTTCATCCCACGATCCAGTCTCAATCGATCCATAAACCTCATCCGTCGAGACCTGAAGGAAACGGATCTTTCTGCCAGAAGCTTTGATTGCATCAAGCAAAACTTGAACACCTGCAACATTGGTCTTCACAAATTCTGCTGCACTATTGATTGAGCGATCGACGTGCGACTCCGCCGCAAAATTGACGACTGCATCCACTTCCTCGAGCAAGGAAGAAACTAGCTTCTCGTCACAAATATCGCCTTCAACAAATCGAAGGTTGCTGTGACCGGTCACCGAATCAAGATTTTCCCGGATGCCTGCATAAGTGAGTGCATCTAGAACGACAATTGAGTCAATACCTGGGAGTTTCTTCTCAATCGATCGGCGCACGAAATTCGATCCAATAAAGCCAGCTCCACCAGTGACTAATACACGCATAAATACCCCCGGTTTGGTTGCAAGTGGAAATAGTATCGTTAAGATTCGAATATGAAGGGCATCATTCTCGCTGGCGGCACAGGTTCCAGGCTCTGGCCAATCACCAAGGTAACCAGTAAGCAACTTCTTCCCGTGTACGACAAGCCAATGATTTACTACCCCCTTGCAACCTTGATGCTTGCGGGGGTGCGTGAAATTTTGATCATTACAACACCTCACGATCAGTCGGCATTTGAAACACTTCTTGGCGACGGCAGCCAATTCGGCATCCAGATTGAATATGCGATCCAGCCAAAACCTGAGGGATTAGCTCAAGCATTTATTATTGGTGAAACATTCCTCAACGGTGATTCTTGCTTAATGATTCTAGGTGACAATATTTTTCACGGTGCGGGACTTGGGCACGAACTTCAAAATGTGCTCCCAAAAAGTGGCGCACATATTTTCACGTACGAAGTGGCTGACCATACCCAATACGGAATTCTTACAATTGGCGATGGGGGTTACCCTTTAGCTATTCACGAGAAACCAAAGAATAGTGATTCAAAAATGGCAGTGACGGGTCTTTATTATTTTGACGATTCAGTAGTAAATAGAGCTAAGGAAGTGAAACCAAGCCCACGTGGCGAGCTCGAAATTACATCACTTATTGAATCGTATTTGAATGAGGAGAAACTTACTTACACCTCGCTTTCCCGAGGGACGGCGTGGCTGGACACTGGAAATCCTGACTCCATGCATGATGCAGGAACATATATTCGTGTGATTGAGGAGAGAACTGGACTCAAGATTGCATGCCTTGAAGAGATCGCCTGGCGAAATGGTTGGTTAACCAAGGATCAATTACAGCAGTCAGTCTCTACTTTAGGTAGCAGTTCCTATGGCCAGTATCTATCTAATCTTGCCTCAAAGTGATAAATAAATAGAAATATGCATTTACCCTCTATAATTCCATCATGGGCTTACTGAGAAGAGTCGTTGCTTATCCCGTTGTTGTGCTTTCCGAAGTACCAAGCCGAAGCAAAAATTGGGTTGATGTTAGATTACTAAGGAAGCATAAGAGTTTTTCTTTATCCGGTGTTCTTCCAGTGAGTGGTGATGTTGCCATTCTAGTGAGCTACCCCGGAACGACAACGTTCGGTTCTGTTGAAAGAATAGCTCTATGGCTCGAAGAAGCTGGCTATTCTCTTATAATTGTTATTAATGAGAATGACAAGGCCAGACAGTGGCACTCTAAACTGAGTAGCCCTAAACGTGCCTTACTGCTTCGCCCAAACATTGGGAGTGATTTTGGAGCTTATAAATTAGCCCTTGATTTGATATCAAAAGATGCAAAATCTCTGCAGAATATTGCTTTAGTAAATGATTCCATGATTTACCCACCAAATAGCCATGATTCTGTTTTGGGGATACTGGATAAGCAGTCTAAATCCTCATGTAATTCACTATTTTTAAACATGCAGGCCGTAATTCATGCACCTTCCATGTTGCTTAGGTTTGGCCCAACAGTAACTTCATCTGTGGATTTTTGGCGCTTCTGGTCCCACTATTATCCTTACAGCAGTAAAAGAAAGGTAATCAAAAGGGGTGAGCATAGGCTCACAAAAGTTTTAGGTTGGAAAGCTGTACAGCCGGCGTTCAGTAGCCACACACTTCCAAAAGTTACAGACATGACGATTGCTGAATATAATCAGCTTTTACGCTGGTCATATATGACTGACCCGGTGTTTGCTGAGTCAGTTAAGCTTGCCAAAGGCTCGCAAGAGTATCGAAGCTTGTTGCAGTTTGCTCTTGAAAACTTTCATGTGAGTGATTCTCTTGGTCTCTATTGCGCACGTCAATTTCACGCACCTCTAAAGCTAGACCTAGCTAAAAGAGGCTTAACCACTAAACAAGCCATGCTTGATGCTATGGCTCATGAAGGCTTATCTCCAGAAGAATTGGGAGAGCTTCAAAAGATTTTGGATCGAAATGTTTCCTATCAGACTAAGAGTCTGTTTCAAAGAATATTTGCTTAAGCCTTTTCTTCTTCCCTGGGGGAAGTTTTTGGAATCAAAGCCAATGTTCCTATAGAGATAGCCATGAGCAGATTCGGGAATATGGGTAATGAATAGAGATTTACCCCTATTGGAAAAGCCAGTCCTACTTCAAAGAGCGATAGTCCAAAAATGTAGATTGCTAGGCCAATTAAAAGAAAAACGATAAAAATATGCGCGAGTGATTGATCTCTTTTTCGCTTTGAAATAAGAAATACAATTAGTAGACTCAATCCCGCGTATGTTAGATATATATAGGGCTTACTCGTCATATTGAGATAGTTGGGGGCAGAGACCCAATTATTATTCCCTTCAGCAGTGGTCACGTAGTCAAAGTGCATTACTGACCTCCACATCGCCAGCAGATTCTGATCACTTGAAGTCGTTGGTCTATTGGTGTCTGACACTGTCGCATACTGGAAAATTGCATCAGTGATCCTGAAAGCACTGTTTAACACTTGATGCGGCACAAGAAGAGTTAACTTTTTTACGCCAACGCCAAAACCAGGACCATCACATTCCAATGCCTTTGACTTACACCCTGCTTCTATTTCAATTGATACTTTCCTAAAGAATTCTTGGAATGCGCTAGGTGATGATATTTTTCCAGCGGACATAGCGGCATCGCGAAGTTCCTAGGGGAACCAACTTCCGGCATCATCGCAGACGCGTATCGCATTACAGTTCTGAGCTTGCCATCCAGTTCCGGGTGGCATCTCTAAAGAATCTTTCAGCGTCTCATGTGCTTGGTTTAACCCAATCACTACAACGAGGAGAGCATGCGCAGTCCTTCTTTTTCATGGCGGACCAGATTGGCTACGAATCATTAAATTTCGCATATTCACATATGCGAAATTGGCGAAACAAGAGAGCGGCGGTAAATTTTGGGGAGATTCGGCTTTCTCGAATTCTACGCAGTCAAAACTCGGAAATTGTCTATATGTTTCCGTATGCGGAGCTTGTCAAGAAATTTATCGAAAAATCAAAGATTAACTCACGACTCGCCACAAGAAATCTGAATCCGAGTCATCATTTTGCACGGGAAATCATCGAAAGTGGTGGCACATTTTATAAGAGGAATTTGAAAGATTTTTCGTTATAAACCCTGCACGCGATGCGAAATTGCTACCTTGCAAATCACACGGCCTTTTGCGTCCTCACCAATTACTTGGATGGGGTTCCCTGACTTTATGTAGCCTTCGAAGCCAGTCCAAAGTGAGGCTTTTCCATATAAGTTTGCAACATCCGGCCTAGAACCTCCAACCAATGCCGAACCTAGAAGCTCGTTGTTTGGATCGTAAATCTGCGCAACAGAGAGCTGAGTTTTATGTTCATCGAGAATCCATCCACGCACCTTAAACTGATATCCCCCGATACTCTTGAGTGGGATTGCAAGTTCTAAATTGCCTCTGCAAAGTGGCGCATTCGTCAGTTTAGAAGGGGGGGTGACCTTATTCACTTGCTTAAATAACGTCGAGCCAAAGATAGCTTGGTTATTTGCTTTCAAAATCTCTACTTTTTTCACAATATTTTTAGGTGCGGGGTACACGAATGAGACCTGCGAATCATCATTCACGCCCAGGAACAGTGCTAAGGCCGCTACGTTCTTTTGAAAGTTCAGGTCATGGTGATTTGCACTGTCGGATCTCTGAAGGGGTAGGAGTGTAGCAATTAGTAAAATCGGAAGGATTGCACTTATATTTCTGAATCCAGATTTCTCACGGTCCAACTCAAAGGCCACCACTATCGCCGCAGATATAGCCGTGATAGAAAAGAGGGTGTATCGTGATGAAAGAGCTTCACCATATCCGAAGGTGAATCTTCCGGCCGCGGTTTCAAGTCCAAATCCCAGACAATAAACGAGTAGTAGGCTTGAACAAATATGAGCGAGGGATACATTTTTATTTTTTAATAGCTGAAGAAATGCTCTTCCAACATACGAAACAATTATGAGATCAAAGAGAATTGTTAAATACACATTATGATTTGTTTGTGTAAATACAATATTACCAAGTAGTAACGCATCGTATTTAACCACAAACAAAGGATGATGAATAAGAGTTGAAAACGGAGAATTAAAAACGAATCTGTAATGATGAAAGTACAAAAGAAACGCCGCGGTCGTGACCACAACAGTCACAAGACAAATCCTTAATGGCTTTCGTAAGATCACTTGAACAAAAAGAATCGCAGGGAGAGTCATCAATCCCGAAGCCATAGTCCCAATTGCACAAAATCCGATTATGAGAGCAATAACCAGGTATTTTCGCTCGCCTTTAACTTCGAAAACACTGTACAGGTAGAAGCTCAGGAACGGTAGCAATATTGACAAATAAAACTGACTTTGGAATCCCCAATAGAGATTTTCGGAACCAATTAATGAAGTAAACAGAACCATTATCGACGAGGTCAATAAAATGGGTATGAATTTGGAATTACCCCTTGAAAGATTAAAAACAAGTCGGGCAAAAATTGCAATTATTCCAAAGGTCAGAAATATGTTTAGCCAAATTAGGGGGGCAGTTTTTCCATTAAAAAGTGTGTAGTCAATGAGAAAAAAAATTTTACTAAAAATAATTCTGTGTTCGTTATGTTGACGCCAAAAGCTTTCCCAAGTTATTGAATTTCCCTTGGGATTCATCAAAAACTTACTATCCCATTCGTCCCAGAACGGAACTTCGCTAATGTTTGATTTGGCTGCAGTCACAAAAAGATAAACAAAGTAAAAAACTGGTAAAGCAAGGATGGAGACAAATGCCTTTTCTTGCTTTGATCTTGATCTAAGATGCCAGTCTTTTGTACGAATGTTCATGGCTAAATCAAATTTTTATTAATTGCGTCTCGAATCCAAGGAATGACCACATCCAACATTTCACTCAATGTAGTTTTTGCTTCAAACCCGAGAGTATTTTTGGCTTTTTCAACAGATGGCACTCTCTTGTTCACATCGTATTCAAATCCAGGGTCACTCACCATGTTTAATTGCTCGTTCGGGTTAATTTTTTCCCAGATGGTCTCTACTAGCTGCTTTACCGTTGTCGACTCTGCAGTTGACAGATTAAAGTCTTCATTTAACGCGGCGTCTGACTCCATCGCGAGAACTATTCCCTTGGCCAAATCAACCCCATAAGTGTAATGACGCACTTGAGAACCGTCTCCCAAGATATGCACTGGATTTTGTCCGCGTAAAATCTTCTGGATGATATCTGGTACCACGTGGCTCATTGCGAGCTTGACATTGCCTGAAGAGATTTCTACGTCTCCGAGGGCCCGGCGCTCTCCAATACCAACACAGTTAAATGGCCGCACGATTGTGTAAGGGAGTTTGTACTGATCCCAAGCAGCACGGGCGAAATATTCAACAGCTAATTTTTGGAAACCATAACTTGAAAGAGGTGGTGCAACGCGTCGCTCATCTCCTTCAACAGAAGGCCAACGATCAGTGCTCTCAAAAACCATAGAACTTGAGAGATAAGTTACCTTCTTGAGTGGTCTTTTGGCTTGAAATGTGGCGATTGCCGCATCACATGTCGATGCAATAATTCTTTCATTTTTCGCAAGAAGATCATAAGCATAAGTATGGAAGTAGGAAATTCCGCCAATCAAAGCTGCACCGGCAATTACATGATCTACATCTTTCATAAGATCGATCATTAAATCAACATCTCGTGCATCACCATTCACAAACTTGTACCGTGATTCCGATTCAAATGATCGGGTGACATCACCGTACTTAGAGAGATTGTCTAGCCCAATCACTTCATGGCCTCGATTTAGAAGTTCTTCGACTACATAACCGCCAATGAATCCAGCCGAGCCAGTTACCAATACTTTCATTTTATGTCCTTTTCATCGCGGTAGGTGATCATTTTATAATGGGTCCGAAGCTGTACCTAAACCATTTAAAGTATTTTGGAAACCATTTTCGCAGCTGAAAATTAGTTTCCCCGGCAGTTCTATCAAGCCAAATTGTTGCAATTTCTGCGATGGGATATCGTCTGCGGTGTGCTTTAGCGACAAGTTCAATTCCGATTTCAAAGCCAGAGCGACTTTCAATGCCGACTTCCTGAATGAACGATCGAGAATAGGCCTTAAAGGAATTAGTTGGATCATGAGTGCCCACACCGGCAAGCAAATAGAGAATTGAACCCGCAGTTTTTGATAAGAATTTTTTAAAACGTGGGCCTCCTATCTGCTGGCCGCCAGACATATATCTTGAGGCACAGGCGACCACAACACCTCTAGATACAAGGCTGACAAGGTCAGGTATGGCTCTCGCGTCATCAGAGCCATCGGCCATCATGACCACAACACAGTCTGATTTTGAATTATCCATACCGTAACGAATCGCGTTTGCCGGGCCTCGTCCATAGGTCTGAGTCAAAACTTGACATTTTTTCGGTTTAATTTTTACTTTTTTTACTGCTTCTATTGTTGAGTCATTTGCACTGTCTACAACTACCAACACTTCAAATTCAATTCCTTCTAATTCAGAAAGAAGAGACAGGGTCTTTTCAATCGAAGAGGATTCGTTATAAGCGGGAATGACGATTGACGCATCTAGAACTTTCAAATTGAATTTCCAGAACCTAGGATGTTCCAGATATCGATCAACGGTTTTTGAGTCTTGAGCTCCCTGTATTTCAGGTGCGGTGCTCCAATTACAATAATATCCGCTTGATCAATTAGGTCTTCTTCTGAAACTAAATTCAAATCAACAGTGACAAACGGATCTGCTGTTAAGACATTTTTTGCTTTGAATTGAAGGATCTTCTTCAATTTATAGGCGAGGCTGGATCTAATATCATCGGATTCACCTTTAAATGCCATTCCTAGAATACCAACTGTAAGATTTTTCAAATCATGCTTCTCTTCAATTTTGCTCACCACGTAAAGAGGTAAGCCTTCGTTCACAAGCATTGCTGAGTGTCCAAGCGCAAAATTATTATTGCTAAATGCTGCCAATTGCATAGTGTCCTTAAAGAGGCAAGGTCCGGCACTAAAGCCGGCATTTGGTAAGTCCGCGGCGCGTGGGTAATCAAAAGTGATAGCTTCGCGGATTCGAGTGAAATCGAGTCCTGCTTCATTACTCATCATCCAAAACTGATTTGCTGCTGCAAACTTGATATAGCGCCAGACGTTGGTGAACAACTTAGCAAGCTCAGCTTCTTCAGGTGTTACCGAAATGGTTTCTACCCCCAAAGCGTGAAAGAGCTCAGTCGCGCGATTTGTGCCTTGTGGGTAATTTGCACCAACAATTTGCGGAAGCTTTTTCAGCTCTTTAAGGGCTTGCCCTTCAAGAATTCGCTCTGGGCAAAATGTGACATCTGGAGACAAACCGTGATCTTTAAACAGATCATTAACACGCTGAGTAACCCCAGGGAATACTGTGCTTCTGAGGACCACCAACTGCGATGAATTCATGTAAGGAATACAGGCAGAAATAGCGCTCACAACTGAATTCGGATCTGGATTTAAATGTTCGTCCACTGGTGTGCCTATTACTACAATCACAATTTCAGCGGTTTTGATAGATTCATGCTCCGTGGTGGCATAGAAGGTTTTTGCCTTCAACGACCTGTCGAGAAGTTCTTGTGCGCCTTCCTCATAAAAAGGCATTGTTCCAGAGTTAATTAAATCAACCGTGCTTTTTGAAATATCTAACGAGACAGCTTCGTAACCAGAATCTGAAAGCACTAGGGCTAGTGGTAGGCCGACATGCCCACCGCCTCCTACAACGACCACTTTTTTGCTCATTGGCGGATTCTAAAGAATCAAACCTCAATAGACCAGTCATTGGGACGAGCCTTAAGATCTAATTTCTACCGCGATTTCTATCATCGTGATCTGCCACGTGTGATGATTTTTGAGGTTGAGTTCATTCGATTCCCATACTCAACCCCCAAACCTCACGACCCCAGACGTAGCAGACCCACCACCATTCGTAACCACCACTGCGCCGCTTGTTAGACCAGCTGGCACTGGGAATGTGATGTGGTTCTGGTCTACCACTGTGAATCCTTGGGTTGTGATGATGCCATTGTTCTTTGTGAATTCATTGAAGGAGAAGGTCCCTGCGGTGACTGAGAAGACCCCTGGGAAGTTATCGCCGGTGATGGTTGCGGTGAGGACTCCGTTGATGGTTGAGACCGTGACGCTGGAGATGACTGGCTTTGGAATGGTCAGCACCACCACGTTCTTGGAGTTATCGCCCACGGTGATGAACATCGATCGGGATTGATAACGAGATGTTGGGTCTGGGGTTATCTCCATGTAGACCTTCTGGGGTTGGTCTAGTTTGAGGGTCTCGAGCATTGCCATGCCGTTTGCATCGGTGGTGCCCACAGATAGGAAATAGCTGCTCAATGGGGTCTGCCCTGGGAAGAGCGTGACTGTTCCGTTTGCGACCATCTGGCTGTTGAGAAGAATCTTTACGTTGGGGATGCCCTTGCCATTTGGATCCACAATTTGTACTGGGGTCTTGTATGTAGGGATTGCAAGATCTTGCACTGTGTTGGTGTTGAGTGTTGTGGTTGGTCCACCAACAAGGCTGGCGCAGAAATCTGATGTTGTTGTTAGATCGACGCGACCGCAACCGAGCCACCAGTTGCCGGTGGTACCAGCGAAAGCTGTGCCTGAGTATGTGCCATTTGAATTGCGTTGGATCTGTGCATCTTGTCCGCGGCCATTTGAGAAGCTAACTCCGAACGATGGTGGGACTGGTGATTCATCAGTGAAGTAGAGACGTCCGCTGATTTGAATTGATGGGCGTTTTAGGGTGACGGTTATATCTTTTCCGGCGCCGATCTTCTGGACAGAAGAGATGAAGGCCATGTTTGGTCCTTGGCCGATCTGGGCATAGATATCGCCATTGGTTTCAGCATCTAGGTGAAGAGTTGGGACTGATGCGTAACCATTGGCATCGGTGGTGGATGTGGAATAGAAGTAGGTGGTAAGTGGCTTCTGCCCTGGGATCAGAGTCCATGAACCGGTGTAGTTGGTAGAAGTTGATGATGTGGGCTTAATTGAGACGAATGCGCCGGAGACAGGTTGGCCGTTGGTATCTACGACCTTGACTCGGGTGCGCTCGACTGGGGCTACAAGATTGAGTGTTGTGTCTTTTGTGAGGGCGAAGTTTGGTGTGTTTGTGTAGGTGTCGAACATGAAGTTCGAGAGATAAGAGCCATCCTTGTAGCCAAGCGAGACCTTGTAGGTATCGCTTGCTGGAAGTGATACTGAGTACTTACCTTGTGAATCTGTAGGTACACCAGTGCCCGATGTGCCATCCGTGAAGGTCACTACAGCCTTATCAATAGCCTTGCCAGATAGGTCTTTTACGGTACCTGTGATCATTGGGATGGCATTGGTGAGCTTGAGAGTGATGTCGCCTGCACCGACTGTTACATCAAATCCTTGGCCAGCAAGTTTGTAACTTGAAGGTGGTGAGACGTCGAAGTGTCCTGGTGCAGATGATGCGAAGGCCATTGCAGGGACATTCGCGTAACCGTTTGCATCGGTGTAGATCGCGCGGGCTGACCAGGTGCCGTCAAACGCGCCGACGCCTTCGATTGGTGTGAGTGCACGTGCTGGTTCGCCATTGAGTGAGACGCCACCTGAGACGTATGCACCGACGACTGGTGTACCGGTTGCAGTAACGATGCGAACACGTTGGCGATAGAAAGGAAGACGGAATTCTGCAATGGCATCTTGATTGAGCGTCATCGAAGTCTTACCGGTCATTGTGAAGTTGAAGGTCTCGGCGCTGAGGCGGCCGTTAATTGCAAATGTAGATGTCACGCCTGCGGTTGGCATTAATTTGAAGTAGCCAGTGGAATCTTGGAGTGCGCTTGAGGCATTACCGAATGAGATTCCGGTGTTTGCCTTATCAAGATCAAAGCCAAGTGGTGTTGTGACGTGACCTGTAAGAAATGCGCGACCAGGTGTCGGTGGCGTGAGCATGAAGGTGATTGGTTGTGGTGCGGGTAAGGCAATGTCATATGCGTTGAGCGTGCTGTAGCCATTTGATGGTGGGACGAGCTGAAGTGAGTATGCGCCTGCTGCGACGTTAAAGGAGTATGCGCCATCTGTGCCGGTGGTGACTGTGGAGAGTGTCCGACCTGATTGCAAGAGGTTGACCTTCACGCCTGCGATCGATTTGTTCGCGGTGTCGATCACTTTGCCCGAGAGCGATGGAGTCGCTGCGAAGGCGGGTGCGAGACCTACGGCGAGGAGGAGGGCGGTGAAGATAGTTACTTTGCGCATTCTCATGTTACAAAGTGTAAATCAGGGGTCTGACGGGGTCGGTGAGGCGAGGTGCGCAAGCGTTACTTTATGATTTTTCCGACCAGTCTATAAAAGTTCTCATGGCTGCCTACCGTGAGTAGCTTTAGTGACCTCGGTTTTTTGATTGGGGAAGAGCTTCTTCAGCGCCCTCGCGAATGTCGGAGTGACGACCGCCTTCATTTACTGAATTCGTACTCGACTGTCGCCTTCTCTGCATCGGCCTTGAGA
>Ga0007854_10001200_pt1 | contig 16679 bp, 13 predicted proteins | sample CryBogCBH12Aug08_FD_60382 | JGI IMG/M metagenome (GOLD analysis project Ga0007854, IMG submission 60382) | Freshwater microbial communities from Crystal Bog, Wisconsin, USA - CBH12Aug08 | ecosystem: Environmental > Aquatic > Freshwater > Lake | place: Crystal Bog, Wisconsin, USA | collected...
CCCGGCCCTCAACAACGCCATACCCATCCACCCCATTAATTTCCAGGCGGAAGTTGCTCCGCCAACGGTTTAGAGAAGCTTGAATATTAAAGATGGTGCCCAAGGAATCCTTCATAATCACATGAACCTCTTCCTCTATCCCGGTATCCCAAAACCCACTCCAACTAGCACCCTGCATAACATCAATAGATCCATTAGAGAGGCAAAGGACTAGATCAAGAAGATGGATGCCTGGATCAATCATTGCGCCACCGCCACATTTCACGGGATCTAATTTCCAAGTCTTTTCCATTCCAGGAGCATTGCCATGTCCAAGCACCATATTCACTGAAATAATTTTCCCAAAACGTCCGCCCAAAGCATCTTGTATAGCCTTACGAATACCTGAATAAAATCGATAATTAAACCCCACAGCCAAACGAGTGTTTTGCGGTTTCATGGCAAGGATTTCATTGCACTCATTAAGAGATCGACCGAGAGGTTTTTCGATTAGCACATTACAATTTTGTACAAAACATGCTTTCGCAATATCGACTACGTACTCATGCGGGGTGCAAATAAAAATCCAATCAGGCTTGGCCAAAAAAGCATCTTCTAGATTGCTAGAGACAGGACATTTATATTTTTCAGAAATCTTTTCCAATCTCGACTTATCAGGATCAATAACCATAGATATCTCCAGAGGGCGCCCAGAGATTTCAATAATTTTCTTCAAGGCATCTAGGCGCTCCTGACCTATTAGACCTCCGCCAATAACAGCTATTTTCATTGAATACGCCTTAACTTAAAAAGATCTGATTTATTTTTATTCGCATCTAAAATCTGATTTACGTCATCGCGTACATGAATAAATCTTCCATTCAACTCCCGAGACGGCATTTGATCTAACAAAAATCTACGAACAAAAGAAACTGGCTCCGAAATATCAGTTTTAGTTTTAACCACCCCGCCATACGACATAACAGTTGCCAACATCTCAGTGTCTACTGCGCCAGGGGCAACGGCAATGATTGATGCATTGATTCCCTTTTGCTCGAACTCCAAGCCAATATTTTCAGCAGCCCTAACGGTAGCCACCTTAGATAGTGCGTATCCAGAAAATTCCGGATACCCGTAGGCTGCTCCTCCTCCAGCAAAAAATGCAACCCTCAATACAGCATTTGATGGCATATGGTTAATGATTGCTTTTAAGAGGGCTAGGTTTCCCAAAACATTAATCTTGAAAAGCCGATCCCAACCCTCCAAGTTTGACTCAAAGATTCCCCCATGAGTACCAATCTGAGAGGCGCACAACACAATCCCAATTCTTAGCGCAGAACTCAAATCAACACTATCCGTAACGTTGTGCCCCACATCTTGAAAATTCTCAAGATCTAGTTGCAACGTCACGGTATTGTCCGGAAATTTTTTATCCTTAATGGACCGGGAGGAGCCTATGGCTAAAACAGTTTTGGCTATAGGCGCCAAATCTATAGCAATTTTATTTCCAATCCCCCTGCTAGCTCCAGATACTAGTAAAAGATCAAGAGCCCCCATATAAACTTTCAGAATTACACAGCATTTCCTCAATAGATCTTTCAATGGCTCCAGCAGAAGTCAGCTTATTACTCCACCCTAAGCTTCTAACTTTATTTGTATTTAGGCGGACGATTGGTACATCCCCCTTCCAGCCTCTATTACCCCCGCCATACTTTAACTCGCATGCCGATCTTGGAATTAACATTTGATCCAAAACCATATTTGCTATCTCAGTCACATTTGTATAGTCCAAAGGCGCAACATTAAAAACATCGAATGGCTTATTTTGAGAGTCTAAAACTAATGCCATAGCATCCATAACATCATCAATGAAGACGTAGGGCTTACTTTGAGTGCCATCACCCAAAATATTTAAGTAGCTAGGATTGATTCTAAGCCGCTTGATAAAATCATAAGCAACGCCATGGGTCTGGCGGCCACCAACGACATTTCCAAACCTAAATGCTGATGCTTTTAAGCCAAACATATGACAATAACTACTAATTAAAACTTCGCAGCCAAGCTTGCTGGCTCCGTACGTAGATATAGGCTCCATAGGTGAGAAATTTTCAGAAACTGCGAGTTCTTTGGTATCCCCATACACTCCTGATCCTGACGCATAAAGCAAACGAGGACACCCAGCCTTTCTTAATGCCTCTAAGGTCATTTGCGTCAAAGCTGTGCCTTGCTTGAAGTCAATATCAGGCTCAGTAACAGCCTTTGCTATATCGGGATTAGCAGCAAAAAGATAAGCGACGTCAACCCCCACAGCAGCGGAGAAAATATCGGACTCATATATATCTTTTGCAATTATCTCTAGCCTTAGATCACCTATGTGATGTTCTAGATGCCACATCTTTCCAGAAGAGAAATTATCATAAACTCGAACAAGCTTCGTTTCAGGATTTCGTAAAAGCATATCTACACAGTAGCTTCCTATAAATCCTGCGCCACCGACAACTAAATATTTCATCGCGCTACCTTATTTTTAAATTTAGTAACATTTTTAAGTAAATTTCTATAGAAATGACGTGATTTTCTAATTAGAGGGACATTTGCAACAATACCAACAAGATATAAAGGATTTCGAGTTCTTAAAAATTCAGTAAATAAAAAACCACTTACTTCATAGAATTGATATTTTATATTACTAATATCTGAAAGCTGATCTGGATGTCTCCTATAGTAGGTAGTTACATCTTCAATATTTTTAAAAGTAACTGTATCATTTCGCGCAATTCTTATAAATAATTCGTGATCTTCAGAGGTATTCCCATATAAGTACCCCTTGTTGATTAATAGTATGTCACGTCTAAACATTAGGGATGAATGCAAAAAAGGTTGGCGGTATTTTAATGCAGTCCGTATATTTTCTGAGGTTGAATAAAATTTAAATTTATGAAATTGATCTGGATCCCCATTTTCATTAATGATTACCACCCTTGTTCCAACGATCGCCAAATTCGGGTCGGCCATGAATTCCTCGATTTGTCTTTGGAACCTATGAGAATCAGATAAATCATCCGAATCCCACCTAGCAACAAATTCAGAAGTAGAGTGCGCGATACCTAAATTTGCAGCAAATGCTATTCCATATAAGGAAGTATGAATAATTTCATAGGGGAAAGGGAGAGAGAGATTAGAGAAAAAACATTTAATTTTAACGTACTCAGAAGAGGGGCATATTACCAATAAACTAAAAAATTTATAATTTTGCTTAGATATTGAATCTAATGTATCGAATAAAAAATGGTTTAGATTTTTTAGTGGCATTATTATTGTAATGTTCATATTTTTAAATTTATTTTATTACCTAAATAAATACATACTAACTAAAGAAAAAATTATATAAAATAAAAATGGATATTAATATTGGAAAATATTATAACTATAACTGAATATAAATACACTACAACAGCAGGAATGATAGCATTATTCCACAATTTCATTAAATTAACTATATATTACTTTCAAAAGCATTAGATCGCCTGATACCCCCCGACTGGTTTGCGATTTTTCGTGTTAATATTCTTCCATCAACATATCTATGGTTCATACTAAAAAAATCGGATAAATTTTGTGTAACTTTTCTAAAAAATTATTAGTCTAGCAATTTGCTATTCCTATTCGTTACCAACGCTAAAGCTACACTTAACTTACACAGGTTCGGCCATTTAAATGCCAGCACCACCATAAACATATTTAGCTTAATTATTGATAATCATACAATTTAAAGAGTACAGTTCGAGGTATACTATTATGAGAGTTAGTTAATATTTCCTCTAAGCGACTCTGCTTAATTAACAAAAACGGTAAAATGAAACATAATCAATCTGCAGAAGTACTAAGTATAGGGTCTAAAATCCCCAATCCGTACACACAGCAAAATAGTCTAAAGCGAATAGTGCGATCTATCTTAAACTATTTTAAGATTAATATTAGACGCCAAATAACACCGGGTTTTTCTTTTTTAGGGTTAAATTTGTTTTTAGATGCAAGAAATGGGCCACATGAATTTAGGTCAATTTATGCCCTAAATTATGCCCTAAAATTAAATAGTAAATCGGTGCTAGATGTGGGTTCAGGTGGAGGATGGCATGCTAATGAATTCAAATTAAATGGATCCGAAGTTACATGCATTGACTTTGGGACGAGTATATACGCAATAGAGTCTACAATTGATAACTTAAAAATTATTACTGTAGATTTTAATAAATTTAATTCCGCAGAAAAATTTGAGTTGGTTTGGGCTTCTCATATTCTTGAACATCAACGGAATATAGGATTATTCATTGAAAAACTAATTGAGTGTTGTTCGGATAATGGCTATATCTGTATAACAGTTCCTGACCCTCACCGAAATCTATGGGGCGGACATCTTTCAATTTGGAGCCCGGGCCTTCTGGCTTACAACGTTGTATTGTGTGGGGTCGATTTATCTTCATCAACATTTATAAGAGGCACCAATGAATTCTCACTTTTATTCAAGCCGATTAAATTTACTTTGCCAAATGACTTGACTTATGACAGCGGTGATTTGATAAAATTATCACCTTACCTTCCACAACACATAAGCGAAAATACTGATCCGTGGAATATCTTATATCTATAAAAAAGCACTATTGGTAATCCCCCAACAGGCATAAGCACTTAATTTCATAAAATTATTGACTCTCTATACGAAGTTAAAACGTAAACTGTAATCATAAGTACACAGAATGCACTTGGAATTCCAAATAACTGCTGTCCAGCAATAACCGGCAGTAGACTTAAAAAAAACATAAAAATTAATTTTTTAGATCTGCCATAAAGATTTCTGTACCAAATGAAACCAGCCAGTATCATTAGAATTATAAAAGGAATCCCAGTTTCATAAGCTGCATTTAGCATTGATGATTCGAAGCCAGTTGCCTCTAAAAATCTTTGAGCGGCAGGAGATGTAGTCCCGACGCCCTTTCCCAGAAATTCAAATTTATCAAAAAAAATTAGGTAGCTATGTACACGATCAATATTAGATTGATCGCTAACAAAATTAAATGCCCCAAATGATCTTAAAAACCAATCTGCTGAAAATAGAAAAATTACACAACTTAAAAGTATTAATAAAATAAGAAAGCTTATATTCTTTATTTTTTTAAAATAAGCTAGGCTCAGCAAGATGAGGGATGAAATTATTCCTCCCCGCCCTCCCGCCGCAAGTATCCCTAAAAATACTATTGAAAGAATCGCTAATTTTTTATAGCTATCTTTTATGCTAAATACTCCCATACCAAAAATCGCAAGCAAACATCCGGTCAAATTTAAAGAGGATCTGGATAAGCCGGTTGCTCTTATCTCATTTTCAAGTGGCAATATTGTCATAATTCCATATCGCTGTGCTAGCGCATAGCATGAGGATATAAAAGCAAACACGATAAACGTAGTTATCAGAAACGAATTATCAGTGCAATATTTTTGTTTGTATGCCGGAATAAGCAATAAGGCCAAAAAGAAAAAGTAGGGATATAAAAATAGTGCTCTAGCCCACTCATTTGAATAAATTATAATTATTAGACTAATAACAATGAAAAGAATGACTACTAAAGCCGGAACGATCAAATGCCGTAATAAATTAAATCGTATCTTAGTTATAAAGAAAATTAGCGTCGCACCTAACGCAAGTCCTTCAGAGATAAACTCCCCAAAGAGATAATTGCAAATGCCGTTAGTCACCACTAAAAAGGCTAACAAAATATAGCCTAATTTTTCAAACCTACTCGTCTTGGGCTTAATAATAAGCAAGTTCATTTAATAATATTCACCCCGGCAAAATTACCCAACCTGGCAGTTGAAATTTTTTAGAGTCGTGTTTTATGCTCCATCTATTTGGCATAACAACTTTTTTTTGGTTATTTTTTGATAGCACTGCCGCCCACCAGCTAAGCGAGCTATTTGCAATAACATAATTTTCATAATTCGCCATCGTTGAAAGCAACTGAAGTGGTGGCAATTTCTTTGACTGCACTACTCTGACATTGGCTTTAGTGCCAAATTTTTCTAACGCCCAAATCTCATCATCCGTGTAAATCTCAAATAGTGGATTACTGAGTGCTTTTTCAAAAAAGTCGAATGCCTGAAGATAGTAATCCAAAGAAGCTGGAATCTGCTGTTTTACCCCCCAATGTTTATTGGTAAGGTAGTCTCCGCGACGTATATGGACACAAATTAAATTATCCATTTGACGATTTTCTAGCAGGCTATTGTTCGCTATTTTCTTACGCACAGACTTAATAAAGGACTCACGCAAATGAGAGGCATCCTGCCAAAATCCATCAATGATAATTCGCGATATGCCCTCATAATCAATCTCTGTATTTTCAAAAAAATAAATTGGATGAAAAATTTTTGGTACTGAAAGCCTAAACTTATAGAATATTCTTTCTATTACCCTCTTAACCTTAAGATCAAACCATCCCAATCTAATAATCTCAAATGGATAATTTAAAGCAGTGAAAGCCAATTTTTCATGGGATTTTGAAGATTCCGCTAAAAATGAATCATCAATCTGAATTATTCCACCGATTTTTTCTTGCAGGCTCATTGCATATTGGATTTGAAAAAGCTGGTTCCCCAGACCGCCAATCAATCTAACAACTATTTGACGATTCAACATCATTAATTTTTTAGCTTTCTAAATACAAAACATCCACATCCATACTCGCTGCCAATAATATCTGTCTGACTTGCAAATCGCGTAAAGCGATTTGATCGCGCTTCATTTAGAAATGAAAATTCACTTAATTCCAAGCCAGAAAAGAGCTTTGTGACTTTTTGCAGGCTATAGATTCGATGCGCATTAAAGCGGACTCTCGCTCGCTCTGCAACAGGCAGAACGATAAGCAAAATTCCTCCTGGCGCCAATACTCGTACTAATTCTCTAGCTGCCACCTCATCACCCACTACATTAATTGGATCGCCATAACGCCCTAGGCCTATATGTTCAATAACATGCATACATGAAAGTGACTCAATCGAATCATCTAAAAAGGTTAGTTTGCAAAGATCTTGACTTCCACAATCAAGTCTCGGCATTTGCAAAATTGGCTGTCTATAGTCGTAATGCCTCATTGGGACAAAGGCTGATGCAATCGAGCAAAACATAATTGAACTAGAAATATCAACATGTTCCTTAGGCCCCATTTCCTGAAGTACTCTTGCAGCCCATCCAGTGTGATATACGTAGTGCGCATCAAAACCCATAGTGGATGTGCTGTCATTTAGCATTGGCAATAAATCAGAAAATTGACAATCCCATTGAGATGCAGATTTTTTAAATTTGAAAAATTCAGATATAAAGCGAGGTAACTGAGTAATATGATTAAACAAATAGAAAAACTTACTTGACCGCATATTTTCTTTCCATAAGATAAAACCCCGCCCCTCCAAGCAATTGAATACTAGAAACACAAATCCACGCTGCCGCACCTGCCTCAAATGGATCTGAAGATCCAAACCCTACCAAGATCGCCGAAGCTAAAAGAAATGTACCCATATTTATCGCCATAATTATTCGATTTTTATCTTCAATTACCAACCTCATATAGATTCCGTGATAGGCTGCATTGATAAAAACTGAAAGCAAAATCCCATCAAACAACCACGTGGCACTAGATAACAACTCCTCCGGAACAGAATAAAACCTTAAAATTCGCTCAGACAATAATGCGGCCAACAGTATTAAAGGCATAACCAGACTTGCAAGCAATATAACCTGTTGCCACATCACCCTACCAAGCTCACCACCCTCAAGATGCATTTTTTTTGCAACCAAAGGAAATAATGCTTTTGTAATGGGATATTGCAACTGAAGAAAGTACAGGCCAATGGTAACTACTACCGCATAAACACCAAATGTTTTTGAATCAATCATTGAGGGCAAGATCAATCGATCTAAATTAAAAACCAAAATTCCAAACCCAATCGCCAAAGAAAGTGTGCCGCATTGTTTAATTACAGAAACCGCACTTTTCCAACAAATTGGATCAGAAAGTCTATTTTCAACCGTTTTAGCATTAATAAAAATTTCGATCGCCGTCACGGCCAAGAAGCTAATAAAGTAAATTTCTGGCTGATTTGATACTAAGCTTACCAAACTTAATGCAATAGCATTCTTAAGAAAAACAAAAAAAACCCATCTCAAATTCTGCTCAATCTGGCGCTCGTTTGCCGTTAGGTTAGTGTAATAAAAATTATTAATTAAATTAAAACCAAACAAGATCAACGCCAAAAATAATAAATCCCAATGCTGATAATTCTCTGGGAGACTCCCTTTAATAAAATTGAGGAGCAAAAATCCAGCTAACATAATCGTAATTCCAGCAACAGCTATCGTAATCAATGCTGCATGAAATTTTCCAAATAGCTCTTTTTGTGAATTAGATTTATGTAATTTTGCGATATAGATTTGAGAAATACCCAACTCCAAGACCATTAAAGTATTTAAGATCGCTATGTAGGTCGCTACTTGCCCCCAGTGTTTTAAGCCAAAATATTTAACATACAAGGATAAAGAAAAAATATTAATTAAGCCCACTAAGGCTGTTCCAATATAGTTCGATGCTATGTTCCTAATCAGCATTACTTGAGGACACTCAAGCCCGCTAATGCCCGATCTCGCGCTATGTTCCGAGCACTCGCTTGTACGCACCCTAGGATCACAATACACCGCCGGCTGGGCTTTTTAGTTTTAATACCATCTGGCGAGTTAAGGCAATCAGCAGTCCGAAAAAGAGCCCGCCGAATAGCCCGGCCGCGAGCACCATCCGTTTTTTGGGCGCAAACGGCGCATCACCGGCATAAATAGGGGCGACCATGCGCGTAGCGCGATTTTGGTTGGAGGTAACCACATTTTTGAGTGAGGTGATCTCATCTAACAAGTAGCGGATCTCGTCTCGGGTGGAGAGGTAGCTTGCGCTCATGGCTGATCCCGACTTGTCTGCCTTGGCCACGAGGTCCTTGGCTTTAGCCAGGCGCTCCTCATCATCGGCAAGTTTGACTTTAGCCTCTTCAATATAGGGGGCGACAATCTGAGCCTGAGTGGTTTTAATCAGATCAAATACCCCTAGCGCGCAGTCCTGGGCTGCCTGGGGTGTTGAACCAAAGGTCTTGAGCTCGACCACGCTTTCGACTCCCTTGGCAGATGTCAACTTAATCGACTTGCTGAGCACCAGGCTGGCATTTGCCTGGTCTTGTAAGCCGCAGGACGCTATTACCTCTGGCGTAAAGCTGGTTGGGGAGGACAGACGCGAAATTAAGAGCGCTGGCTCCTCGATATTGACGCCCAGGGGATTGATGTTGTTGTTTGCAGCGCCAATTTGCGCCATGGTAATTTGGACGCTCGCCTCGTACTGCTTGGGGGTGATCACCAAGTAGGCAATGGAGAGGGCCATTCCGGCAAGCCCAAAAATAGTGATCGCTTTCCAAGCGCTTTTGAGAAAGCGCAGGATGTCGAGCAGGGAGATTTCAGTGGAGGATTGCTCTAATGGATCATTGAATTGAGTCATGCGACCACTTTTCACAAAATGTAATTAATTTGCTTTAATTAAAAAATAATTACTTATTTAATAATGGAATTATCTCACCAAATGATCACACCCCCGTTTTTAAGCGCCTCGCCTCATTCAGCTCGATAAAGTTGCGCTTTCGAGCCTGAAAGTAGGTCCTAAAGCACTATTTACCGCCCAATGGAAGATTCATAAACAAACTTTGAGCCCTCTTTTACCGAGTAAGTCTTTTGATGAAAAACTATAGTGTTAGTAATCATGAGTAAATAAGCTAACTCGTAATCAATCGGCATATCAAAAGTTGAAAAGGATTGCATTATTTTCTCAACTGTAGATCTTCTTAGTAAGTAAGCTACCGTTGTGTTAGTTGCCGGATGGTGCTTAATCAAGAAGTCATGCCAGCTACCTAAAGTCATAGACATCAGCTCGTGCGGGAAGCCGCCACCAATGAAAACGGCGCCCACCTGCTTGGGGAGCCGGCCTAGCTGCGCTTGTATTTTAATGCCGAAATTACGCTTAAAAATAGCATCGTCCTCGAGCACCATGATCCATTCTTTATCCGAGTTTTTTAAAAATTGTTCAAAGGCATAAAAATGACTGGCAGTACAGGCTATTTCACCTGGGCTCAACACTCGGGGAGCCAGCTCTGTAGACCACAGATGGCACGCCTTATCAACCCAGCGCCTTTCATTCAGGCCCAAGTAAGTTTGGTCCATAAATGTAGGGGCATTTTTTTCAATCTCGACAAAGCACACATTGGGATACTGCGATAACGATGTAGTTAAAAAGTCGCGCCTCTCTTTTAGCTTGTGATTATGAATTACATAAATATCAAAATCCAAATGCCTAGCACTGTCTTTATTGGCAACGGAAATCTTACCCCTAGCCATTTGAGCGGTGACGGTAGCTAAAAAGCAAACCATGAAGAAGAATTGCTCTATGAACTCGCGCTCACTTACTTCGGCTGGCCACCATAAAAACCACATACCTACGAGCATCCATAAAGCGGGGATCGTAATGATTCGAGTTTGATTTATTGCAAACTGGCGCAATAGGCGAAATATCGCTATCCCAATTGCTGCCCAGGTCAGCATCAGACCAGGTAAGCCAACCCCAAGCGCAAAATCCAACCAACCACTATGGGTTTTTGTGAGCATCGCTCTCGGATTTTCTAGCTGCATGTAATGCTTAAATGCTAAGTGGCTATAACCAGCACCAAGCGGGTTGTTGAATAGAATTTCGACACCCTTAACAAACCAGGCAGTTCTCTCGTACGTACTTCCATTAACCGCTCTACCGGAAAGATCATTTGGAGTATAGGGGCCCTGGGACTGAGAATCTCTTTGCCAAATAGTTGTACTGTCTATTTGGGCAGCCACCCTCATGTCCCCCAAAAGATGGGTCAATTTTTTCTCATACTTCTGATCGTAGCTCCAAAAGGCAGACAGCGCTAAAACCAAAACTCCAATGACGCCAACAAAAAATATGAGTTGATTTTTTTTGTTGGTCAGGAAGTCAAGAAATAACTGCCTAGTGAAAATTAAAACAAGGGCAACACCCATAAAGCCTGCAATGAGTACTCCATTTAAAGCATGCGCTGCAATAAAATCGACAAAGCAAATTGAAACTAATAAAACACCAAAAATGGCGAAGAAGTAGTTGAGGCTTTTCTTAGTACGCAGATCCATCAGGGATATCTGCAAAATTGCATATCCCCACAGGCAAGGCCAGGCCACAAAAAAAACCAAGGCGCTCTTGTACTTATATGGCCCCTTAAAATCATTGATGAGCCACTCACCAGTAACGGAGAACTGAAACAGGTACTGAAGAAAGGTAAAGATGGCCATTAAAGACAAAGCGCCCCAGATCCAATAAATTCTCTTGGGGATGGAGGCCAACATCAAGCCTAAACTCGTCGCCATGACCAACCCTAGGGCCACCCGCAACCAAGTGCCTGTTAAGTCATACCATTGCTCTGCAGCATCAACTGGGAGAAAAAAATAATGGAGCCAAAGCCAAATCGGCACCCCTAAAAGGCATAGCGCAGGGAGAACGGTCAGGGGGTTAACATTTGGGCGCGCTACTAGTACCCAGATAAGGCCTGAGATTGCACCTGTTATCAAGCCAATATTTCGAGCGGCGATGGTGTCTGGCAATGGCCAAACTACCAGCACGACAACAGTGCTAATAAGACACAGGAGTTGCAAAATACCCAGAATCCTGAATTTGATTGCCGGAATCATTATTAATACTTCCTCATCTTGAATAGAGTAATGATCGCTTAAACTTATCAGACCTTCAAAGAAGAATGATGGAGTATTAAACTCATGCAGGATAAAAACGCACACAAAAACTTCAATAGTGCACTATCTGTAACTATTATAAGTACTCCGCCGACTCTCAATGCTGCCCTCGAGGTATGGTTCATCCAGAATGTTCTATTTAGCGGCGCACCCTGCATGACGGAATTTAACCCCCTAAACATTGGGGGTGACAGCGTTGTCTATTTTGAGCAGTATCAAATCGACCGGCTGACGATTTCTAAAATGAAATCTGAGGGTAAGAAAGTGATTCTTTACCACATGGGCGATGAAAAGGGGGATAAGGATATTTCAGCCTATTCTCAATGCGATCTTATTATTCGAAATTATTTCTTTCCAGAGATAATAAATAATCCAGAATTGAACGGTAAGATTATCTGGGCGCCCAATGGCTTTCGAACTGGTGTTGGCCCAAGAGCGTCGCACAATCTCTTAGGTACTCTTAAACGCCAGCACCTTTCCTGCTTCCTTGGCTGGCTGGATAATGCCGCATCTTTTAATAACGAGCGCAATAATCTATCGCAAGTACTACTAGCCTGGAAAAAATCAAAGCGAAAACGAGCAAAGACTTTATGGGTATGGCTCAAAAAATACACTTCCCAGAGCAAAGAATTTATCAGCTTTTCTAAGGCAGCCATACACTGTAAGAATGATCTGCACTTACTAAGTTCAGATGGATTTTCTAACGGCTATAACGTCAGTCTTTATTCCACCGTAATGGAAAATAGCATCTTCGCCCCCTGCCCAGCTGGAAACTCTGCGGAGACGATTCGACTTTATGATGCCCTCGAACTTGGCTGCATTCCGGTAATGCTATCTCATGAATTTATGCACTCAAAACAAGCCCTTGGCGGTATCGGCGCCATACCATTTCCAATTCTTGGTTCATGGTCTGAATTTCCTGAATTTTTAGAAAAAATGAAGCTCAAACTCGAGACTCATCCACAAGAGATCGAGGAGCTTCAAAGAAAATGTGTTGAATGGTGGAGTAACTACAAAATCTTTATCTCCAAAAAGATTACGGAATCTATTGAAGGCCTGAATACATGAACTCAATCAAGGGCAATCAAGATACCAGCATGGGCGGGCTTGCAAAATCCTTGTATCAACGAACCCTAGAGGAATCAAAAAAACAACTTTCAACCACATTAACCCACTCGGTTGAGCATGCTGGGTATGGAGCCATTCTCTCCAGATTGATGACTGGGTTTAATCGCTCACTTTCTCGCGGTGCAAACTACTATTTTGAAATTGATTCACCCTATGATATTGAGTCACTATTTGATATCAAAGTTAAACAGTCTCCAGAGAATCTAAAAAATAACCGTAAAATTTCATGGGATTTTTTCAAAGATACATGGGATGCCTCTGCAAAGATTCGCCGAAATCACCAATTCCCAGAATGCCCTATTAAAGATGGTAAAAAATTAACTCGGCATCAGTGGTGCGCAGTTCTTGCTCATGCTATTTGTGGCAACCCATCCTTAGAGTTGAAAGCTATCATTACAAGCATAAAAGAGCGGCTTAAATGGGAGGATTATGATATCCGCGTTGGACTTCATGTCCGACGAGGAGATAAGAATACTGAATCACCCTATATTCCAACCGAAACATACATTCACTTCTTCGAACAGATCCACCAAAAATACATTGGTAAAAAAATAGCCATTTACTTATCTAGCGATGATCCCAACTGCCTTTCTGAATTTCAGGGCAAATTAAAAGATATACCAATCCTCTGGGATGCCGAAGAAGATCGATTCAATAATTACAATGCCCAAATGGTCAAGGAGAACAAAGACCTTGCCAAACAGGAAAGCATTACTGCCGCAAAAAATATCAGCCTCTTAGGGGATTGCGATTACGTTATTGGCATGTCATCTGCCCAGTTCACTTGGTTAGGCGGCCTACTTTGCATATTTAAGTCTGATTTGGACGAAAGCCGTCACATCATGATTGACCCCATAACCAAAAAAAGAGGGCACTGGGCAATTTCTTACGGCTTTCTTCTGGAAGATATTATTCCAATATCAAAGGATGAGAAAAAGATAAAGGTTCTCCATATCAGCCCTGATATTGATGGCGGCGGGGCAGCAAAAGCGGCTTATAGAATTCACTCAGCCCTGATGAATGAAAAAATTGATAGCAAGATGCTGGTGCTAAAAAAAAGCTTGAAAGATCCATCAATATCATCAATTAATGGCTCCATTATTCAGCGTATGAGAAATAAGATTTATAAATACCTTAACAAGAATTTGAATAAAAAAACGCTTGAGTTTTCAAGTACAAATCAGACTCTCCATTCATTTGGTGATGATGGGTATAACCTGTCTGAGCTTCTGAATCGGAGTGATGCTGACATCATTCACCTGCACTGGATCACAGGAATGCTATCCATTGAAGACATTGGGAAAATTACCAAGCCGATAGTTTGGACTCTTCATGATATGTGGCCATTTTGCGGAGGGGAGCATTATGTACCTGATGACAATGCCCTTAGTAGATTTAGGGCTGGCTATTTGAAATCCAATAGACCTAATTATGAAAGTGGTCCAGATTTCAATCGTCTCAGTTGGAATACGAAGATGAAGGCTTGGAAAGATAAAAAATTTTCGATCGTGGGAACGAGTCGTTGGCTTGTTCGATGCGCATGCGAGAGTTTAATCTTCAAATCAAATGCACAATTTTTCAAAATTCCCCTGCCAATTGATTCAACATTAATTTGGAAACCTTACTCTAGAGCGGAATCTAGAGAGTACTTTGCGCTCCCCATCAATAAAAAAATTATTCTTGCCGGAGCTGTTGGCGGGGTAAACAATTTCTACAAAGGCGGAGATTTACTGAAAACTGCCCTCAGCAACCTAGAGGGTTTTAGTGCAAGCGACGTTGAGATTGTCCTTTTTGGGCAAGATCCAGCCAAAGAGTTTAATGACTGGAAGTTTTGTGTTCGTAACATTGGCTTTATTGACAATCCCGAATCTCTGGCAAAGTTATACAGTTGTGCAGATGTAGTTGTCGTACCCTCAAGACAAGAAGCATTTGGTCAGGTAGCTTCTGAAGCTCAATCCTGTGGAACACCAGTTGCAGCATTTAATATTGGGGGCCTTGCTGACATTGTTGCGCACCAAGAGACGGGGTGGCTTGCAACACCATATGACACGCTTGATTTAGCCCAAGGTATTCAGTGGTTGTTGGAGAATCCTCAAAATATCACTTTTTCCGAAAATTCACGAAATAGGGCCAAGGCGCTTTTCTCGGAACAAGCAATCAGCCAACAATACCTAGACGCCTACCAAAAAACTCTAAAATCAGTCCAGCTAAATTCTTAGATAGGCATCATAAGCCTGATTCAGGCCTCGATCCAAATCAACTTTTGCCTGCCACCCTAACCGATTCAACCTACTTGAATCCATCCACTTTCTGGGTGACCCATCAGGCTTGCTAGGATCAAAACTAATACTGCCTTGATAACCGGTAGCTTTTGCTACCGCATGGGCTAATTCATTAATGGTCACATCGCTGCCAAAGCCCACATTAATATGGCTTTGCATTGGCTCTGTTTGGCTATCGTAGGTAGCCTTATCTAGATCCATTACAAAGACAGAGGCAGCCGCCATATCGTCTACGTAAAGGAACTCTCTTTTAGGGGTACCTGTGCCCCAGATCACTACTTCAGGGCTACTAGCCACTTTAGCCTCATGGAATCGTCTAATCAGGGCTGGAATCACATGACTGTTCTCGGGATGGTAGTTATCCCCTGGGCCATACAGATTGGTGGGCATGACTGAGCGGTAATCAATGCCATGAGACTGCCCATACTGGCGGTTATAGCTCTCACACATCTTGATACCGGCAATCTTCGCTACTGCATAGGGCTCATTGGTGGGCTCTAACTTACCCGTGAGTAAGGCATCCTCACTCATAGGCTGGAGAGCTAACTTGGGGTAGATGCAGCTAGACCCCAAGAATAGAAGTTTCTTTACCCCAGACAGAAAGGCTTGATGAATAACATTATTTTGCATCATCAGATTTTGATAAATGAACTCTGCTGGATAGGTATTGTTAGCATGAATACCGCCTACCTTGGCTGCAGCTAGATAGACTTGATCTGGCCGCTCAAGCTCAAAGAAGGCGGCTACTTGCGCTTGATTGGTTAAATCGAGCTCGCTATGAGTACGAGTAACAATGTTGCTAAAGCCTTTGGCCTGTAGATTACGCACAATGGCTGAGCCCACCATGCCACGATGGCCGGCCACATAAATCTTTTGATTTAAATCTGTAGACATAGAGATTTTATTCTTCTGTATTTTCTGAATTAATTCTCTTTACCTACGGATACCGAATAACCATGCTTTTCCAAAAGAGCATGCTGCTTGGCTTTTTCTAGATCGTTAGCTACCATCTCCACGATCATTTGATCTAATGTAATTTCTGGAACCCAGCCTAGCTTGGTTTTGGCTTTAGTCGGATCACCTAAGAGGGTCTCTACTTCTGTAGGACGGTAGTAGCGTGGATCGATTTGCATAATCACATCACCTACCTTTAAGGCCGAGGCTTTATCGCCTTCAATACTGGCTACGATTGCTTTTTCATTTTCGGCTGTGCCTTCAAACTTCAAAGTGATGCCCAGTTGCTTAGCGCTACGGGTAATAAACTCCCGGACGGTGAACTGCACCCCAGTAGCAATCACAAAATCGTCTGGTGTATCTTGCTGCAACATCAACCACTGCATGCGTACGTAATCCTTAGCATGACCCCAATCTCGCAAGGCATCGATATTGCCCATATAAAGACATTT
>Ga0007854_10001201_pt1 | contig 16677 bp, 13 predicted proteins | sample CryBogCBH12Aug08_FD_60382 | JGI IMG/M metagenome (GOLD analysis project Ga0007854, IMG submission 60382) | Freshwater microbial communities from Crystal Bog, Wisconsin, USA - CBH12Aug08 | ecosystem: Environmental > Aquatic > Freshwater > Lake | place: Crystal Bog, Wisconsin, USA | collected...
TTCTTTTTAGTATTAACTTTTGGTAATACTTCAGCCTTACTATTATTATTGGGTGTAGAATTCTTAGCTATTATATTTTGAATTGTTTATGTGGGAGCAATTGCCATATTATTCATTTTCGTTATTAAACTTATTAATATTAAAATCGTTGAATTGTTAGATAATTCTTCTAGATATTTACCAATTGGTTTTATTATTGGTTTCATTCTATTATTCGAAATTTATATTTATATTGATTCTTATTCAGGACATATAAATACAGAAAATTTATTAGAACTTAATAATATAAATTTTATTTATACTAATATTTATAATAGTACTAATATCGAACTATTGGGTGAAATATTATATACAGATTATTGATTAAATCTAATAATCGCAAGTATTATTTTATTGGTTGCAATGATAGGAGCTATCTTATTAACACTATCTCACGAAACTGATATTAAAAGACAAGACATATTTACTCAAATTAATAGAAAATATACATTAACTATGGGTTCTTAAACTTATAAATGTGGTGATGGTGGGGGTATGAAATTTTAACTTTAAACTTTTAAGTTTTTACCCACCAAACCACCCACCACAAATATGATTTATAAGTTTTAACTTTAACTAACTTAAACTTAAACTTAAATTAATGTAGTTAACCCGGCACAACACAACATCTGCACAACACGTATAAATTATAACCTGGTATAATAATCAAATATAAATACAAACCAAATACAAGCTGTGTAACTGTAACTGAAAATTTTTGGATAATTGTATTTTAATTTTAATAAAGGATTATTGTTTATTATAAATATTTGACTTTATAGAGAGAATTGTATTTTAATTTTAATATAATACACCTGATTATAATAAACAAATATTGTTGTGTTTGGTGAGAATTAACTTATCTAACCAAATAACAATATTTTATTACTGTTATTTGGAAGGATAAATTTTAGTTTTTAGTAGACATTACTACGTAAGGTAATTCTTCGTAAGTGTGGAAAGAAGGTGGTGATGTTTGTAATCATTCTAATGTTGTAACAACTTCTGTATCTGAAGCAGCTGTAAATAATTCGCTAGTTTTTCAAGGATTTGAAGTAGTTACTCGTTTTGCAGAGAATGCTTCGTATATTACGTATACGAATAATAATACTCCAACTAAAGAAATTACAGAACCTACTGAGCTAATTGCATTTCAACCTGCGAAAGCATCTGGGTAGTCACTATATCTTCTTGGTAATCCATTTAATCCTAAGAAGTGTTGTGGGAAGAATGTTACATTAACTCCAATGAACATAATTCAGAAGTGGATTTTACCTAATGTTTCTGAGTAGTTATAACCTGTAATTTTACCGAATCAGTAGTAGAAACCTCCAAATACAGCAAATACAGCACCCATAGATAGAACATAATGGAAGTGTCCAACAACGTAATATGTTTCGTGTAATGCGATATCCATACCACTATTTGATAAAATAACTCCTGTTACTCCACCAGCTGTGAATAAGAATAAGAATCCTAAAGCTCATAACATAGGTGTTTTGTATGAGATACTTCCTCCATACATTGTAGCTAATCAGCTGAAAATTTTAATACCTGTAGGTATTGCAATAATCATTGTAGCTGCTGTGAAGTATGCTCTTGAATCTACGTCCATTCCAACTACGTACATGTGGTGTGCTCAAACGATAAATCCTAAAACTCCAATTGATAACATAGCATAAACCATTCCTAAGTATCCGAATATTGGTTTTTCTGAGAATGTTTGTATAATTTGTGAAACTACTCCGAATGCTGGAATAATTAAAATATAAACTTCAGGGTGTCCAAAGAATCAGAATAAGTGTTGGTATAAGATAGGATCTCCTCCTCCGGCTGGGTCATAGAAGCTTGTATTGAAGTTTCTATCTGTTAATAACATTGTAATTGCTCCAGCAAATACAGGTAAAGATAAAATTAATAAGAAGGCTGTAATTAAAACTGCTCAAACAAAAAGAGGTAATCTGTGCATTGTCATACCTGCAGCTCTCATATTAAATATTGTTGTTATAAAGTTAACTGTTCCCAAGATTGATGAAATACCCGCTAAGTGTAAACTAAAGATAGCTAAATCAACAGATCCTCCAGAGTGGAATCCAATACTTGCTAATGGTGGATAAACTGTTCATCCTGTTCCAGCACCTCCTTCAACTAATGATGATGATAATAATAAAATTAATGATGGCGGTAGTAATCAGAAACTAATATTATTTAATCTAGGGAAAGCCATATCTGGTGCACCTATCATTAATGGTACAAATCAGTTACCAAATCCCCCAATTAACACTGGCATAACCATGAAGAAAATCATTATAAAGGCGTGAGCTGTTATAATAACATTATACAATTGGTAATCTCCAGCTAAATAAATATCTCCAGGAGTTGATAATTCTAATCTTATAACTACACTAAAACCTGTACCTATCATACCTGATAAAGCCCCAAAAATAATATATAAAGTACCTATATCTTTGTGATTAGTACTGTAAACTCATCTACTTAATCAATTCATTTTATATATTTTTATTTTATTTTATTTTATTTAATTATTTATTATTTGTTAGTGATTGTAATAAATAACTACAACTACAACTACAGAGTAAGGTGGAGGTAATCTTGTGAGATTACCTCCACAATCTGCACTGCAATCGCAGTTATTTGCTTTGTGGTTTATAGCCTTAGTTATTAAATTTAATTAAGAATTAAGAGTTTAATAATGAGTCTATATGGCTACAGTATTTGTTTAAGCTAACAGATTCTACAACGATTGGCATGAATGCGTGATTTACACCACAGATTTCATTACAGTGTCCGTAGAATACACCTTCTCTATATGCTAATAAGTTTGTTTGATTTAATCTTCCAGGGATTGCATCTAATTTAATTCCTAAAGAAGGTACAGATCAACAGTGGATAACATCAGCAGCTGTAATTATAACTCTAACGTGAGTATCAACTGGTAATACTAATCTGTTATCAACTTCTAATAATCTTAAATCTCCTAAGTTTAAATCTTCTTCTTTAATCATATATGAATCGTAGTTAATAGTTTTTCCACTTAAATCGTAATAGTCACTATATTCGTAAGATCAGTATCATTGGTGACCTACAATTTTAACTGTAATGGCAGGATCGATTACTTCATCAATTAAATATAATAGTTTAAATGATGGGAAAGCTACTGTTACTAAAATTAAGGCTGGTGTTAAAGTTCATATTATTTCTATTAAACTTCCATGTACTATATATTTATGTGAAATAAATCTTTTAGCTTTATTAAATCTGTTCATAATTTGAAATAATATTCAGAACACTGATACAATTATAAACACTAAATATATCATAACAAAATTATGAAAATTAATTATTTCTTCCATAACTACAGAACTTGCATCTTGGAAACCAAGCATATAATTCTCTGCTATATCAAATTTGAATAAAATCATCGTTTAGCTTAGGGTTCGAACCTAATAAATTTAACTACATATAACTACTAAACTATTTATATTTATATTATTATAATAATAATGTTATTACATTAATTATTAATTATTAATAATTAATATTCTTTCTAGTGTTGGCGTTGAACTTTTTTGATGTAATATAGCTAGACCCAAGACTAGAAAGTATGATGAAATGGTAGCCATGGTAGTCTTAGGAATTACTGTCACAGACATACAGGTTCGAGCCCTGTTACTTTCAAATGACTATCTTTAAAAAATTAATAAGGAAAGATTATAAAAACAGATTAAAATATTTAGTATTAGAAACTGAGTATAAAATCCTAAAAACAATAGCTTGTAACAAAATATTACCTCTGAGTTTAAGACTTAAGGCTTTCCATAATTTAAATTTTTTTAAATCCTCTAACACTAAAATTAGAAATTTATGTATTTTTACTGGAAGACCGCGAGGGGTTATCACTAAATTTGGCGTTTCTAGATTCATGTTTAGACAATTCGCTGACAACGGCTATATTCCAGGTTTAAAACGGGCCTCATGGTAATGGTAATGGTAATGGTAGTAAAATTTAATTTTAAAAAAACAAAACAAAACAAAAACAAATGATCAACCACATATCAAATCTTATTTCTCGTTTAAATAATGGGGAAACAGACTTAGAAATGAGTCTGCCAAATAACACAATTATTTCAATATTAGACAATTTGGAGTTAAAAGGGTTCATAAATTACCTTTATAACCCTTATACAAATAAAATTTTTATTTTTAATAATAAAATAAAAAGTATAACAGTAAAGTCTAAACCAAGCAGAAAGGTATATGTAGATAAAAACCCTTACAAATTAAGCTTTGGAGTTTTCATCTCACAACCCAAAAGTTTTCAAAAAAATCAGTTATTGGAATTACTTCTTTATGTTGAATAATATTGGCGTAAGAGCGTAAGCGTACACTAGCCTACGCTATATACTAACACTATCCACCTGCATAATAGGTGGATTGTGCAGTTTGTGTCTGTAGGGGGTGGGTGGGTTAGTAATAGGCATTAGGGCTGTATAAGACATAAAACATTAAAACCCCTAAAAATTAGTTGTTTACAACTAGCAATAGAAATAGCAATAGCAATAGCAATAGCAATAGTGAGTTGTAATAATATTGTGCTGGTGTAATGTAAACGCTGGATGGGTGAGGATTTACAGTCCCAAAGGTCAATAGTTCTCCGTATAGTTCGTAGCTCAATGGTAGAGCGTTTCACTTTTAATGAAAGGGTTGCCGGTTCAAGTCCGGTCGTACTAATATGTCCAGATCCTTATGAAAAGGTCCGATCTTCTATAAAAGATCTTCTACAATAATACCAGACTTAATCGGTAAAAGCCTACCTATTCATGACGGTAAAATCAAAAAATCAGTTCTTGTTTCTTCACTAGCAGTTGGGCTAAAATTTGGTGAATTAGTTTTAACCAAAAAAGTACCTATATTTAAAAAGAAAAAATAAAAATTTAAGAATAGTTTAAATAGAAAACAAGTAGATAACACCCCCTACCACCTCCTCTATTTAAACTTTTACTTGTTTTTATTTTACAATTCTCTATAATAATATAACGAAAATCTATAAGAATATATATTTAGTATTTAGTATTTAGTATTTAGTATTTAGTATTTAGTAAGTTGTAAGGTTGGTGTTGGTGTTGGTATATATTAATGTGGTGGCTTATACCGCTTACCATTTGATGATTTATGATTGATGAAATATCTATTTACTTAAAAACCTCTGCTAACTAGTGAAGTATTTGCAATTTAATACAAGCCTATAGCTCAGTTTGGTTAGAGCATTACATTGATAATGTAAAGGTCGCTGGTTCAACCCCAGCTGGGCTTATGAAATCAATTATATTCTTGATTATATAATTATACGCTTAAACATTAATAAAATAGGTTTGGTTATGCGTTGGCTTATACAATACAATACAATACAATACTATTAGATCCTTTTATTAAAATTAAAATACAATTCTCTATATATATATATAAAGTCAAGTGTGTAATTGCAATTACTACAATAGTGTATATCGCACAGATAATTTTATAGTTCAATAGTTTGAGTTTTGAGTTAAGTTTATTATTGGTATTGTTTAATAGGCCGCCACCATTCCATACCATTCCAGTATTGTAATTGGTTTGGTTGGACTTGGTTTGGTTATTAGATTGATAATAGAGTTACTTTACTTTAAATAATCTCAATTAAGATTGTTTATTTAAAATCAATTTTTCCAATAATTTCATTTTATTTGGTTGTTTTTCTATACTGTAGGCCAATCAGTCTGCTAAAATTTTAGCATTAGATGTTTTTACTTTTGTCTCTCTTACAATAAAAATTATCTTTTTGTTAAATTTATTTTCTAAAATTGATTTTAAAATTTCTATAATATAGTTCAATCTATTATAAGATCTATTATAGCTATTGTCATAAACCAATAATATAATTTTTAAAGAAGTAGTGGAGTGAACTAACATACAAGGGGAAGTGAAATAATTAAATGCTAAAAAAACCCCGTTTACTAATTTTCTAATTCATATATCTATTTTTATTTGAGAATAAGTAGATAATCAAGCCAATTTTATGGAAAGGCGATAAGCTGTCGGATTAATTTTGTGTCCCATTCTAGTTAAGTTTTTACTATTAAAACTATGTATCACCTATAGTCATATAGTTAGTTGCCAATGATTTACAGTATTTTAGTTTGTGTAATTATATACGATTATATGTTTATACGCTACTATATACTCGTATATCGGTACCCTGTAATATACCTATTTTACTACAAACCCAAACCCAAACCCAATTAAACGTCCAACCAAACCAATTATACATACATAGGTCATTAATTTTTTGAAATACAATTATACAATTATCCAATCATATAATTAATAAAAATACAATTAATAATCAAAATAAAATATACTGTTGAATCAGCAGCCTAGCCTAAACATAAAGTTATTGCAAGTTTACAGTTTCCAGTTGCAGTTTAAGGTATAAGTCAGCCAATCACCATCACCATCAAACAAATTTGTTTGACGGTGATTTATTGGGTTGGGATTATTGACCTATATACCAAAACACCTGTACCATGCGATATATGGTACATGACACAACCAACACTAACCTCTTAAAAGATTAATGAATTTTACAGATATTGTACCTCTAACTCTATAATAAGCTACTAATATAGACAGACCTATCGCTGACTCAGCTGCAGCTACAACTAGAACATATAAAGCAAAAACTTGACCAATTAAATTATCTAAAATACAAGAATAAATTATAAATAACAAGTTAACTGCTAATAACATTAATTCAATAGACATAAGCATTATTATAATATTTTTTCGGTTAACAACGATACCCAAGATTCCTATTAGGAATAAAAGTATAGCCAAAGTTGGATAAAAAGTAAGCATGGTGAACTAGATAGGAAAAGGAAATAAAGGTGAAAGTGTTGCTACCATGTATTATGTTATTATAGTATTATGGTAGAAAAAGAAAAAAAAAACGAATAAAATATGGCCATATTATATTGTATTTGTAATTTTTCTTAGTCTTTTTTCATCACTGATCACTGATATGTGCTGTTTGCTGTTTGCTGTTTGCTGTTTGCTGTTTGCTGTGCACTAATTGGTGACAATAAAGTGAATGATCAAAGAAAGTGTAGCATAGTTTGGTTAATGCATAAGCTTGTCGAGTTTAAAACCACGGGTTCGAACCCCGTCACTTTCGAGAAGAAAGTCAGCAATATTGCTGAACTTACTAATTATAACATAAAATGGTTGAAGCAGCAAAATTAATAGGAGCAGGAGCAGCTACAATAGGAGTAGCTGGATCTGGAGCAGGGATCGGTACAATATTTAGTGCCTTAATCACTGGTTACTCTAGAAACCCTTCTTTAAAACAACAATTATTCGCTTACGCAATTTTAGGTTTCGCTTTATCAGAAGCTATCGCCTTATTTGCTTTAATGATCGCATTCTTAATCTTATTTACATTCTAATTAAAGGTAGCAGATAAAGAGTTGGTGGATAGTGTGTGTATCTGGGTTAAACCCACTTACCATTTACCACTTTCCGCCGTACTCGACATCCGCCATACCACAACCATAAAAATATATAATATAGTTATATTACAACGTATAACTTAATAGCCTGAATAGCACAACTGGCAGTGCGTTTGTTTTGTAATCAGAAGGTTATGAGTTCAATTCTCATTTCAGGCTAATCCTTCTTGACAATGTCAAGCAGACTAAAGGAAAAATGCTAGAGTGGTTAATAGGACAATTTGCTAAATTGTTGTGGTTTCACGCAGGGGTTCGATCCCCCTTTTTTCCTCATGTTATTAAAACTTCATTTTAATGAATTAAAATACCGAATAATATACTTAATAATATCGTTATTAATAACCTATTTAATAATTATAAATTTTAATAGTTATATTCTTTTGATGTTTTCACCAAATATTCAAACATTTATAATGTTCTCGAATATTATAGATGGTATATTATTAAAATGAACTGTGTCTTTATATTTGGCCTTTTGATTTGTATTTCCTTATATTATCTATAGTCTATGGTCATTCATTAGACCGGGTTTATTTAAATTAGAAGAAATAGGTACAGGTCAATTAATTACATTAATTTGATTACTCCCATTGGTTATTTATTTTTCAATTATTGCCATCTATAATTATTATTTAATTGATTTTATTATGCCAAACACTTCTCTAAATAATAATGTAGAAAATAGTGTAGTTACCATGGAAAGATATTTACCTACGCTACTTCAAATAGTTATGTTGATTAAAAATATTATTATTTTTAGTTTATTTATAACGGTCTCTTTATTAACCTTAATATACTTTAATTTCATAAATGTATCTATTTATGTTAAATACAGATTTCATATTTGATTTGTGTTTCTATCCTTTTTATCATTTTTTCTACCACCAGATTTATTAGTACTATTAATAACAGCTGTTATAACAATTATTGTTTTAGAGGTGTTATTATTTATAATTTTGATATTTAAAATATATTCAAAGGTCTCTGTGGTTAACTAAATTTACCTATTAACGATCTTCAGGTTGTTTAATAATTTTAATAATAAATTAAAGAATAGTTTTATTTGATTTTTTTACTATACCATTCTCTTATAATTAAAGTTTTAAAAAATAATTATAAGGGTAAGGGTAAGGGTAAAACAAGAATACGTGAGTAACGAGTGTAACGACTACAATAAAATAATAGTATATTATTATAGAGAATTGTAAACCTAAATACGATAAATAAGTGCAGGTATTGGGTAAAGTGTAAGTGTTGTCCGGCGTTTTTACAGCAAAACCTCTCCCCATATCACACACTCATTATCACTCATTTTTATTATACAATTATCTAATTATTATACAGTCAAATAGTATTCAATAAATGAGTATTAAGTAGTTACCAGATTATGGTTGTGTGTATGTGTGTAATGAACTATTAAATAGTTGTACAATTATTAAATACAATTATCTCAATATTAAATTAATAAAATTATAATAACGCTATATATTAATTTTCTTGCCTTACAATACAAATTGGGCGCGCATTATTGCTGCTATTAGATACCCAATAAGCTATTAATAGCTTATTGGGTTAATAAGTAATCATCCACGCACACCTTCCGGTACGCGTACTGTGTTACGACTTTCTTTCGATTTTTCATCTTTCTTCTTAAATTACTAATAAAGTTACTTAAAGGAACCCAATAAGGTGGGTTAAAAGGGTAACTCAATAGTAAAATGTTTCTGAAAAGGGAGAAATTTCCAAAGGTGACGGGCGATTTATACGAACTGAATTGCTAAATTCACCTTCGCGCTCTACTCGAAGATTACTACCGAATCCTACTTCATGATTACGAGTTACAGTAACCAATCCGAACTGGGGCACAATTTTTGCTATTAGAGGACCCATTTGTGGGGGTTATCAAAGCTTTGTAAGTGCCATTGTAGTACATGTATAGCCCTAAATATTTGAACCATATAACCTGACGTTGTCCTATCCTTCCTCAAACTTTCGTTTGCAGTTAATAATATAAGTTAATATTAAGATAGGGTTTCGTTCATTGATGGAATTAACCTAATTTTCAAAAAATGAACTGAAGACGGTCATGCAGTATCTGTGACAATTTCTTGTCTCCAATTTAGGTAAGATTTTGCGTGTATTGTCGAATTAAATCACATACTCCTCCGGCTAGATTTTCAGAACCGCTAATTATATTGTCTTTTAATCTTGCGATCGTAGTGAACAGGCGGAATGTTTAACGAGTTATCTGTCGACTCTTCTTATATAAAAAAATCTAACATTCATAGTTTACGGCAAAGACTACTAGGGTATCTAATCCTATTTGCTACCTAAGCTTTCGTATCTCAGCGTCTGTCATATTTTCAGTAATTAGCCTTCGCCATTAGGTGTTCTTTCTAATATTTAAACATTCTATTGTTACATTAGACGTTCCAATTACCTAAAATAGACACTAGATGGTAATCCATCAGCCTTAATACTCTTTACGCCTTGAGTTCTTGGATAATGCTCGAGCCAAATGTTTAACCGCTTTTGCTGGCACATTAATTTAACGGCTCTTTCTTCTTAGATCCTCATAATGAATCTAAGAATATTTAGGTTTTAACTTATCGTTTAGCCTATTGCAATATAGCTGTATCAGACTTTCGTCCATTGTACAATATTCATCACTGCTGCCTCCTAAGAGTTTTACCCTTGTTTCAGTGTAAATGTGGTTGGTCATACTTTCATATCAACTATGGATCTTGGCCTTGGTGCGCTATTACCACACCAACTAACTAATCCAGTATCAGCTCCTCTTATTTCGATTTTGATCTTTAGGGTTTATGTATTATCCCTGAAATTAAGGTGGATTCCGATATATTACTCACCCGTGCGCCATAGTCTATTTAAAGACTATTAGACTTGCATGTGTTATTCCTATTGCTAGCATTTATCCTGTGCTTATATTAAACACTATTACTTTTGTTGAGTTGTGAACTCATTTATCTTTTATCTTATCAAAAGTCTCTAGTATTATAGTATTAGTTTTTAAACTAATTAAATACCTAAAATTAAATAAAAAGTATACTAGAACTATTAGAAATAATACTATGGCTATCGCTATGGATATCGCTATCGCTATTGCTATTGCTATCGCAATCGCTAATGGTTATCAGCCAAGTTTATAATAGAGCAATAACGTTGCTTAATCTTTGTATTAATACCAACCAAACAAACAAACAAAACAAACAACCAACATTATAAATACAAATACATGCACACATAGGTTAACTGGTAAACCTCCTGCCTTCCAAGTAGATTTTAAGAGTTCGAGTCTCTTTATGTGCACTAAAATAGGGAAAAGTATATATAGGTATCTGAAGGATGACTTGGGTATTTACTAAAATAGGACGTAAAATAATACGAAAAGTCTAGAATGAAAAAAAATAAAACTAGAATCTCCTGCTGGGAAACCATGAAAAGAACAACTTTGCGAATTGAAATATCTTAGTAGCAAAAGGAAAAGAAATCAAACGAGATTTAGTTAGTAGCGATGAGCGAAAGCTAATTAGCCGAATCAATCTGAAAGCCAAAAAATCCAAAGTAGGTGAAAGTCCAAAAATTGGAAATAGGGTTGATAAAAAGAGTATAACGTGTAATAATGTTAGAATATAGGTGAACCTCTCATCTAAGGCTAAATATAGTAAACACCGATAGTGAACAAGTAACGTGAGTGAAAGTTGAAAAAGAATAGCAAGAAAGCATAGTGAAATAGAACCTGAATTCAGATACCTACGAGCAATCAGAGCCAATTAGTGGTGATGGTGTACCTTTTGTATAATGGATTTGCGAGTTATATTATTTAGCAAGCCTAATAGGCGAAGTGAAAACGAGTAATAAAAAGCAAAAAGTTAAATAATATAGGACCCGAAACCGGGTGATCTATTTATGAACAGTTTGAAGCGTAAAAGTGGAGGAACGAACCCGTGATTGTTGCAATACTCTGGGATGATTTGTAAATAGTGGTGAAATGCCAATCGAACCCGGTGATAGCTGGTTTTCTGCGAAAATTATTACAGTAATGCATCTTCTTTATTCATTCTAAGTAAAGCACTATTAAGATCTAGAGCTGAGTAATCGGTATCTAATTTTTTTAAACTCTGAAGTAGTATGAAGATAAAGAAGGTAGTTAGACTTAAGGCGATAAGGTTTTAGGTCAAAAGGGAAACAACCCTAATCTAAAGTTAAGGTCATCAATGTATTCTTAGTGTTTAATGACAGTTTTCGAACTTTCACAACTTAAATGTAGGCTTGGAAACAGCCATCTTCTATAGAAAACGTAACAGTTCATAAAACTAAGTAAGAAAGCACAAATAATCTAGGTGGCTAAAGAATACAACCGAAACTTAGATACTCTTATTAAGAGTAGGTAGCAGAACGTTTCGTAAAATAAATAAATCTAGAAATAGTAAAATCGAAAGTGACTATGCAAATATGAGTAACTTTAAAATATAATAAAATATTCACCTCAAACCCAAAGTTTCCTAATTTCTTATATAAAAATTAGGGTTAAACAGCCCCTAAGATGATGGTGAAAGCCTAAATTGATGGGATTAGACATCTTTCAGGACACGTTTAACAGACGTCTGGAAATAATAAAGATGATTAATAAACTGTACTTAGACTGACACAAGTGGGTTAGCATAATATGCTGCGGTGATGGCATAATAATTCTTAAGGAACTCGGCAAAATGACTCAGTACGTTAGCAATAATGAGTTCTAACATTCCCCCGTGAATGAAAGACACAGTAAAGAAGGAAAGTCAACTGTTTACCAAAAACACAGCTTTTAGCAAACACAATAGTGGATGTATTAGAAGTGAATCCTGCCCAATGAGACAATCTCAAATCATGCGGTTAACGCCGTGTGTACAAGGACTCTTAAATGGCCGCAGTAACTCTGACTGTGATAATGTAGCGCAATCAATAGTCTATTAATTGTAGACAAGTATGAATGGATCAATGAACTTTCCACTGTCTCAAGAATTAAGCCAGTGAAATTGGATTCGTAGTGAAGATACTACGTAAATATTATAAGACAAAAAGACCCTAGCAGCTTAACTGTTATTATTCTTTTGTTTGAGTCTTTATCTTCATAGAATAATCTTGATCCTATGATAATTTTATTTCGGTAAAATTGAGGAATCAGTGTAATAAAGATAAGATAAAGATGAAAATAGTATCGTGAATAAGAGACAGTTTATTTGGGGCGAATGCCTTTTAAAAAGTAACAAAGGCTCACATAAGATCAATTCACTTTAATTAGAAATTAAAGGTTGAGTGTAAAAATATAAATTGGTTTGACTGTTAGTTTGATAGAACAGACAGGGACGAAAGTCGGTTTTAGTGAACCGTTAATTTTGTGAGGAAAGGTTAACGATAATAAGGTAAGTTACGCTAGGGATAACAGGGTAATACCTTCTAAGAGTTCATATCGATGAAGGTGTTTGCCACCTCGATGTTGAATCGCCCTGTCCTAGGGGGGTAGCACCTCCTAAAGGTTGGTCTGTTCGACCATTAAAAGGGTACGTGATTTGAGTTCAGAGCGTCGTGAGACAGCTCGGTTTATATCTATAATATTCTTATAACTTAAATAATAGCTTTATTTGTACGCAAGGACCATAAAGTGTATCCCTCTGGTCTTTCTATTGTATTTTTTAATGCATAGTAGAGTAGCCACGGATTTCAGGTTAAGAACTGAAAGCATCTAAAGTTCAAAACCCATTATTAGACATGGTTATTAAAGACTCCTGGAGATCACAGGATAGGCAAAAAGTGTATTTAGCTTTTTTGTTCTAATAGTCTTTTTACTTTCCCTTAATACGAGCTTATCCCCATAAGCTCGTATTTTATTTATATTCTTTATTTGAATTCTTAAATTAGTTTACAATTCTCTTATATAATTATAATTCAAATAAATATACGATTATCTATTTTATAGGCAAGAATAGATAAGGTGATATATCACTCACCATACACTCTGACAACTTAGCTACCTATAATTTATTAACTAATTTATTAACTAATACCACACACTATTTTTATTTATTTATTTAGATAATCGTATATTATTTAGATAATCGTATACTATTAAAATTATTGTATACTATTATTGTATATATCATTTAGATAATTGTATTATCTTATTTAGATAATTGTATTATCTTTCTAAGGTAAGTGTAATTCAATTAGATATAAATTAATATTATATAATAAAACTACTAATAAAGGTACTCAACTTAAATTTATTATTAGTAATATTATACATTTTACATCTAAAAAATCTAAAATGTATAATATTTATATTTTTAACAAATTACCTTTAAACCGATAGTACCTCATTTTGTATATATTGGTCTAGCGTAGTAATCTAATTTATTATCAATACTTTGAGGTCTGATGACTCCGTGAGTTATTACTAACTTTTTAGCTTTGCTAATACCCTTTAATCTACCTGATAGTGAAATTTTAATACCATTTAAACTATTAAAATTATTAGTAAAAGAAGTATCAAAAGAGCTTAAATAGGGTTTTGGTTTACAGTTTGTTGATGGTGTTGTAAAGATCTTTTCTGTAGCTAATTTATATGTTTTTCCTTTTATTTTACAATGATTATTGAAAAAAAAGAAATTAATTCAATCTTTTTGTAAAGGCAGAGGACAGGCTATTCCTGTTCAATTATTATTGATTTGTACAAGTGGAATTCAATACATATTTTTTGAAATGCGAGTGCAGGACTCGAACCTGCACTTATTAAAACCAAAATTTAAAGTCTTACCAATTAGACGAACTCACATTTTACTATTATAAACGAGCCAAACTCTTTTTTAAGAGAGGCTAGGCTGCTATAACAATAATATAAATTTAAAAAATATGTTTTGAACTTAAATAGAAGTTCTTAGATGTTTTTACGTCAATTCCTTTTTGACCAACTGATGTTATATTAAATAACACGTTTGCTCCTGTTCTTTGATCTGACGGGAAGAATAAATCAAAAGATTTTAGACTAATGCTGTAGTTAGAAATCTTAAATTTGGGTAGATTTAAAATAATAAGTTTTAAAAGATTTAATTTGGCACTGTGTCTAACTGTAACCAATGCACCTATTTCCATGTTTTTTCTAATTTTAAAAGCTGCTACAGAATCCTTTGCTTTTATTATCTTAGGTTTTTGACCTGTTAATAACATTAGAGTTTTTAAAACTGGTAATAAGTTGGTTTTATCTTTTATAACGTCATTATAACAAAATTGAATTACTATACTATTTAATTTTGTTTTATTATAGGGTTTTATTAACGGATATTTTAAAAGATTATCCTGATTGAAATATAGGGATGACATGTTATGTTATGTTATGTTATGTTATGTTGTATTTGTGTACAAGGGTTGTGTATGTGTATGTGTATTGGGTGTGAATATAGCACAGATTAGTGCCGGCTGCTATGTGTTATGTTATTATAATATAACTTTAAAAGAAGTTCTTAGTTAAAGTTATAATTTTCAAACTATTTATTTGACTTGAAATTGGACCTTTAATTCTAGTACCTACTGGTTGTAAATCAAGACCTTTAATTAAAATTACTGCGTTAGTTGATCATTTAACATTATTGTTAATTTTGGCAGTTCTTACTATCAGAGCTTTGTGTATATCACCTTTTTGTATTAAACTACCACTTGAAGTTTTAATAACGGATACTATAATAATATCACCTATTTTACCTAAGGGTTGTCTAACACCAGATTTTAAAACTTTGATGCATCTTCCTATTAAACCACCACTATTATCAATAATAACTACTTTACTTAATAAACCAATCATTTTATTTACTAATTCCATTTAACATTAATTATATACGTTATACGCACCGGGTTAGCCGGTGCGTGTGGTGTAGTTAAGTTCAAGTTGAGTTGATTGAAAACTCCATAATAGAATTGGGAGTAATTAGATTGTATAGAATGGGAGGGTGGTGTAGTTATCGTTGATACAGTGCACAACTTATGAATACAATAACAATTACAATACAATAAAATAATTATACAATTATCCATATAATATAATACAATCAAATAATTAATATAATAAAATACGGTTTATAAACTGTATATACAATTATTTATCTATACATTCATTAATTATTAATTAATTAATAATTAATAAAATTAACAGTATAGTGTAAGGTAATTGTTAAACGCTTCCGCCACCATTACGTGGTGTGGTGTGTTTGTGTTTGTATTTGTGTTAGTGCTCACACCACACACTACACACTACACACTACACTTGGGCGGCAAAAGGTGTGTGGTGTTCGATAGACGCGTTTACAGGTCTGTTGTTATTTTAATACCTTTTCCTTTATAATGGTCTTTTGAAGCCGGTTTTATTTGACAAATTGAATGTAAAAAGCTAGACAAAGCTACATTAGAAATTGAAGAAGCTGTAATAGTTGTAGAATTTAAAAAATTAACTTTTATGTTTTCGGAAACAGGTACAACTACAGGGTGGCTTTTACCTAAATTAAAAGTTAATAAATTATTGGCAAAAGAAACCTTGTATCCAATACCTATTATTTCTAATTTCTTTGTAAACCCTGTAGTTACTCCGGTTATTGCTTGGGATATTAAATTTCTTGTAGTACCTCACATAACACTATCATTAGAATTTATACTTATAGTTTCGCTACCAATGTCAGTATTTATGTAATTAGGTATATTAACAGAAATAGATCCAAGTGGTCCTACGAATTTAAGTGTATAAAAATCCAAATCAAAATTAATTCTATTAATAGTTAAAGAAGGAGGTATGTGAATTTTTATTTTACCTATGTTGCTCATTAGACACTGGTAAGAATTGAACTTACTTTAATAATTTTGCAGATTACTTCATTTACCAAATTTGTACAGTATCTCTATAGAACATAAACCTATATTTTATTTTATTTTATTTTAATAGTTAATGATTAATAAATTTTTCCTTTATAAATTATTACTATTACAGCTTCTTCACCTTGTAAATGTGGTGAAGAGAGTTAGAATT
>Ga0007854_10001202_pt1 | contig 16661 bp, 19 predicted proteins | sample CryBogCBH12Aug08_FD_60382 | JGI IMG/M metagenome (GOLD analysis project Ga0007854, IMG submission 60382) | Freshwater microbial communities from Crystal Bog, Wisconsin, USA - CBH12Aug08 | ecosystem: Environmental > Aquatic > Freshwater > Lake | place: Crystal Bog, Wisconsin, USA | collected...
TCCCAAGCTTGCAGAAAAATATGTGCGCGAGCAGATGTTCAAAAATCAAATCAGCACCGAAGACTATCAGGATGCCATGAGCAATGCGTCCTTTACTTATGATGTGACACTTGAACATGTGCAAGTGACTGCCGATTTGATGAAGAAATATGGTGTGGGCAAGATCGCCGTACCGCCTGTGGCGAAAGACTGGGTTCGACTCGATCTGCTGGATAAATCGAAGAAAGAGTTGAAGGTTAAATAAATTGAGACTAAGCAGCAGATGAAGTCTTCTTTGTTGAATAAAGTATTCGACAGGGCACAGGGATTTCTCGTTCCGGTTGCCCTAGTTGCCTTGTGGCAGTATTTGTCTTCTCATGCAATTGTCAATCCGCAAATTTTGCCGACGCCGATGGCGGTGATTGCCAAGTGGTGGGAATATCTGTTGCCGACAGAAGCGTTCGATGCTGATAAATCCAGTTATCTGGCATGGATGTTTTCCGGCGAAATGCCGCATGATGCTTATGCGAGCCTTTACCGCGTGGTGGTGGGCTTCCTGATTGGCGGGATTCTGGCGCTGCCTCTGGGGTTGCTGATGGGCGCCAATGATCGCGTTTATAAATTGTTTAATCCGCTCATTCAAATAATGCGACCGATACCGCCGATTGCCTTTATCCCGCTTTCAATTTTGTGGTTTGGTTTGGGTAATCCGCCGGCTATTTTCCTGATTGTGTTGGGGGCATTTTTTCCGATACTCATGAATACCATAGCGGGTGTGCGTCACGTCGATAGCATTTACATCCGTGCCGCGCGCAGCCTCGGGGCAAGTCAGACAACGATGTTTCTGCGAGTCATGTTACCCGCAGCCACGCCGTATATTTTGACGGGGGCGCGGATTGGTATAGGAACCGCATTTATTGTGGTGATCGTGGCGGAAATGATCGCCGTGAACAACGGTCTCGGCTACCGTATTCTGGAGGCGCGTGAATTTTTTTGGTCCGACAAGATTATTGCCGGTATGTTTACGATAGGCTTGCTGGGTTTAGCCATCGACTCTGGCATGAACCGCCTGAATAATTATTTGCTCAAATGGCATCGGGGCATCGAAAGCAAATGATTTCCCTGCCACAATTACAAATCAGCAGCGTAAGCAAAATTTTTAGTACGGGGGAGGGTGAAATCGTCGCGCTGAAGGACATTAATCTGGACATCCAGTCGGGCGAATTCATTTGCTTGCTTGGCCCTTCCGGTTGCGGCAAGTCCACCCTGCTTAACGCCATTGCGGGTTTTTCCGCGCCGACCTCGGGTTCGATCACCATTGAGGGCAAGACGGTGCAAAAGCCGGGACCGGATCGCGGTATGGTGTTTCAGGAATATGCTTTATTTCCGTGGATGACGGTGGAGCAAAATATCGCCTTCGGCCTGAAAATAAAGAAGCTGCCCAAAACCCAAATCAAGGAAATGGTGGATGCATTATTGGAAATGCTCAACCTGCGGGATTTTCGCGAACGGTATCCGAAAGATCTTTCGGGTGGCATGCGGCAGCGTGTTGCGATTGCCAGAGTGCTGGCATTGGACTCACCTATTTTGTTGATGGATGAGCCTTTCGGTGCACTGGATTCTCTTACCCGACGCAACCTGCAGGACGAATTACTGCGCATCTGGACTGCATTCAAAAAGACCGTGATTTTCGTTACGCACAGTATCGAAGAATCCATCTATCTGGCGGACCGGATCGTGGTAATGACTTACCGTCCCGGTAAAATCAAAAAACAAATCAGCGTGAGCATGTTACGTCAGCGCGATCCCAGTTCGGTAGAATTCAACGAACTCAAGAAAGAGCTCTCACTGTTAGTCATGGAAGAACAGCTTCGCCACAATCAGGAACAAATCAAAATGACTACCGGGGACTAAGGTAAATGTCATCCTGATTAGCCACAAAGTTCAGCCGTCCCCTCTCCCACTTGTGGGAGAGGGGACGGAGCAAGTTGTCAAACTACAGCCACCTGAACTTCGTGGCTAATCACGTAAATCATTCACTGGCAACATTGCGCGGTGTTTAAAGCGAAGCGCTTTACTCCGTATTCCCGCCCATACCCGCTACCGTGTTAAAATACATTTTTTATACCCTTACCTTTAATTTAGAAGGCCAGTCATGTTCTCCAGCAAAAACACTATCGCCCTTACCGACCCTGAATTATGGGCGGCTATTCAGGATGAAAACCGCCGTCAGGAAGATCATATCGAACTGATCGCCTCGGAAAATTACACCAGCCCTGCGGTCATGGAGGCACAAGGCAGTAAATTGACCAACAAGTATGCCGAAGGGTATCCCGGCAAACGATACTATGGGGGCTGCGAATATGTCGACGTGGCCGAACAATTGGCGATTGATCGTGCCAAGGCACTTTTCGGTGCGGAATACGCCAACGTACAACCGCATTCCGGTTCGCAAGCGAATCAGGCTGTGTACGTGTCGGTGCTTAAGCCGGGCGATATGATTCTGGGTATGAGTCTTGCACATGGCGGGCATTTGACTCATGGTGCTTCGGTAAACATCAGCGGCAAACTATATAACGCGATTCAGTACGGACTGGACGACAAAGAAGATATCGACTATGGTCAAGTGCAGGCATTGGCTCTGGAACATAAACCGAAAATGATTGTTGCAGGCGCTTCTGCCTTTTCGTTGGTTATTGACTGGAATCGCTTTCGCGCCATTGCTGATAGTGTCGGAGCGTATCTGTTTGTCGATATGGCGCACTATGCCGGTTTGGTGGCTGCGGGTGTTTATCCCAGCCCGGTAGGCATTGCTGACTTTGTAACCACCACCACCCATAAAACATTGCGCGGCCCGCGTGGCGGTTTGATTCTGGCCAAGGCTGAACATGAGAAAGCCTTGAACTCGGCAATTTTCCCTTGTCTGCAAGGCGGTCCGCTGATGCATGTGATCGCAGCCAAAGCGGTGGCATTCAAGGAGGCAGCGAGCAACGAATTCAAGGTGTATCAGCGGCAAGTGGTTGACAATGCGCGCGTGATGACCAAAGTGTTGCAGGAGCGGGGTCTGCGTATCGTTTCCGGACGTACGGATAGTCATGTATTTCTGGTCGATTTACAACCCAAGAATCTTACAGGCAAAGATGCCGAAGCTGCCTTGGGTCGTGCCCATATTACAGTGAACAAAAACGCGATTCCCAATGATCCGCAGAAGCCATTTATTACCAGTGGCATTCGGATTGGCAGCCCTGCCATGACCACGCGTGGTTTTAAAGAACTCGAAGCCGAGAAACTGGCCAATCTGATCGCGGATGTGCTGGATGCGCCGCATGACGAAACCGTGATTGCACGCGTGGTAGGCGAAGTGAAGAAACTGACGACGCAGTTTCCGGTGTATGGAGATTAAAAAGAGAAGGGATAAAGGGGGAAGAGAAACGGGTAAAACCCCGGCCCTGTCTCTTCACCCTTATCCCTTTGCACTTCTCTGTTACATATGAAATGCCCATTTTGCAAAGGCCCCGACACCCAAGTGGTGGACACACGGGAGAATGAGGAAGGCGACAGCATCCGTCGTCGTCGTCGTTGTTTGTCGTGCGAGAAGCGCTTTACCACTTTTGAAACGGTCGAATTGCGTATGCCCCAGGTGGTCAAACACAACGGGATGCGCAGCGAGTTCGATGAAAAAAAATTGCGTACCAGCTTTACACGGGCTTTGCATAAACGTCCCGTACCGACGGAGTTGGTGGATGCTGCCATACATAATGTGACGCAGAAAGTTTTTTCACTGGGCGAGCGTGAAATCGGCTCGCGCCAGATTGGCGAAATGGTGATGAAGGAATTGTTGAAGTTGGATAAGGTGGCCTACATTCGCTTCGCTTCGGTGTACAAGAGTTTTCAGGATGTGGGGGATTTTACCGAAGCGGTGGAGGAGGTGCGCAAGACTCCCGCTCGCCGGAAAGTTTTAGCAAAATAGTGATGGCAGTATCCAATGACAGTGTATGGATGGCTCAGGCGTTACGTCTGGCGGAACGGGCTCTTTACACGACAAGTCCCAATCCACGTGTCGGTTGCGTGCTGGTCAAAAATGACAAAATAGTGGGTGAAGGTTGGCATGAACGTGCCGGTGAACCTCATGCTGAAGTACATGCGCTGAGGACAGCAGGCGAGGCGGCCAAAGGTTCTACTGCATATGTGACGTTGGAACCATGCAGTCACTATGGTCGCACGCCACCCTGCGCGGATGCGCTCATTGCAGCAGGAGTGAAGCGGGTTGTGGTGCCGGTGGAAGACCCCAATCCGCAAGTCGCGGGACAAGGCATTGCCAAGTTGCGTGCGGCAGGAATCACCGTCGAATGCGGCCTGATGGAAGCGGCAGCGCGCCAACTGAATATCGGGTTTTTTAAGCGTATGGCACACGGTATACCGTGGGTGCGCAGCAAGATTGCGGCCAGTCTGGATGGCCGCACTGCGCTGGCGAACGGCGAGAGTAAATGGATTACCAGTCCGGCAGCGAGGAAGGATGTGCAATACTGGCGTGCACGTTCCTGTGCGGTGTTAACCGGAATTGGAACTGTCCTTGCAGATGATCCGCAACTGAGTGTGCGCGAAATTGCAACCGATCGCCAACCGCTTCGTGCGGTATTGGATAGCAGTCTGAGCTTGCCTCATAACGCGAAATTGCTTCAGCAGCCGGGTGCGGTGATTTACACCGCCAACCAGGATGCGGAGAAAATTGCTGCCTTGGAACAAAAAGGTGCACGTGTTGTCGTGTTGCCGAATGCACAAGGACAAGTGGATGTTGCTGCCGTGATGGTTGATCTGGCCAAGCGGGGCTGCAACGAAGTACTGGTTGAAGCAGGGTGCCAATTGAATGGCGCTTTATTGAAAACCGGTTTGGTAGATGAGCTGGTTCTTTACCTGGCACCGCAGTTTCTCGGCGATGTTGCTCGCGGAATGGTTGGGTTAGGTGAATTGACCCATTTGACTCAGCGAATCAATTTGGAATGGCAGGATGTGCGCAATGTGGGTCAGGATTTGCGTATCCTTGCAAAAATCAGATAGTGTGAAACTCGCGAAGCGAGATGCTGTCCTCCTCTTCCCGGTACCCGGCCAAAAGCTTTTCGGACAACGGGGGAGGGCTGGGGAGGGGGAAACGGGCATCACGAGTTTCATTATTCAGGGCGGCACATTTGCCATGCACGTTAGGGTGAGCTCACAACGGTTTACCGGTAGTTTTGGGAGGTAATAGTGTTTAGCGGAATCATTGCAGATATAGGAACGATTAGCCGGGCTGAAGACCGTGATGGCGGTTTGCGCCTTTCTGTCACAACGCGCGCACTCGGAATAGAGGATGTGCAGCTGGGCGATAGTATCGCGGTCAATGGCGTTTGCCTCACGGTAGTAAAAAAAGAGGGGAACGTTTTTACAGTGGATGTGTCGCGTGAAACATTGAATTGCACCATCGGGCTTGAAACGCAGGACGGACAGGTCAATCTGGAAAAAGCCTTGCGTTTGGCAGACAGGCTGGGCGGGCATCTGGTTAGCGGGCATGTTGACGGGGTGGGCGAAGTGGTTTCATTTACCGATCTCGATGAAAGCTGGATGCTGAGTGTTCGAGCACCCCAAGCGTTGGCAAAGTACATTGCAGTTAAAGGCTCCATTACCATCAACGGTGTCAGTCTGACTGTTAACGAAGTGAATAAAACAGAATTCAACGTTAACCTGATTCCCCACACGCTGTTGATGACAACTTTAAAAGAGTTGCGCGCAGGCACCAAGGTAAACCTGGAAATTGATTTGATTGCACGCTATGTTGAACGCATGATGCAAGCTGAAAGAGATGGATTGAAATGACCGATATAGCACCGATACAAGACATTATTGCTGAAATCCGGGCCGGGCGGATGGTGGTGCTTGTGGACGAGGAAGATCGTGAGAATGAAGGCGATCTGGTATTCGCCGCCGAGTTTGTCACGCCTGAAGCGATCAATTTTATGATCCGCCACGCACGCGGGCTGGTTTGCCTGACCTTGACCGAGGAACGATGCACCCAATTGGGTATTTCGCACATGGCCCAAGAAAACAAGAGTCCACTGGGCACGAATTTCACCGTGTCCATTGAGGCTGCGGAAGGGGTAACTACCGGTATATCAGCTTCCGACCGTGCTACAACGATCAAGGCGGCGGTAAGAAAGAATGCACAGCCAGACGATATTGTCCAACCCGGGCACATCTTTCCGATCATGGCACGGCAGGGCGGGGTGCTGGTGCGTGCTGGCCATACCGAAGCGGGATGCGATTTGGCGCACATGGCCGGAATGATGCCTGCGGCGGTGATCTGCGAGATCATCAAGGAGGATGGCGAGATGGCACGACTCCCTGATCTGGTCGAATTTGCCAAGTTGCATAGTTTGAAAATCGGCACGATTGCAGACCTGATTGAATATCGAATCCATAACGAAAAATTGGTTGAACGAGTCGCCAGCCGCAAAGTGCAGACAGCTTATGGCGAACTTGATTTGGTGACTTATGTGGACAAAACCACACAGCACACCCACCTTGCTTTGGCAAAGGGAACCATTCATCCGCAAGAGGAAACATTGGTGCGAGTGCACGAGCCTCTGTCGGTGATGGATTTTCTGGAACAGTCTCATTATCCACAGTCCACCAGCGTGCATGATGCGCTACTCAAAATCAGTGAGTCTCCGGCGGGGGTGTTGGTCATGATGCATCACAACGAAACTTCGCAAAACTTGTTGGCCCGCGCATCGGCAACTGCGCAAACACATCATGCCGTGCAATGGGACTCGCGCAGTTACGGCATTGGTGCACAAATTTTACGCGATCTCAATGTGGGTAAAATGCGGCTGCTTGCCACACCCAGAAAACTGCCAAGCATGACTGGCTTTGGTTTGGAGGTGGTCGGGTATTGCAACGCTAAAACATAAATAATCCAATTTGCGTCGCTATGCTACGTTGCTCAAAAAAATACTTCTTACATATCAAACATATGTGGCGGCGCAATTTTTTTGTTCGCGCCTTGCCTAGCTTAGCAAATTGAATTATTAGAGGTTCCCATAAATTGCTTCGGCACAGGAGATGTTCGGAATGAAAGAAATCGAAAAAAACTTAAATGGTGTAGGCCTGAACATCGGTATTGTACAAAGCCGTTTCAATGAAGTGGTTTGTGAAGGCTTGCTTTCCTCGTGTCGCGCACAACTGGTTGAGCAGGGCGTGAGTGAAAATAATATTACCTTGGCTACTGTGCCGGGAGCACTGGAAATTCCGTTGGTTTTGCAGCAAATGGCCATGACAAGGAAGTTCGACGCACTTATTGCACTGGGGGCAGTGATACGCGGTGATACCTATCACTTTGAGGTGGTGTCAAATGAATCTGCACGAGGTGTGGGTGAGGTGCAATTGCATTGCGGCGTACCGATCGCCAATGCCATTCTTACTACCGACAGTGACGAACAGGCTGAAGTTCGCATGAACGTCAAAGGCGCTGAGGCTGCTTTGGTGGCAATTGAGATGGTTAACTTACTGAGGGAATTTGCATGAACGATGAGCCTCTCAAGGCAAAAGCTCCCGCTAAAAGCTCTCGCCGCCGCGCTCGCGAATTGGCCTTGCAGGGTATATATCAGTGGCGTCTGACGGGGGATGATATCGCCGATATCGAAAAGCAGATTCGCGAAGAAAAAGGTTCTGGACGATATGATGCAGAATTTTTCAGCAGTTTATTGCGTGGGGTGTTGGCGCGGCATGCCGAACTTGCACTGGCGGTCACGCCGCATCTGGATCGGAATCTGACAGAGCTGAGTCCGGTAGAATTTGCCGTATTGTTGCTGGGCGCGTTTGAATTATCCCATCATCCCGAAGTTCCGTATCGGGTGGTGATCAACGAATCGGTGGAGCTTGCCAAAACGTTCGGGGGTACGGATGGGCATAAGTTTGTCAATGGCGTGCTGGACAAATTAGCTGCCCAAGTACGTGCAGCTGAACTGGCCGCCAAATAAGCTTGCTGTTTCCGCATGAGGACTCCTTGAGGTAATCCATGTCGGAATTCGACCTGATTCAACGTTATTTCACCCGTTCCACACCCAGTGCAGAGTTGGGGATAGGAGATGATGCTGCGCTGCTGCGGATACGAGCTGGAATGGACTTGGCGATCTCCACCGACATGTTGGTGAGCGGCACGCACTTTTTTTCCGATGCCGATCCCGCGCAGTTGGGACATAAAACACTGGCTGTGAATCTGTCCGACCTTGCGGCAATGGGGGCGACCCCCCGTTGGGCAACTCTCGCGCTGTCTTTGCCAAATGCCAATGAGGCGTGGTTGAAAAAATTCAGTGAAGGTTTTTTTGCGTTGGCAGATCAACATGGCGTGGAACTCATCGGTGGCGACACCACACGCGGGCCTTTAAATCTCTGCGTCACTATTCTGGGCGAGGTTCCCCAAGGTGCTGCCTTAAAGCGTAGCGGAGCGCAAATTGGCAATGATATTTGGGTGTCCGGATATTTGGGTGATGCCGCTTTGGCATTAGCTCATCTGCAAGATAAAGTGCAATTATTAGCAGCGGACTTTGCCTTGTGTGCGCACGCATTGAATCAACCCACACCGCGTTTGGCTCTCGGAATAGCTTTACGCGGAGTGGCAAGCAGCGCGATTGATATTTCAGACGGATTATTGGCTGACCTGGGGCATATCCTGGAAAGCTCGGGAGTGGGGGCGGAGATATCGTTTGATGACTTGCCCATTTCGAGTCTACTGCGGAATTTCCTTATATCGCCTGAATGCGCGCTCCAAAGTAAAAAAGGTGAGGGTACTTCATTTTTTCAACGTTGTATTCTGGCCGGGGGGGATGATTACGAACTTTGTTTTACCGCCCACATTGCACACCGTGACACTATAGAAGACCTTGCTCACCAAATTAATTTGCCACTGGCCCGCATTGGGACTATTGTTAAGGGAAGTGGCTGCATTGTACGCAGTGCAGACGGCAGTATCATCCAAACGGGAGAATCGGGATTTGATCACTTCCTCTGAGTTGCATGTTCAGCCTTCATGGCGATTTATTTTTAGCCATCCGGCGCATTTCATTTCCTTCGGCTTTGGTAGCGGTTTGTTTCCGGGATCGCCAGGAACAATCGGTACGCTGGTTGCATTTCCGCTTTACTGGTATCTTGCGCCCCAATGTTCTGATGCCATATTTATTATGTTGCTGGTTTGGCTGTTTGCCTTCGGCATATGGGTTTGCGGTAAGACCGGACGTGCGCTTGGCGTGGCGGATTACGGCGGTATCGTGTGGGATGAAATTGTTGCGTTTATGCTGGTGCTATTTTTTACACCGGCAGGCGTTTTCTGGAATCTGCTCGCATTCTTGCTATTCCGTTTTTTCGATATTGTTAAACCCCCCCCTATCCGTCATTTCGACCGATCCTGGCATGGAGGCCTCGGTGTAATGTTTGATGATATCCTGGCAGCGGGCTATACCTTGCTATGTCTTTCACTGGTTAAAAGTATTTTTCTGTAGACGCTGTACAAGCAACAAGTCGCATTTGTTTGACTGAGAATAGCGACACCTGCCTGGAATTCGACAGCATAGGGAAGTCAAGATGCGTGTAATGATGATGTTGTGCTTGTTTGGTATATTCAATACCGCTCTGGCCGAAGAGTTTTACGCCAAAATTATCGTGGTGATTGATGGTGATACGGTCGTGATCAGACGAGCCAGCGGCTTGCTAAAAATACGTCTGGCTGAAATCGACGCTCCTGAAAAAGGCCAACCATTTGGAGGGGAGTCCAAGCAGTCTTTATCTGACATGGTACTGCGCAAACAGGTGAAGGTGGTGAGTCGGGCAGTCGACAAGTATGGTCGCATGGTCGCAACCCTTAATGCGAATGGACTTGATGTCAATACCGAACAAGTGCGTCGTGGTATGGCATGGGAATATCACAGCAGTAAAGAGTTAAGCATTCTACAGGAAGAGGCTAAAAGTGCTTCTCGGGGCTTATGGGCGCAAACTAACCCGATTCCTCCATGGGATTGGCGAAAGCAACATCCGAATACATGGTCTGGCCCTGCCTCTGCCGGGGGCGGACATAAGAAACCAACCCTACCCGATTCATCTTGTGGCAAAAAAAGACGTTGCTCGCAAATGTCTTCGTGTAGTGAAGCACAATATTACTTGAATGTATGCGGAATCAAGGCGCTGGATCGCAATCACGATGGTGTGCCTTGCGATAAGTTATGCGGGAAAAATCGGTGAGATCAGGATGCTAAGTTGACTTATCAAATATCTTAACTTGGCAACCTTGGGCATCACAGCGCAATGTATTTCCTGTCTTGTTCCAGTCACCCAGTACCCAACGTTGGCAAGTGTGATCATCGACATGATGCAGGCTGTGCATGAGATGGTGAGTATGACCGTGGATCAGGCGCGGGTAGTTGTGTTCACGCAAAATGTCGGCAACTGATTCGGCATTTACATCCATAATCGCGCTATTTTTCTGCTGTTTTTCATTCTCGCTACGGGCGCGCATTTGCGTGATTTGCATCTTTCGCTGTGCCAAAGGTTGTGCAAGAAACGATTGTTGCCAGTTTGCATCATGAACCTGATTTCGGAATGCCTGATAGGCAATATCATCGGTGCAGAGTGCATCGCCATGCGTGAGTAACGTTGGGGTGCCATACAAGTTAACTAGGGTCGGATCACCCAATAGCGTCGCGCTTGCAGTTTGTGCCAGAGTTTTGCCCATTAACAGATCGCGGTTGCCATGCATGATAAACAATCGAGTTCCACCTGTTGCTAGACTGCGCATCGCCTGCGTTACTTGCTGGTGAAGCGGATCGTCAATATCATCATCTCCCGCCCAGAATTCGAATAAGTCCCCCAGGATATAAAGAGCTTCTGCCTGAGGTGCAACCTGCTGCATGAAGTGCATGAATACTTCCACTGTATGTGGCTGTTTTGTACAAAGGTGCAGGTCAGATATGAAAAGAGTATGTGGCATGGCGCAGTCTGGGTGGCTTGCTAGCAAAAGATCGGCACAGATATAAAAACGGCGCTTGAAGCGCCGTTTGTGTTATTTGAGTACTTCAGCTTTGGTGATAATAACATCTTCAACGGGCACATTTTGGTATCCGCTACGATTGCCGGTTTTAACTTTTCGGATGGCATCGATCACATCCTTGCCTTCCACTACTTTGCCAAATACGGCATAGCCACCACCATTGAGAGGATAGTCCAACCCGCGGCTGTTATCGGTTACGTTGATAAAGAATTGTGCAGTGGCAGAATCGGGGTCGCTCGTGCGGGCCATGGCGATCGTGTAGTTTTCATTGCTCAGGCCATTAGCCGCTTCATTCCTGATCGGAGCTTTTGTCTTTTTTTGTTTCAATCCTGGTTCAAAACCTCCCCCCTGAATCATAAAGCCATCAATTACTCGGTGAAAAATTGTCCCGTCATAAAAGCCGCTACTGGCGTAGTCGAGGAAGTTCTTGACCGTTTCTGGCGCCTTTTCGGCATCCAGTTCAATTGTGAATTCGCCGAGGTTGGTATGAAATTTGACCATAGTATGTTTTCCTTTGTGAGCTGTAGTTTGTGAAGTGGTATCGGCCTGAGCATTGAAGCACAGCAGTATGCAGAGCAATAATGAGGCGAGTATCTTAAAAAGATTCATGGATTTTCCTTTTGAGTGATTTTAGATAGTGGTCACAGACGACTCTGGCTTAGAAGCGAGAATCACGCTGCACCTTCATAAACAATTTGCCAGCGATTATCTCGTTTTATCCAGTATTGGCGTTTCTTCATATGGTTGTTCAGATTGTTGCTTTCGTAATCCTGTTCAAAGTTAACAACAGTCAGATCCGGTTGGTTGGGGTAGGCAAACATGCTGAGATTCGAAATTTTAACTTTGATCCAGGATTTTCCGGCATTGACTGTTTTCTTTTGCCGAGCCCAATCTGAAAAATTTGTTTCACTGGTTGCAAAGTCGTGAGCGTAGTGCTTGAGGTAGGTAATGGTGTCGCGACTGGCCCAATCAGAGCGCCATTTTTCGATTTCACCCAGCAATGCGGCACGATCAGTTTTGCTCTGTTCGTCGCTCCAGTCCATTTGATTGGTAATGATAACCGGGGTAATCCCGATCTGTAATATTTTGCCGATTTGATCCAGATCATCATTGGGTAACACGACGCAACCGTTACTTGCGCGTGGCGGTCGGCTATAGGTGTCACTCGGCGTACCATGAAGCCAGATGCCATGACCTTCGCGTCCTTCCCTGCGATCCCATTCATTGGGGTAGCTTAACGGGTACGCAGCGCTACCATAAAGATCGGCAAGCTGGTTTTTGGGGAGGCTGGATTTGATAAAATATACGCCGATCGGAGTTTTTTGATCCCCTTCGGATAACTTTTCGGAACCCTTCTTGCCGGAAGTGATGTAGTAATCTGCCACGTACCGGGGTTCACCCTCCACGTTTTCGTACAAATATAGCGTGGACTTGCTGAGATCCACCACGATGACGTGATGCTGTTCCTGATCAAGCTGCCACAGGAATTTCGGTATCAGTGAAGTGGGCGATTGTTCTTGAAAGCGGTGCAGGCGAACTCGCGCTTCATCACGAAAATCCTCAAGACGCGAACTAGCTTCCGGCGCATTGCCAAAATCGCTTAGTGGGCGGGCTCGAGCCAGCAGCAAGTCACCTTTTATCAGTTGGGCGAGTTTGAAGTTGGGATTAATTTTAAGCAGAGAGTCTACTTCGTTTAACGCCACATCAAGTTTGTTGTTGGATACGGACAGCATGCTTTCCACCAGCATCGCTTCCATGTTTCGTGAATCGGCTACTCCATGTTCGGCAGCGTATGCAGGATTGAGCGCAAATGACAGTGAAAACAGCGCAATCAATACGAAGGGAATGTGCATGCCTTTAATTTCCGGTACTTTCTTCCTGTATCAACCAGTTATCACCAGACTTCTCAAATACCAACGTTTTGCTGGAAGTGGTATGCAAGTGACTGGCACTATAATTTTGTTTGAAGGTCACGCTTGCATGATTGGCATCGATAAATTGAACCGTTGGCTTGACAATGGTTACTTCAATGGACTTGGGTTTGCTGATGCGATTATTACGTTGAGCTTCCCAGTTGGCACGTTTGGCATTGCCGGGTACTTTGAAATCCTCCGCATAAAACGCGAGGTATTCTTTCACCTTCTTGGCGGACCAGGCGGCAGCCCAGGCATGTACCCTGCTTAGCACAGCTGAACCGCTACTGTTAGAAGAAGTTGCCACGGTTTGAGCTTGAACGGAGGAGGCTGCTGGAACCATTGATGTGGGGGCAATCGAACTTGAGGCTGCCACTTGATCATCAGGGGCGGAGGCTGAAACGACAGGTGACTTATGTGCTGGCTTGCCTGTTTTTCCGTTCTTGGCAGTTCCTGCGGCAAAAATCTCTTTAACCATTGCCAGCTTGGTTTGCGTGCTCGTGTTGCTATGATCCAGTTGTAATGCGCGGTCGTAAGCCTGGCTTGCCATCTTTGCGTAAATATCACCCAGATTTTCATGGGCGGTAGCGTAGCTGGGATGAGTGCGAATTGCCATTTCCAGGGCAATTCTGGCCTTGTCATATTGTCCTTGGCTGGCGTACAGAACAGCCAGATTGTTATAGGGCTCGGGGAGTTCAGGGAAGTCTTCAGTCAAATCGGAAAATACACGAATGGCCTCGTTGGTTTTATTTTGCTCAGTGAGAATCAAACCTTTCAGGAATCGAGCCTGGGCATCTTTGGGTTTAGAGGTGAGGTAGGTGTTGATGCGGCCAAGTGCTTGCTCTTGTTGTCCTTGTTTGAACAGTTTGTTGATTTCTTGAATTTCATCCGCATGGGCGAAAAGACTGAAACACAGCAAAAAAGCGCATCCGTAAAACGAGAATCGAGGGCTAAAATGTTTAAACATATCCATGGTGTTGTGTTTTCCCGAAATTTATATTTATGGCTAAATTAACGCTAAATTAAGTCCTGAGACAATATTGTTCGTCCCGCGAAATTTCGACAACATTCGATTTTCATTCGCTCCGTCCGCAAATGGTTGCGAGGCTTAGGCAGCGAGCCCAAAATGATTTAATGGTTACCGCTTTTTGTAACTTCTTGCAACGGACTGAATTCTACCAAATATGCTCACAGGTTTCACAGCATATTCGCGGCTATTTTACCGGATGGCAATGTTCTAATCTGCTGATGCACTCTGATTTCAGGTAAAATTAACAAGTATGCAGTTTCTGCCAAGCGATATTCCTGACAAACTAAAACCGAAAGATCTATAAAAATAATGAGTAGCAACTTACCCGCTCCTGTTTCTCACTTCATTCGTGCCGTCATTGATAGTGATCTGGCAAGTGGCAAGCATACAGGGATTATTACCCGTTTTCCTCCCGAGCCGAATGGTTATTTGCATGTCGGACATGCAAAATCTATCTGCCTGAATTTTGGACTGGCGCTGGATTACCAAGGCAAGTGTAACCTGCGGTTTGACGATACCAATCCCGAAAAGGAGAGTGATGAGTATGCGCAGTCGATACAGGACGATGTCCGCTGGCTGGGTTTTCAGTGGGACGGAGAGGTGCGCTGGGCATCCGATTATTTCCAGCAGCTTTATGATTTTGCGGTCGAACTGATCAAGCAAGGCAAAGCTTATGTAGACGAACTCACTTCCGAGCAGATGCGTGAATATCGGGGTACATTGACTCTGCCGGGAAAAAATAGTCCATATCGCGACCGTACTGTAGAAGAAAACCTTGATTTTTTTACTCGTATGAGAGACGGTGAATTTGCCGATGGCAGCAAGGTGCTGCGCGCCAAAATAGATATGTCGTCACCGAACATCAACATGCGTGACCCCGCCATTTATCGTATTCGCCGCGCACACCATATACGCACCGGAGATCAATGGTGTATCTATCCGATGTATGACTACACTCACTGCATTTCGGATGCGCTGGAAGGAATCACGCATTCTATTTGTACGCTTGAGTTTGAAGATCACCGGCCACTGTATGACTGGGTGCTGGATAACATCACCATTCCTTGCCATCCTCAACAGATAGAGTTTTCTCGACTGGAGTTGCACTACACTATCACCAGCAAGCGCAAACTTTTACAATTGGTCAATGAGAAACACGTAAGCGGCTGGGACGATCCCCGCATGCCCACCATTAGTGGGATGCGCCGCAGAGGCTATACTCCGCAGGGGATTCGCGAATTTGCGCGGCGCATTGGCGTATCAAAAAGCGATAACATTGTCGATATGGCGGTGATGGAAAGTGCCATTCGCGAAGATCTGGAAGCGCGCGCTCCCCGGGTAATGGCAATCATCAATCCGCTCAAAGTCACCTTGACCAACTTCGATGCTGCACAAGCCCGTGAGGCAGACTTTCACCCCAATCATCCCGAGTTTGGCAAGCGGGAAGTTCCGATCAGCAATGAGCTATTTATTGAGGCGGATGACTTCGCGGAAGTCCCTCCCTCCGGCTGGAAGCGACTGACGCCGGGCGGAGAAGTCCGATTGCGCCACAGCTACGTGATGCGCTGCGATGAGGCCCTGAAAGATGCAACGGGTAAAGTGATCGAACTGCGTTGCAGTATTGACCATGATACGTTGGGCAAGAATCCGGAAGGACGGAAGGTAAAGGGCGTCATACATTTTCTGTCACGCGAACATGCGTTGGCCGCTGAAATCCGCTTATATGACCGTCTGTTCACCGTGCCGGAGCCAGACTCTGACAAGGAAAAAAGTTTCCTTGAGTATATTAACCCTGATTCTCTTACTGTGGTTCAAGGTTGGGTTGAGGCGGTTGTTTCCAATGCGGCTCCGGAAACCCACTACCAGTTTGAACGACTGGGATATTTCTGTACCGATCGGCGCGAGCATCAGCCCGGAATTAAACTGGTGTTTAACCGAACAGTCACATTGCGTGATTCCTGGGCTAAAGAGCAAGGATAGTCGTGCGCCTTCTGATAATCGATCCGGGTGCGCAGCATTCATTAAGTTAACGGTATCAAACTATTAAGGGAATAGCTATGTACAAGCGGATAGTCGTTGCAATCGATGGAAGCAAGACGTCCGACACTGCACTGGACGAGGCAATCAAACTGGCTGGTGAATCAGATGCAACACTTTTGTTGCTGCATGTATGCGAAGAAATGCCGGTAATGTGGCAACCGGATGCCATGAGTGTGGTACCGATACAAGATATTCTGAAATCAATAGCGGATGCGGGAGCTGACTTGCTTGAAAAGCATAAAAACCTGGCTGCAAGCCAAGGCGTTCTGGTTGAAACGAAGCTTGTTGAGACGGTGGGGGGACGTACAGGCAGTATCATTTCAGAGGAGGCTCAGAAATGGGAAGCCGAGCTCTTGGTAATCGGTACGCATGGTCGCAAGGGCTTCGAGCATTTTCTGATGGGTAGTGTGGCTGAAGGGGTAATCCGTACAGCTTGTATGCCAGTGTTGCTTGTTCGGGCAAAAAATTAACTTGCTTTCCATTTATGTAGTAAAGGCAGTGTAATGTTGAAAATCTATAACACGCTTGCGCGTGACAAGCAGAACTTTGTTCCCATCGAGCCAAACAAGGTACGCATGTATGTGTGTGGCATGACGGTTTATGATTACTGCCATCTCGGCCATGCGCG
>Ga0007854_10001204_pt1 | contig 16652 bp, 13 predicted proteins | sample CryBogCBH12Aug08_FD_60382 | JGI IMG/M metagenome (GOLD analysis project Ga0007854, IMG submission 60382) | Freshwater microbial communities from Crystal Bog, Wisconsin, USA - CBH12Aug08 | ecosystem: Environmental > Aquatic > Freshwater > Lake | place: Crystal Bog, Wisconsin, USA | collected...
CCACTCGCTATTCGGATGCTGCACGGTACGTGTGAGGGCGCGAAGAACTCCACGCCACACCTATCGAACTGAGCGAACGAGGTTCCCTATTTCATTCGACGAACGAGGATCCGGTATGTCTTTCGTGCACCACTCTGTGCCGTCACCACGATGGTAAATAGCTTCGATTGGCCAAGACCAACGACAAATGGCTTCGTCGCAACGATGGAACTAGCAATTCCGTTAATCGTCACCATGGCCACCGTTGCATTGGCTGAGGGCGCCAAGGTAAATCGAGTCGTGGCGGCGGGCATACGTATTTGCGTGGGGATCTTTGTCGAACTGAAGAAAACGTGTTTCGTCACTTCAGTGATCGTCAGTGACTTCAGCGTGTCATCGGTGGACGGGGCGCGATTGATCGTGACAACGTACGACTTGGTTGCGCCGTTCTGCGCCGTCACCACGATGGTAAAGACATTGGCGCCGACGTTGAGGGGCTCGACGCGGCTGGCGCCCGACCCCCCAGGTAGCGCGAGTGAGGACTTCACGTCGTTCACAACTCCGGTGAGGTTGATTGCACGCACCGCATTGGCGACGTAATCACTGTAGGAAGTTGTCGAAGCGCGAAACGAAGGAGTGAGAACGCCCGAGCTAACCGTGAGTGACTCCAGTGTGTTATCAGCCGAGAGGGTCGCAGCGCTGTTGACGTACGTGTATTGCGCGGCGGTACTCGTACCCACGATGTTGTTCGCGGCGACTTGAATTTGGTAGGTCACCCCGGGTTGGAGATTCGGAATCGTGGTCGATTGCTGTGTTGCGGAAACGTGAATCGTGACAGCCGACGAGGTGCTGTTCCCTCGCGGGGCGGACCCTTGCGTACGGTCAACGTGGCCAAGGTGGCTCACTTGCCCACTGACCGCAGCGCCACTATCAGTGGGGACCGCAGACACGTCGTAACCCGTCACAGGTGATCCGCCATCTGACGTTGGCGGAGTCCAGTTCGCAACAGCTGAGGACGCACCGGCCGACTGAACCGACACTGATTGGGGTGGTTGTGGTGCGTCTGGCAAGGCGAATGTCATCGTTGTGGAACCAGAAGACGATTGTGAACCCTGAAACTGGAGCGCGACGTCACGACTTTGATTATTTGGATCGACCGCTTCAAAATTCGGTGAGCTATCAATAACGCCATGCCAGGCCAGTAGTTGTAGTTGGCCGTTACTGTCGGTCGGTAGTGGTGTCACGCCCAACATGTTCCACGATATGAACATGGGCGCACCAGGGGTGTAATAGGGGCTGAAGGCAATTGGACTTACGGCCGACTCTTGTTCATACATCATCACACCGGCAACTGGTTGGCCTGAGGTGAAATCGGTGGTCGACAGGGTCAACGTATCCACCGGTGGCAAGTTCGTCATCAACGTGGTGCCGTTTGGCGTCACTACGGGGGTAGCCCCGCCGCTGGTGATGTTGCCGTTGGCATCAATGGACACGGGGACCGTGATGATCGAGCATGGTGGCAGCGCCGGAACAGTTGGCGTCGAATTGAAGTACCACGATAGATAAGGCTGCGCATTGCCTTGTGGGCACAAGGCAATGCCAGACGGTCCCATCATGAAGTAAATCGTCCCCGTCACCGCTGCGGCCGGAATCTCGTAAGTTCCATTGCTATCCGTCGTTGTCGTCGCAAAATACTTAGCGGGACTTCCTTGTCCGTCATCTTGATTGGGGACGAATACCACCCGTGCGTTCTCGACGGGCTGACCTCTGGAAGTGAGAAGTTGACCATTCAGCGTCGTCGGCGCCGGTAGGGAAATTGTTACGTCGGCGTTGGTGGTGTCGAATGCAGTAATTGTGGTGCTGCCCAGATCAACTGGGTCGTTCGGGTCAGCCGTAAAGACATCGAGTGGGATGTACGGGTTCGGAATTGCATTCCGCTGATCAAATGCCTGCACGGGTCCGTCAAAAACGGAGAGTGCGAGGTCGCCACTCGCGTCAGCCTGCGAGCTCCCTGGGATGGCTGCCCAGACCAGTGATTGCTGAGTATCGCCAACATTGAACGAAGTGACGTCGTTCATCTGATTTGAACTCACCGGCGCGTTCGCCGCCGCACGCCCCATCGAATTGGTGACGTGAATGGTCATGGCGCTCACCGGTGGAAGGTCAATCGATATATCGTGAGTTCCGTCACCGAGCATGCTCCCGTCTGACCCCAGCGTCACGGTTCCATCAGCACCAAGGGCTACCTCCACGGAGGACGTAAACGACGGAAGGTTCAACGTTGTTGGTGAAGTGATCTGGGCCTGGTTCGCGCCAGATTGCACAGTAAGCGTCCCCAGACCGGGCGAAGCCACGAAGTCAAAACTTCCGTCCACCAACGTCTGGACGTGCGTTGGGGTAGGGGACCCTTGTGGTGTGAATGTGACCGTCGCTCCACTCACTGGTACACCGCCGGCCGTCAGAATCCCCGTGGCCGTGGTAGGCCCAGACAGCTGGAGTGTGGGCGACAAGTTCGTCGCGAAGTCGCTGACCATTACCGATCCAGTGTCTACCGGGTTTGCAGGATCAAATGCAGAGAATTCGAGAACTGATGTTTGCACACCATCTCCGGCCAATATGTTCTGGCTACTGAACGCAAGAAACGTAGCTGTTCCGTTTGGCGCAGTCAGTTGTCCGTTGCCGTTCATCGGGAGTCCCGTCGAGGGAACGAAACACGGCCCAAAATCGAGTGCCGCTGATCTCGTGCATACCTCTGATCCAAAGGTACTAATACTCACCCCGGCGGGTGTAGCGACCTGGTACGACAACATTGCGTTGTTAACGGGGTTTCCGCTGGGATCGACCACCGACAATGTGACTGGTACCACCGCTGGCAGAACCAAATTCGTCGCAGTGACACTCTGTATGACGCCACCATTCCGTGGGCTCTGTGAGCCAAAATACGCTGTTTGTGTGCCGTCATTCACTGTTAGCTGGGTGAACATGTAGGAGCATGCGGGCACGTGTTGCGATTGCTGGAGATTCACTATAAATGTTGACGCGAATCCCCCATCGGTGCAGCGACTGCCATTGGCGGAAGCGGTCTCCAAATAGAGTGATCCATACCCCGGGGAGACCGTCATTGAATAAGCACCATTGGCGTCGGTCGTTGCGACATCGGGTGGCGCGTTGTAATCGTTCCCCGGAAAGTACACCATCGCTACGCCATCGGCGGGTGCCCCATCTGCCAGCGAAATAGTCCCGCTCACCGTTACCAGCGAGCCATCGGCCCCAGCGCTCGGCACTGCAAGCATCATTCCGCTCCACACCATGAGTGTGGCGGCGAAGACTACTGGCATTCTCCACGATGCGTGCATACGTTTTTTGGGGCTCATGTTGATGACCTCTCGTCGTTAAACGTGCGCACTGGTGTGCGGTACTGAACTAACTATGACAAGTCATGCACGGGTTCGCCATGTTCACCCACGAACACGTGAGCACAATCCCTAGAACTTCGTCGACCAGATCAGGCCATGATGAAAACCAGCGGCGGGAAAACTGAAGCGGGTGGAGACGCTGCCGAATCTGGTAACCGTGAGCTCTTCGCGCCCGGAATAGGTGAATGGGTTGTTGACCAGCTCTGTCAAGTCCGCGGCGTAGGCGTCAGTGAATCGAAGTACGCGCGGCGCCGGTTCGGGAAACATTACGGTCATTTGTACTTCTCGCACCGCGCCTGTTCGAAGAGAAAAATCTAGGTACGGAGGAATATCCCCTGCCGGAAGTTGGTGCACTACTCGTACCCGGTGCCACTCACCCTTGCGAATGACGCCACCGATATCAATACGTGCCTTTTCGACGGTGGAGTCAGGCATTGCCGTGCGTTCGACGATTTCTCCACCGAGCGTGCACACGACGCTTGAACCGTCGTTGGTCGCGTGCAGGTCCTTTGTGTCGTACTTGATCCAGTACGAGTCAGCGTCGCCATTGGCGAGGAGATCACGTGTATGGGTGAGTAGTGGGAGTTCACCGCGGAGATCGAGCTCCATTTCCAATCGTTCGATTGCCCACAACGACGCATCCGAGACTGTGCTCGGCGCCGGTGTGTACGTTTCACCCGTCGCGTGCTCCCAGAGCGTCACGAGCGACCCCGCGGCCACCCCGGTGCGCGATTCGTACCAGAGCACCAGCTCAATCGACGGTACTTCCTTGCCACGTTCAATTTTCGACAAGTGCGAGTGACTCCACGAACGCGGCGCCGCCTCGTCTTCGCCAATATCCGCTAGTCGCAGCGGCGGAACGTGCGAGGCACGAGCAGCACGTAGCGCTGCGCCGAGTAGTTCAAGAGACGCCGCTGATGTGTACTTTCGAACCTGTTGACCCATGGGTCAATAGTACCGATGACGGCTAGTAATTGGCTTCCGTCCACTGGATGAACTTCACCAACGGTGCCGAGGCCTTGTTCGAGGTCACGGGTCCAGAGAAACCGAGGAAGATGTAGCCACCGGCGACCCAGGCGTCAAGCCGCACGGAACTCATCGTCATGGTCGAACCGAGTCCGTCTTCCTTACCCGAGCCAAAGTCCAAGTAGTCCGTCGTGCCCGCCACGGGGGTGGCTGCCATCGAGCCGGCCGACTGCTGCACCATGTAGGTCATGTACTGCTTGGCGGTCATCTTCGCGCCTTTGCCCTTGACGGCCACCGCCAGCTTGGCAATGTCACTCGGGCTCACGCAGCCAACGACGAGGGCTTTGGCGCCAAAGTCAATGGTGGTTCCCAGCGCGTTCGCGCTGTTCTTGTTGACGTTGCTGTAGTTGTAGGGCGTCACCGTTGGCCCTACCGCGCCCGTGAATCCCTCGCTTTTCACGAGGCTCTGCGTAATCGATGCGCAGGTCGCCATCGACGTGGCGGCTCCGGCGGTCGATCCCACCAGCGCGGGAACGAGTGAACTGGCAATGACAAGTGCTCCGATAACGCGACGCATGAACGGCTCCTCTCGAGATGAACGTGGGAAATCTTACGTATCGACGTATGGGATTTTGCCCGTAACGCGCTAAGAATTTCGTAAGGTCGTCGTGGCGAGAGCGACGGTTCCACAACGTAGAGATACGCCAGCATCGCATTCCCAACAATCAGGCCGAGCAAAATCATCGCCGTGGCTATCGTCTGCACGGTCATCGGCCACCCACCACGCTTGGGCGAAAGACACTGACCTCCACCGGATCGCCCACCAACACGTGTGGCGTTGCCAACACCGTAAAACCCGCCGCCTCGACTGTCTCTGTCGTCACGTTCTGCAACGTGGCGGTGCGGACACGCCAGGGTTCGTGGTGCAGTTCCCCACGCAGGATACGACCATGCCAGACGCTGTAGAGGGCGTACCGCTCAAGGAGAAAGGTCTCAAGCCCCGCGTGGGCGGCGCGGGCGGGCTCATCGGTGATCCTTACGTCGAGTGCCGCGACGGCGCCATCACGTCGTCGCGAGTACCAATCCCACCGATGCGAATCGCCAGAGAACTTCGTTGTGGCCACTCGGTAGGGAAGACCCAGAGCCACGTTGGCGGTCGCGACACCCAGAACACTGTCGGCGTCCAGCGTGCAGAACCACACGCCACGTTGACCGTCAGGTCCGATGACGTAGGTGCGGACATTGACTTCGCCAAAGTATGCGCTACGTAGCCAACGCGTCACGAACCGCAGACAGTTCGCGAGCCGCAGGTCCTCCATGGCGAAAGGAATGAGGCCCACCCACGCCTTCCCTTCGTGCAGATCTGGGGTGAGCCCATCAGGCAACACGGCGGCCACGGCGGCCGGCTCGACCGGCCAGTGGCACCAGACAATGTTGGCCCACGTTTGCCGCATCACGGGCCGCCGAGTGGGGCGCTCTGGGTGCGAAGGAATGGGTGGATACATCACGGATACGACCTTAAAGCCGTCGGGCAAGTGACACACCGGCGTAGAAAAAGGGGCCGGCGTAGAACACCGGCCCCTTTCTCTACATCGTCAAACGTGCTTAGTTGCCCGTCAACATCTTGGCGAGCACCGTAAGTTCGGGTGTCAGGGCCGTGTCGATGGAAGGCTCCAGCTTGAACTTGTTGACAAGTACACCGTCACTGTGCAACTGTGCGATTTCGGCGTCCAACTGGTTCGTCACCTTCGAGGTGAACGGAATGAAGCCATTCACACCAGTCTCGTAGAGCACGGCGGCAAGCCCCTGACCGAGGGCGTTGTTCAACGTAGGCTGCGGAGCAAAGAACGTGTTGAAAATGACGTTCGTGAACGCAGCCTGGTTGTTCACAATCCAGTGGTCAATCTGCTCTTCGGCGTAGAGGTACGCAGCCGTCATTGCCATGACCGTGGGGTCAGTGGTTTCGGACGGACGCATCAAGATGGGGTCGTAGCCACTCAAGATGCCGGCGGCGTTGGCGATAACCTTGCCACCGTTCGCCACTGCTTCGGCGGCGGTGATGGGGCTGACGACGATGGCGTCCACGGCACCACCCAGAAGGGCGGCAATGTCGCTCGACTCGGGCAGGTTCACGGGGGTGTAGTTGCTCACCTTGATGTGGTTCTTCTCGAGCAGGCGGTCAACCACGTACTGCGAGTCCTGACCGGCCACGAAGGCGATCTTCTTGTGGGCCAATTTGGCGGGCGTGGTCAGACCAGCGGCGTACGCGCTGGGCGACACAATCACCTGCCAATAGTTCTGTGGATTCACCAACTGGTTCACACCAATGGCGTCCAACTTCTGACCAGCGTCGAGCGCTTCGGCCCAGGTGGCCGCACTCACGACGGGCGTGAAGTCGTCCGACCCACTGAGCACGGACGAAATGATGGCGGGGCCAGCGAGTTCGTCAAAGTGCACGTTGAAGCCGAGGGTGGCGGGGTTGATGACCCCAGCCTGGACACCCGTTGCCCAGAACAGCTGGTAGAAACCCTGCTGGTCGGCGATGTTCAAGGTATGACCCGCCAGGTTGATGTGGGCGGTCGAGGTGTACCCGGCTGGGCAGGTCTTTCCCGACACGTGCTTCACCGAACCGGTCGCGGCCGCATTGAAATGCGTCGCGTCGGTCTGGTAGCAGGTGGTCTTGGCTGCGGCGGCGGAGCTCGTCGCCACCGGCATAATGCTGAGGACACTGAGCGTCAGGGCCACGGCGGAGCCGGCAATTTTGGCGTTGCGCCAAACGTTATTCATGAACTTCCCCTTTTTCGTTATCGAAGACTGCAGTCCCACCCTACGACTCGGCAGTTGCGACACGGGGAAATCAATGGGAATTTCTTCGCAACCCCTATTTACAGGGTTTTAGGACCGCCGCCGAGGAGTTCCGCGGTCACACCCAACTGCTTGAGGACCTCAGCTCGCAGTTCAGATGAGGTGTCGCGCAAGGTGCGGGGTCGGGGTGCCGGGTTGATGAGTTCCTCGGCCACTGAGCCATCACGCAGCACCATGATGCGATCGGCGAGGAACAATGCCTCATCCACGTCGTGCGTGACCAGGAGCGTGGTCGGCTGATAGACCGAGCACAATCGAGCCAGCAGTGCGTGCATGTTCATGCGCGTCAGGGCGTCGAGGGCGCCGAAGGGTTCGTCCAGTAATAAGAGTTGTGGTCGACGAACGAGCGCTCGTGCGATGGCGACGCGCTGGGCCTCACCACCCGACAACGTTGCCGGCCAGTCGTTTTCGTGACCGCTCAGACCAACTTCCCCCAGCATGGCGTCAGCCACACTGCGCTGGGCGTCGGCACCGCGTAGTCCGACCACCACGTTGCGCCACACGCGCGACGACTGAATCAGTCGAGGTTCTTGGAACACGAAGGTGCGACGCTCCGGGACCAATACCTCACCAGCGTCGGGGGCGGACAGCCCTCCGAGCATGCGCAACAGGGTGGTCTTGCCGCTGCCACTCGCGCCGACGAGGGCAACGAACTCACCCCGTCGCAATGCAAGGTTGATGTCGTTGAGCACGCGTCGCGCACCAAAGGACTTCGACAGGTGACGAACGATGACGTCAGCGGAGGTACTCATCGGACGGCTACTCCTTCTCGCCACTTGAGGAAGAGTCGCTCCACCAGCGACACGATGCTCGCGGCCACTAATCCCATGAGGGCGTAGATGACCACGCAGGCGAAGACCTCGTAGTTGCGCTGATACGCCTGCGACTGGGTCAGCAAGTAGCCGATGCCATTCGAGGAGGAGATCTGCTCGCCCGCCACCAATGCCAGGATCGAAATCACCATCGACAAGCTCAGTCCCGTCAGCATTTGGGGCAGGGCCAGCGGCAAGAAGACCTGGCGGAGCAAGGTGAAGCGCGTGACCCCAAAGGTCTTCGCGGCCTCGACGACTTTGCGGTCCACGTTCCGGACACCGCTCGCGGTGTTGATGTACATCGGAAAGTACGACGCGAGGGCCACCACGAGAATTTTGGGCATTTCCCCGATGCCGAACCAGAGAATAAAGAGAGGAATCAGCGCGATGAAGGGGATGGCGCGCAGCGACTGCAGCGTGGCGTCAAAGAGTTCCTCACCAATTTTGGAAAGTCCCGAAATCAGTCCCACCACGAAACCAAAGGTGGCGCCAAACAGTAGACCCCAGAACACGCGCACCAGCGACACCGCGAGGTTGCCCGCAAGGTCTTGCTGGTGCCACATGGCGCGGAGCTCGATCCAGGTACCCCACGGCGTCGGCATCGTCAGTGGTGGGACCAGCGACGACTTCGCAAGCAGTGTCCAGCCAATAAGAATCGCCACCGGAACGCACGCTTTGGTCACCAGTGACCAGGCCCGACGTCGACTCTTCGCCTCGAGAACCTTGGGGGCCTCGAGCACAACGTCAGTGGTGGGCTCGGATGACATGGGTCTCATCATAAATCGCGGCGCGCTGACCATCTCAGCATCACCTCGAGAAAAGTCGAATACGACGATCGCAGAGTTCACGGGCAAAACTCGACCGGTAGAGTGCGCCTATGGCCGCCAACGCTCGCACCAAAAACGGCTTCGCCCCCAAAATCTGCGAGCGCTGTCAGCGCCCCTTTGAATGGCGAAAGAAGTGGGCGGCTACCTGGCCCAACGTTCGCTACTGCTCGAAAGCTTGTCGTCCCTAGTGCCTCGATCCCTCCGGTACGTCGCCTTTGACCAGCTCCACGCTGACTACGGCGTGCTACACGACGCGGAACCGAACCATGACATCGTCGTCATGGTGGAGAGTGAGCAGCTGCTGTCGGCCGCTCCCTGGCACCCTGAGCGGCTCTACTTCTATCGCTCGAGTGCCCGGCACTTTGCTCGCGAACTTGCAGAACGGGGCTTCACCGTCCGCTTTCATCGTGCGCGTTCAACGATGACGGGTCTCGCCGAGGTAACGGCGGACTACCCCGGCACACCACTCATCGCCGCCGAACAATCATCGAGACGTCAACACGAACGACTGACGCCGCTCGTTACCGAGTGGCGAGCGAACGACTTCTTCCTGACACCTCGAGATGTCTTTGCGACGTGGGCCGCATCACAGAAGTCGCCCGTAATGGAGAACTTCTACCGTGGACAGCGGACTCGTGTGGGTGTGCTCATGGACGGCGACGCCCCACTCGGCGGCGCGTGGAATTTCGACAAGGGAAATCGACAGTTCCCACCGAAGCGGTACGAATTTCCCCCACCTCTCGAGTTCGACCTCGACGACATTGACCGAGACGTCAGTGACGAACTCCGGCACACACCCTCGCGGTCCTGGGCGACCACCCGAGCGGGCGCCCGGGCGCAGATGGACCATTTCTTCGAGCACCACTTCGCCCACTTTGGTCCGTACGAGGACGCCATGGTGACGCGGAGTTGGTCGCTGCACCACTCGCTACTCAGTCCCTACCTCAACATTGGCCTTTTGCACCCGCGTGAAGTTCTCGACGCCGCGGTGAATCGTTTTGCCCGTGGTGACATTCCGATTGCCTCGGCAGAAGGATTTATCCGGCAACTCATTGGTTGGCGTGAATACGTCCAAGGGATGTACTGGTTCCAGGACGCCACGTACCACACCCGCAACGAACTCGACGCGCAGATGCCACTCCTCCCACTCTTCGATGATGCCGACGCGACGTCGATGGCCTGCGTGTCGACCACGATTCGAGATATTGACGCCCGGGCGTGGACGCACCACATCCCCCGCCTCATGGTGCTGAGTAATCTCGCGCTGCTCACCGGCGTGCAACCCCAGGCTTTTCTGGCATGGATGCGTCGGCGATTCATTGACGCCGCCGAGTGGGTCATGGTGCCCAACGTCATCGGCATGGGGGTCCACGCCGACGGTGGTGCAATGATGACAAAGCCCTACGCCGCGGGCGGGGCCTACATCGATCGCATGAGCGACTACTGCAAGGGGTGTCGGTACAACCCCAAGGTCCGCACCGGCGATGACGCGTGCCCCTTCACCACCCTCTACTGGGACTTCCTCGCCCGTCACGAATCGACCTTCGCCACGAATCACCGTATGGCACAGCAACTCCATGGGCTTTCGCGACTGAGCGACATCGCTGAAGTGCGCATCCGGGCCCGCGACGTGCTCGACGGTCTCCGCGACGGACGTATTTAACTGAGCTTGAAGCCGCCAATGGTGACGCCGCCGTTGTTGTCATTCTGCGGCAAGTAGGGCGCAATAGCGTGGGCCAAACCCGGCAGGGTCAAGGTCTGCAGGTAAATGCTGCCCGGGCCCGTGAGCTTGGCGAGGAAGATCGTGTCGGCGCCGAACAACATGTTCTTGATGCCCTTCACGGCCTGGATTTCCATCGTCACCGAGGCGTCGAAGAGGCCAATGTGGCCGGGGTGCACCATCATGGTTTCGCCAGCGGCGAGGTCGTAGGTGACGAGTTCACCCGACAGCTCGATCCACGCCGTGCCGTGGCCACCGATGCGCTGCAGCACGAAGCCGTTGCCCGAGAAAATGCCGACGCCCAACTTCTGCTGCACCTCGAGCTGCAACGTCACCTCAGAGGTCGCGGCCATAAAGCCATGGCGCGACACGATGTATTCGCGGTCGCTCGACACGTCGATGGGCTTAATGTGACCAGGCATCTTCGTGGCAAAGGCCACCATGCCCTGGGCGCCACGCGCCGTGTACTGCGACATAAAAATCGACGCACCCGACACCGCTCGACGCAGCACCGCACCGAATCCCGAGGACCCGGCACCCGCTGTCTGCGTGCTCATCTCGATGGACGGTGACATCCACGACATTTCACCACCCTGGGAGATGACGGACTGACCGGGCTGCAACTGTACCTCGAGTACCGGCATCGTGGTACCAAGTACGCGGTGGGCGACACCGCTACCCTCTCGATCAATGAAGTCGGGCATGTTCTCTTCGGTGTGTTCCGTCATGGGTCGGCGTCCTTACGTGGTTGTGATCGCCCTCGTGGCGGCCAGGTACTCTTCCCCCATTATTGGCGTTTCTGATCGGGCGTGTTGCGATGGTGAGGGTCACTGAGGTCGCGACGTGAGCCTTGTTGACTGGTAATACCTCGGCTAACCTGCGATTTAATGACACAGCACGTTGATCCTGACTTTCTCGCCCTCCCACTCGCGGCCGTCTCGCACGCCGCGATTGATGCAGGCCTGGCCCTCGGCGCTACCCACGTTGATGTTCGCATCGAACGAGTGCGCACGGGCATCCTCCAACTGCGTGACACCGCACCCGAGACGCAGACCGACGAGAGTCTTTCCGGTGTTGGCGTGCGCGTCATCGTCAACGGTGCGTGGGGCTTCGCCTCCTCGCCCGACATCAGTGTGGCCTCGGCCCAGCAACTCGCTGCATCCGCCGTCGCGCTGGCCCAGATGAGCGGTCCACTCTCCACCGAGCCCATTACCTTGGCTCCTGAACCCGTCTACGCGAACCGCACCTGGGTCAGTGCCTACGAAATCGATCCCTTTGCGGTCTCCTCGAGTGACAAGATTGCTCGCCTCGCCGACCTGAGCGCCACGCTCCTGCGCTCGCCGGCCGTGAGTTTCACCTCCGCCTTCACGATGTTCGTGAAGGAGCAGAAGCACTATGCCGACTCCTACGGCACCAGCACAACCCAACAACGCGTTCGCATGCAGTCGCAGATTGAAGCCTTCAACGTTGGGGCGTCTGGTTTCGAAGCGATGCGCACCTTGGCCCAACCGGCCGGATACGGCTGGGAGTGGATGGGGAACACCCTGTGGGACTGGGACAGCGAAATCGCCCAGCTACCCGACCTACTTGCCGAAAAAGTTGCCGCCCCTTCGATTGAGGCGGGTCGCTATGACTTGCTCATCCACCCGAGCAACTTGTGGTTGACCATTCACGAATCAATTGGTCACGCGACCGAACTCGACCGTGCGCTGGGCTACGAAGCCAACTACGCCGGAACGTCGTTCGCCACCGTCGACAACCTCAACACCTTGCAATACGGATCGCCACTCATGAACGTCACCGGTGACCGCATCACGCCTCACGGACTTAGCACCGTGCAGTTCGACGACGAGGGCGTTGAGGCCCAGCAGTGGGACATCATCAAGGACGGCATCCTCGTCGGCTACCAAACCGACCGCCGGATCGCCGCTCGCAGTGGTCGCGACCGCAGCAATGGCTGCGCCTTCGCCGACTCGCCGGGCCACGTGCCCATCCAGCGAATGCCGAACGTTTCACTGCAACCCGACCCGAATGGTCCCGACCTCGACGCGATGATCGCCAGCGTGGAAGACGGCATCCTGATTAAGGGCGACAAGTCCTGGTCGATTGACATGCAGCGCTACAACTTCCAGTTCACGGGACAGCAGTTCCACCGCATCAAGAACGGTGAGCTGGTTGGTCAGGTCAAGGACGTCGCCTACCAGGCGACCACCACAGACTTCTGGCGCTCCATGCGCGTCGTAGGTGGTCCTTCCACCTACGTCCTCGGTGGGGCCTTCAACTGCGGCAAGGCCCAACCCGGCCAAGTTGCCGCCGTGAGCCACGGCTGCCCCGCCGCCATCTTTACCAACGTAAACATTCTCAACACAGCTGCCGAGGCCGGAAAATGACAACGCCACAAGACATCATCGAACGCATTACCAGTGCTGCGCAGTACCGCGAGTGCATCGTCATCGTGAAGCGCACGTCGCTGGCCAACCTGCGTTGGGCCAGCAGCACGCTGACCACCAACGGCGTCATCACGGAACAACAGATCACGGTCATCGCGTTCGTGGACCTGCCTGGCGGTGTCGCCACCGGTTCGTTAACGCTGACCGACATCGGGACCGCCTCCTACGACGAGCTGGCCGCTGCCGCTGGTCGTGTCGCGGAAGCCGCCGGCCCCGCAGAAGACGTTGCTGACATCTTGCGCGACGTGCAGCGCGGTGACTGGTCCGCCGCACACGAACCCACGTCGCCCGATGTTTTCGCCGACTTCGCGCCGGCGCTCGGTGACATGTTCCGCCGCAGCACGTCGGACGCCATTGAACTCTTCGGCTACGCCGAGCACTCCCACACCACAACCTGGGTGGGCAGCAAGGGTGGGCTACGCCTCCGCCACGACCAGCCTTCGGGCCGCGTGGAGATGACGGGTAAGTCTCATAACCGCTCTCGTTCAACGTGGGAAGGCCGCGCCACCCGTGACTTCTCGGACGTCTCCGTTAGCGACATTGACGCCAATATCCGCCAGCGCCTCGAGTGGCAATCGCGCGTCAGTGCCGTAGCCCCTGGTCGGTATCAGACCGTCGCGCCGTCGGGTGCCGTCGCCGACCTCATGGCGTACATTCTCTACACCGCACCCGCGCGTGACGCGTTTGAAGGCCGTTCCGTCTTTTCAAAGCCGGGTCAGACCGGGGCAACCCGCGTGGGCGAGCAACTCAGCGCACTACCCTTCAACCTCTACTGCGACCCGCACTACGCCGGCCTCGAGTCCATCGACTTCAACGTAGCGACCCAGAGTGGTGACTTTGGCTCCGTCTTCGACAACGGACGGGCAATCGATCGCTTCAACTTGCTGCGTGCAGGTCGCCTCGAACACCTCATCACCTCGCAAGCCACCAGTGCCGTCACCGGCCTCCCCTTCGCCCCGGCCGGAGACAACCTGATTTTGGATCTGCCCGGCGGCACCGGCGGACTCAATGACGTCATTGGCACGGTGCAGAGTGGACTCCTGTTGACCACCCTCTGGTACATTCGCGTGGTCGATGCACCAACCTTCCTACTCACCGGTTTGACCCGTGATGGCATCTACGAAATCAAGGATGGCGAAGTCGTTGGTGCGGTGAACAACTTCCGTTGGAACGAATCGCCCGTCGATCTGTTGCGTCGCATGTCGGGAGCCGGGGCCACCGAAATTACGGCGACGCGCGAGCTCGAGCAGTTCACGCGAACGGCAGCTCCGGCCGTCGTCTTCGACGACTTCAACATGTCGACGGTCAGTCAGGCCAACTAACACCGCGACACCTGCATCAAGAACTTGTAATTAGGCAGTTTTCGCTGCTTCAGATGGCGTTACGTAGGTCGCCGTCACTATTGCGAATTGTTCCTGTTAGGGTCACGGCATGGCCGTTATCGAACTTCCCATCACCACCACCGCACGTATTAAGGCGTCGTTCTCTCCCAACGAGTGGCGTCGACTCTTGGGCATGTTCGGCGTCATCGCCATACTGCACGTCGTCGGATTCACGCTGCTCATCCTCGCGGCGCACCACCACAGCGCCGGCATGAAAACGTCCGCCATTGGCGTGGGCACCGGACTCCTGGCCTACACCCTCGGCATGCGTCACGCCTTTGACGCCGACCACATCGCCGCGATCGATAACACCACGCGAAAGTTCATGGCGGAAGGCAAGCGTCCGATGTCGGTGGGCTTCTTCTTCTCGCTGGGGCACTCCTCCGTCGTCTTCCTCCTCACCCTGCTGCTGGGACTGGGTGTGAAGGCTCTCGGTGGTCAGGTCCGCAACACGAACTCCGGACTCCACCAGTTCGGCGGGCTCGTCGGCACCCTCGTCTCGGGCAGCTTCCTCTACCTCATTGCGCTCCTCAACCTCGTGGTGCTCTGGGGCATCGTCAAGTTGTTCGTGGAGATGCGACAGGGGCGCTTCAACGACGCCGAACTCGAGAAGCACCTCAACGCACGAGGCCTCTTCATGCGATTCTTTGGCCGCCTGGCCCGTTCGATCGACCGCCCCGGCAAAATGTACCCATTGGGCTTCTTGTTCGGCCTGGGCTTTGACACCGCCACGGAAGTCGCCTTCTTGGTCCTCGCGGGCACTTCGGTGGCCGCCGGGCTACCGCTGTGGGCGCTCATCTCGCTACCCATCCTCTTCGCCGCCGGCATGAGTCTGCTCGACACGATTGATGGATCCTTCATGAACTTCGCCTACGGCTGGGCCTTCTCCAAGCCCGTGCGCAAGGTGTACTACAACATCACCATTACCGGACTAAGTGTCTTCGTCGCCCTCTACATCGGCACACTCGAGTTGATGCAGGTGCTGTCGACGCAACTCAAACTCTCGGGCGGACTCTGGAAATACGCCAACAACTTTGACATCAATAAGGCCGGAATGGTCGTCGTCGCGATGTTCGTCGGCATCTGGGCGCTGGCCCTCCTCTACTGGAAGTTTGGCAAGGTCGAACAGCGCTGGGAAGCGGCGGCAATCCGTGCACAGGTCGCTCGTGGTGAAGCCCCGAACGAACACGCCGCCGGCATCACACTCGGCGCTATTCACGCACCATTCACCATCGACGAATAGATTGCATCCGTGTCGCTCCGGACTGCGGGGTGACTCGTTCACGACCAACAAGGGCCCGCTGGATTTCTCCAGTGGGCCCTTGTTCTGTTCGACGCGGTACAGATCCCCGTCGTGTCGTTCGACGCGTTAGGCGACGGTGATGACTACCTTGCGGTCACGAGCGAGCGTGCTGCTCACGCTCGTGATACCCTTCCCGACCACGTGCACCGTGACGGACGTCTTGAGTCGGGTCTTCAGGTAGGCGGCAACCTGGGTGGCACGCGCCAGGGAGAGCGCCTGGTTAAACGCGACGGACTCATAGACAAGGCCTTTAGTGCTATTCAACATGAGATTTTTACGGCTACCGAATTAGAGTGGATTCCACTCCTCAGTTGCGTGCACAGCAAGGGCGACGCCATCAGAATGCTTGTCGAAGCTATGGAGGAGCCCGCACTCGCAGAACGGGTTCGTCGGCGTTCCAGCATGCAGATTCGCATTAATGCGCACGCCGTCACGAGACTCCGCTTTCGAAAAGTCTGGCAAGAAAACCAGCAGGCGCACATTTGTCGCCTGGCCAGCGGTATCGCACAACACAGATCGGGCAGTCCCGAGACATATCCACTTACCGAACGCCAATTGAGCTGGTTACTTGGAGCTTTTCTTGCTGCGTGGATGACTGCTCAGCTCGTAGGATCTGACCCCGACGCACTCACGTTCTGGTAGCCCGAAGTTTCCTCCTGAGGGGTGGATGTAGCAACATCGATTGCGGAGATTGACCGTCCAGATCGGGTTGGCACGCCGAAGCGGTTGAGTCAAACAGGTGCAAAATGGCAAGGTATTCGGTGCGAGCGTCGCTTGGATATTCCAACTACGCCTATGGTCTCACTGAATTTCAAAGCGTTCAACGCATATGGTGCGGCTGGAGGGATTCGAACCCCCGACCCTCGGTTCCGTAGACCGATGCTCTAATCCGCTGAGCTACAGCCGCAAAGTGAAGAATCAAATTCTAGCCG